>Ga0105047_10002550_pt1 | contig 32457 bp, 30 predicted proteins | sample MAT04_FD_78384 | JGI IMG/M metagenome (GOLD analysis project Ga0105047, IMG submission 78384) | Freshwater microbial communities from Lake Fryxell liftoff mats and glacier meltwater in Antarctica - MAT-04 (megahit assembly) | ecosystem: Environmental > Aquatic > Freshwater > Ice > Liftoff... | reverse complement strand
GAGTAGACGGCCACGGCGGCCTGGCCGGGGATGACGGCCAGGATGGCGCCACTCACCCCGCTCTTGGCTGGCACACCGACCCGATAGGACCACTCCCCCGAGTAGTCGTACATGCCGCACGACAGCATGATGCTGAGCACGTCCTTCACGTAGCCCGGGGCCAGGACCTGCTCGCCCGTCAACGGGTTCGTGCCGCCGTTGGCCAGCGTCGCCCCCATCACGGCCAGGTCGTGGGTGTCGACGAGCACCGAGCACTGCTGGAAGTACAGCTCCAACGTGTCCTCGATGTCGGCGTCGACCATGCCGAAGCTGCGCATCAGGTAGGCGATGGCCCGGTTGCGGTCGCCGGTGGCGCGCTCGGAGAAGAACACGGCGCTGTCCACGGCGAGCTCACGACCGGCATACCGGGCGAAGGTGTCGAGCACCCGTCGCAGCCGTTCGACCTGGTCGGCGCCGTCGATGAGGCCGGTCGTGGCGATGGCGCCCGAGTTGACCATCGGGTTGTAGGGCCGCCGCGTGGCATCGTCGAACTCGATGCTGTTGAACGCTTCGCCCGACGGCTCCACGCCGACCTTGTCGAGCACGGCGTCGCGGCCGAGATCGCCGAGGGCGAGCCCGAAGACGAAGGGCTTCGAGATCGACTGGATGGTGAACGGCACCGACGTGTCCCCTACCTCGAACGCCGCACCGCCCACACCCACCACCGAGATGGCGAAGTGTGTTGGATCGGCGTCGGCCAGCTCGGGGATGTAGCTCGCCACTGTGCCCTGGTCGAGGTGACGGAAGCGCTCGTACACGTCGTCGAGCTCAGCGCGGAGACGATCCGGATCGATCACGTCGCTGGCGACCGGCACCACGGCGGACGATTTCACGGCAGAGGGCGCCACGGCAGACGGGGGCACGGAGGCGTCGTCGGTCACAGGTCGCAGCTTCGCACGCCGACCGATGCTCAGTCCGACCCGACCAGCACGACCGCGGGCTTGGCGGTGCCACCCCGGTGGGGCTCGTAGATGGCCAGCAGCGATCCGTCGGGGGCCAACACCGGCCACCACGTCGGCAGCTCGGCGCCGTCGGCGAGGGGCGGGCCGATGATCTCGACGGGCAGGACCTTGCCGTGGGCCACGTCGAGCGCCACGGCGTCGTCCACCTGCGCCGCCGCCCGGTCGGCCACGAGGGCGAGGGGCGGACGGACAGCCTCAAGGCCGAGATCATCGAGCGCCACGGCGTCGGCCACGGTGAACGGACCGATGGCCGTGCGACGAAGTTCCCGGAGGTGGGCGCCCCCACCGAGGGCATGGCCCAGGTCGGCGGCCAGCACGCGCACATAGGTGCCCGACGAGCAGTCGACCTCGGCCCGCCAGACACCGGGCTGACCGTCGACCGGCGTGACGTCGAAGCGGGACACGGTGACCGGACGCGGCGCCCGCTCGACCTCGATGCCTTCGCGGGCCAACTCGTGGAGGCGCTTCCCGTCGATCTTCACCGCCGACACCATGGGTGGCACCTGGAGGAGATCGCCGGTGAGGGCCGCGGCGGCGGCGAGCACGTCGTCGTCCGCGACGCCAGACATGTCGTGGGTGGCGGTGACCTCACCGGCGGCGTCGAGGGTGTTCGTCTCGGTGCCGAGCACGATCTCGCACACGTAGGACTTCGTGTGCTCGGACGTGAAGCGCAGCAACCGCGTGGCCCGTCCGACCCCGAGCAGGAGCACGCCGGTGGCATCCGGGTCGAGCGTGCCCGAGTGCCCGACGCGTGACGTGTTGAGCAGCTTGCGGGCACGGGCCACCACGTCGTGCGAGGTCCACCCTGCCGGCTTGTCGACGACGGCCACCCCGTCGGGCCCGTCGTGGCGGCGACGTCGCCCCACCTCAGCCCCCAACCCCAACCCCAACCGAAAACCCCTCGAACCGGTGGACGTTGATGCGCGCATAGGCGCGACAACGTCCACCGGTTCCAGGGGTGTCAGGCATCGGTCGGCTCGGTGTCGGTCGGCTCGGTGTCGGTCGGCTCGGTGTCGGTCGGCTCGGTGTCGTCGGTTTCGGTGTCGTCCTCGACGACGCGGGGTGGGCGGTAGGCGTCGGGGTTGCCGTCGACGGGCTCGGCCTCGGGCAGGTCGCGCAGCAGGGCGTCGATCTGCACGCCGGCGCGCACGGCGGGGTCGGGGGTGAACCGCAGCTCCGGGGTCTTGCGCAGGCGGGCACCGCGGCTGATGTAGCCCTGGAGCTTCGGGCGCAGCTCGGTGAGGGCCTCTTGGGCCTCGTCGTCGTCGGCCAGGTTGAGGCTGTCGAAGAACACCTCGGCTCGGTTGAGGTCGCGGTCGACGCTCACGCCGGTGATGGTGGTGTGCTGGAGCCGATCGTCGTCGAGGTCGGCCATGCCCTCGGCCACGATCTCGCGGAGCAGTTCGTTGAGACGGGCCGTGCGCGGGTAGGGCCGGTTGGCGGAGGTGGGTCGGCGGCGGGCCATCGGAGCTCCTCGGGTCGGGCCACCACACGAAGCGGCAGCGGGCGGATCAATCGGTTTCGAGCCAGTGACGCTCGGTGGAGAGCACCTCGACCTCGGGGAACGACCAGACGAAGCGCTCCACATCGTCGAGCACCTTCGTCACGATCCCAGCCGACGACGATACGGCGCAGAACGCCAACTCGCTGCGCTGCCACTCGTCCTGGTGATCGGTCTCGGCGGCGGCAACGACGAACCGGCGCTTGGCCCCCTCGAGGATCGTGCGGATGACCGAGCGCTTGTCCTTCAGCGAGTGGCTGTCGACGAGGCGAAGATCGACGCTGAGGGCGAGCACGTGGATGGGCACAACGGGGCCGAGGTTACCGAGGTGCGCAGGCCTCGCCGAACGAGTTCCCGGTCCGCCGACGCCTCGGGAATACCTGACCCAGCCAGTCGGGTTTATGCTGGCGTGATGACCACCCGCTCCGTCGCCCCCATCGATCCCCGTGGGCCGCGCACCAACCAGGCCGTGCTCGCCGCCGGGCTCGTCCTCGGGTTCGCGTTCGACTGGTGGTTCGTGGCCCCGATCTTTGCCGTGGTGTTGTTCCTGGGTGTGGCCTTCGGCCCTCGGGCCAACCCGACCATGCGCTTCTACGCCGACGTGATCCGCCCCCGGCTGGGCCCGCCGTCCGAGCTCGAGGATCCCCGCCCGCCCCGCTTCGCCGCCACCGTCGGCGTGGTCTTCCTGGTGGCTGCCACCGTGGCCTTCGCCGCTGGGGCCTTCACGCTCGGCTGGAGCCTGGCGCTGATCGTCGCCCTGCTGGCCGCCCTGGCCGCCACCACGGGGATCTGCGTGGGCTGCGAGATGTACCTGGCCGTGGCCAAGCGCCGAGGCATGGAGCTGGTGGGGTGATCCGACTCGTCGTGTTGCTCGCCCTGGCCCTCGTGGTCGTGGCCGTCACCGCCTGGTATCGGCAGCGCTCGGCCACCGACGTCGCCCGCGGCGCCACGGCCCTGCCGCGCTTGCCGGACGACCTCCGCGACACCCACGGGCGCTCGACGTGGGTGATCCTGACCACGCCGTGGTGCACGTCGTGCGACCAGGTCCACCGCATGCTCACCGAGGCTCGGGCCGACGACCACGTGGTCGAGGCCGACGTCACCCGGCGCACGTCGCTGGCCGACGACTACGAGGTCCGCCGCGCCCCCACCGTGCTGCTGGCCGACGCCGCCGGCAACGTGCTCGACCGCCTCGTCGGCGTGGAGGCCGTCCAGGCTGCGCTGCGCTCGGACAGCACCGCCGCGGCCTGATCACGGTTCCCCCGTCACGGCTCCCAAGACGTGCCGTTGGTGGAGGGCAACACATGCACCCCGATGCCCTCCGCGTGGCACACGTCGAGCAGGTGCGGGTCAGAGGTGACCAGCACGCCATCGGTCGACCGAGCGGCCTCGGCCGCGACGCAGTCGGCGAGGCTGACCGCACAGCGGGTTCGGTGGTAGCGCCGCGCCCGAAGCCGCCCCGCCGCCACCCCCAACGATGCGTCGACCGGGTGGGGATCGAGCAGACGGAGCTGCGCCAGGTCGAGCAGAGCGACTTCTTCGTCGACCCCCACGATGCGCACGAGGTGGTCGACGACCTCGGTCACGCTGACTGCCGTCAGCCTCCTCGTCTCGTCCTCTTCGAGCACCAGCCGCACCTGCGGCGCGGCAGGCTCGCCCTTGAGGAAGGCGAGCACGGCGTAGGCATCGAGGACGATCACCGACGTTGCTGGCGGGTGATGTCGCCGGCGCGGTCACGCGCCCGAGCTTCGTCGACGCTCGGACCTCGGCCGGCGTAGATCCCCTCGAGATCACCCAATGCACCTTCGACCAACGGCCGCATCACGATCCGGTCTCCGAGGTCGACCACGACCACACGGACGGTGTTCCATCGCGACCGAACGTCGGCCGGAATGGAGACTTGACCGTTCCTCGACACCGTCATGACGTGCGCAGCAGTTCCCATGGCGACATTGTATGCCATGTGCGAGTCGTTGTATGTGGATGGGGGCCGGCCAGAGGATGCGAACCTGTCCGACACCTCACCGAGCGCTTCTCGTTCGCCGTGTTCGACTCCATCTTCGTCTCCTCCGAGATGGGCTTCCGAAAGCCGGACCGAGAGGCCTACGCCGAGGTGGCCCGGTTCCTCGGCGTCGAGGCGCCATGCATCTTGTTCTTCGACGACAGCGAGGCCAACGTCGGAGGAGCGATCGACGCCGGCCTCCAAGCCGTGCACGTCACGTCGGCCGACGAGGTCCGCCACGCCCTCGAGGTGCTCGGGCTCGCGTAGGTCACGAAAGATCAGCGCGGCGGAGATGCGTGAGGAACGAAGATGGCCTCGATGGGCTGGCCGAAGACGTCGGCGATCCGGAAGGCGAGGGGCAGGCTGGGATCGTGGCGGCCGGTCTCGATGGCGTTCACGGTCTGCCTCGAGACGTCGAGCAGGTCGGCCAGATCGGCCTGGCTCCAACGGCGTGTGGCGCGCAGTGCTCGCAGCGAGTTCTCCACGCCAGTCACCGGGCCCGAAACAGGGCCGCGGCCCAGGCGACGATGCCACCGATGAATGTGATCTGAAGGAACTGCGCGCCCGTGCCCGCGCCCGCGCCCACGAGCAGACCACCGACCAGCGAGAGGAACATGGCCACGCCGAAGCCCACGGCAAGGGCCTCGAGCTGCGCCACCCGCTGGAACTCGTCGGCGCGACCAAGGCTTCGGGCCTGGATCCAACCCAACCACATGGCGGGCAACACGGGCAGGAGGACCACGGCCACACGCCATGGCTCCTTTGCGTCTTCGCCGCCGACGGTGGCGGCGATCAACGAGAAGAGCACCAGCAGTCCAACGGCCGGTACTGCCTCTCGAGCCAGCGCTCGATCCTGCCGATGCTCTCGTGCACTCCGACGCTCCAAAGGTTTGCTTGACATGAGCCAAGTGTAAAGGTTAGTTGTCGGAATGACAAGTAAACTTGTCATTCCGGGAGCGACCGTCGCTCCGCCCCGAACCCCTGGAGCGCACCGTGTACGAATACAAGATCGTCACCGAACGAGACAAGCGACTGGCCGGCGGCTTCTACGCGGCAGCTCTCGAAGACACCCTGAACGGGTACGCCGCAGACGGCTGGCGGTTGGCCGACAGCGTCTTCGCCGCCAACATCATGAAGAGCGCCAAGGTCGAGGTCCTGTTCATCCTCGAACGGTCGATCGCCGCTTGACGACGCGCGTGGGCAGGGCCGCTCGGCGCGCCCTGCCCCGTGCGCGGCAGCGCCCGCTGGGAAAGCGGGCGCTGCACAACTGATCGGACGAACGGCGAGCTCGCCGACCAGGTCCTTGGCGTCGAGCAGGGCTCGACGCTCGATGGCTACGTGCGGGGGATCTCCCGCTCGTCGAAGGTCTCGATGATGTCCCCGGGCTTGAGGTCCTGGAAGTCGCTGAGGCCGACGCCGCACTCGAAGCCGGCGTGGACCTCCTTGGCGTCTTCCTTGAACCGACGCAGGGACGAGATCGTGCCCTTCCAGATGATGGTGCCGTCGCGCAGGAACCGCACCTTCGAGTTCCTGGTGATGGTGCCACTGGTGACCATGCAGCCGGCGATGGTGCCGACGCGGGGGACCTTGAACAGGTTCCGCACCTCGGCCTCGCCGGTCACGATCTCCTCGAACTCCGGGGCCAGCATGCCGAGCATGGCGGCCTCGAGGTCTTCGAGGAGCTTGTAGATGATCTCGTACGTCCGGATCTCGACGTCCTCGGCCACGGCCAGCTCACGGGCCTGGCGGTCCGGGCGGACGTTGAAGCCGATGATGGTGGCGTCGGAGGTGGCGGCCAGCTGGATGTCCTGCTGGGTGACGCCGCCCACGCCGCGATGCACGAAGGAGAGCTTGACGTCGTCACGCTCGAGCTTGCGCAGGCTCTCGGTGACCGCTTCGAGCGAACCGGTCATGTCGGCCTTGAGCACGATGTTGAGCGTGGCCGTCTCGCCGGACTGGATGGCCTGGAAGATGTCCTCGAGCTTGGCGCCGCCCGACATGGCGTGCGCCTCACGGCCGATGGCCGCCACGCGCTTCCAGTGGCCGCGGGTGGCGGCGACCTTCGAGGCCGTCTTCTCATCGGGAGCGACCACGAAGCGGTCGCCGGCGGTGGCCGGCTCGGACAAGCCGAGGACCTGCACGGGGGTCGACGGGCCGACCTCCTTCACCTGCTCGCCACGATCGTTGATGAGCGCTCGGACACGGCCCCAGGCAGCACCGGCCACCACGGGATCGCCCACGCGGAGCGTGCCGTGCTGGACGAGCACTGTGGCCACCGGGCCACGACCGATGTCGAGGTGCGACTCGAGCACCACGCCCCGGCTGCGACCCTCGGGGTTGGCTCGAAGATCTTCGAGCTCGGACACCACGAGCAGGTTCTCGAGCAGGTCGTCGAGACCCTCGTTCTTGAGTGCCGACACGGGCACCATGATCGTGTCGCCGCCCCAGTCCTCGGGGACGAGACCGAGCTCGGAGAGCTGCTGCTTGACCCGGTCCGGGTTGGCGCCTTCCTTGTCGATCTTGTTGATGGCCACCACGATCGGGACCTCGGCCGCCTTGGCGTGGTCGAGCGCCTCCAGCGTCTGGGGCATGACGCCGTCATCGGCGGCCACGACCAGCACGACGATGTCGGTGGCCTCGGCGCCGCGGGCGCGCATGGCGGTGAACGCCTCGTGGCCCGGGGTGTCGATGAAGGTGACGGAGCGACCATCCTTGATGGCCTGGTACGCACCGATGTGCTGGGTGATGCCACCGGCCTCGCCGGCGACGACGTTGGCGTTGCGGATCTGGTCGAGGACCTTGGTCTTGCCGTGGTCGACGTGGCCCATGACGGTGATCACCGGCGGGCGGTGCGGCCACGACTCGTACTCGTCGTCCTCGACGTCGAGGTCGACCTCGAGGATGCGCTGGAGCTCGACTTCTTGCTCTTCACCGGGATCGACGAGACGGATCTCGGCGCCGATCTCGGCGACGAACAGCTCGATCATGTCGTCGGACAGCGACTGGGTGGCCGTGACCATCTCGCCCTGCTGCATCAAGAAGCGGACGACGTCGGCGGCCGTGCGACGAAGCTTGGGGCCGAGCTCCTGCGGCGTCGAGGCGCGCTCGACGATGACGACCCCTTCGGGGATCGGTGCGTCCTGCGGCGTGTAGGACGGCGCCGACATCGGCTGCAGCTCGTCGCGGTTGCGACGGCGACGACCCTTGCGACGCGGGGGACGGCGACCACCGGGGCCACCGCCCGGACCACCGGGACGACCGCCACCGGGACGACCGCCGGGGCCACCACCAGGACCGCCACCAGGCGCACCGCCGCCGCCACCGTAGGGACGACCGCCGGGACCGCTGGGGGCGCCACCGGGACCAGCGGGGCGAGCCCCGGTGCTCGGGCCGCCCGGACGCGGGCGGGCACCACCGGGGCCGCCGCCAGGAGCGGCGGGACGACCGGAGCTGGTCTGCGGGATGGGGCGACGCTGGCCGGGAGGCGGCGGGATCGGCTTACCCGATCCCGACAGCGGCGGGCGCGGCGGAGGCGGCACGGGCTTGCCCGAGCGCGACATCGGCGGCGTGAGCGACGCCGCCGCCGGGGGGGCCGTGCCTTCAGCACCGGGGACGCTCGACGGATCGAGCGAGGCGGCGGGGGCGACCGGGGGTGCCACGGGCGCGGCCGGCGGGGGCGTCGGTGCCACGATGGGATCCACCAGCTTGGGCGGACGCGGCGGGTGCTCGCTGCCACTCGACGTCACCACGCGACGGGGCTTGGGCGGCTCGATCGGGGCGACGGGCTCAGCGACCACGTCGTCGGCCGGTGCGGCGGGTGTGGCCTCGGCGGCCACAGCCGGAACGTCAGGCGCCGGCGGTGCGACCTCGGGGGCGGCAGGTGCCTGCGGCTCCACGGGTGTCGGCGCCTCGGCCTCGGCCGGTGCGTCGTCCTTCTTGGCCGAAGCCTTCTTGGACGCAGCCTTCTTCACGGGCTTGCCCGGCTCGGGCGGCTGCTCGTCTCGGACGAGGCCCTCGCGCTCGGCCTTGCGGCGGACGCGGTCGGCCTGGGGCTCGACCACGCTCGATGAGTGGCTCTTCACCCCGATGCCCAGCGCCTCGCAGAGGTCCAAGCATTCCTTGTTGGTGAGACCGAGCTCTCTGGCGAGCTCGTACACACGGATATTCGCCAAAACAGGCCCTTCGCTTCCGTTGCTCCGTGGACCGGTCGGACCGACCCACTCGTTCGCTGCGACGCGCGCTGCCCGTTGGCCTCGTCGAGACCAGGCACGAGCAGCCTGCGCTGCAGCGGTCGTGGGCGCACCAGCGCACGCCACACAACCTCTCTATGTTCGCACAGCGGGGCGGCTTTGCACGAAAGCAGCCCTTGTCGAATGGCACCGGCGCAAGAAACGCCGCCGGCGAACCTCAGGCGTCGGTGGCAGGCACCTCGGCACCGTCGTCGACGGCTTCCGCGTCGGCGCTGGGCGCTTCGACGACCGGTTCGGGGACATCTTCGGCGGGCGGCTCCTCGCTGGCCGCAGCCACCTCAGGCTCGGCGGCAGCGGGCGGCGGTGCCAGCGGCTTCCCGTCGGCGCCCACGCCCTCCTCCTCGGCCCGCTTCTCGGCGGCCTGGCTCCACGCCTCGGCCGACAGGGCTTCGCCGCCCTCGGCCGATTGCCAGACCTGCTCGCCGGACTCAGGATCGACGACCCACTCGCCCTCGGCCCAGTCCTGGTTGGCGTAGGCCTCTTCCTCGGCCAGCTGCGTCTCGCTCTTGATGTCGACGCGCCACCCCGTGAGCCTCGCGGCCAGGCGGGCGTTCTGGCCCTCCTTGCCGATGGCCAGCGAGAGTTGGTAGTCGGGGACGATGACCTCGGCCGTGCCCATCTCGCCCGGGTTCATGGGCTCGTAGATGCGCACCTCCTTCACCTTGGCCGGCGACAGCGCCTTGGCCACGAAGTCGGGGGCGTCGCTCGAGAAGGGCACGATGTCGATCTTCTCGCCGCGCAGCTCGTTGACGACCATGCGCACGCGGGCACCACGGGCACCCACGCAGGCGCCGACCGGATCGACGTTCGAGTCGTTGGACCACACGGCGATCTTGGTGCGGGCCCCGGGCTCACGGGCACAGGCCTTGATCTCGACGACACCGTCGGCGATCTCGGGCACCTCGAGCTCGAACAGACGCTTGATCAGGCCGGGGTGGGTGCGGCTGACCACGATCTGGGGGCCCTTGGCCGTGCGGCGGACCTCGACGATGTAGGCCTTGACCCGGGCGCCGGGCTCGAGCCGCTCGTACTGGGCCTGCTCGGCCTGGGGCAGCAGGGCCTCGACCCGTCCGAGGTCGAGCAGCGTGTAGCGGGTGTCGTTCTGCTGGATGATCCCGGTGACGATGTCACCCTCGCGCCCGGCGTACTCCTCGTACTTCATCTCCCGCTCGGCCTCGCGGATGCGCTGGCTCATGACCTGCTTGGCCGTCTGCGCCGCGATGCGACCGAAGTCGGTGGGGGTGACGTCGAGCTCGGGCCCGAACGGCTCACCGTCGTCGTCGAGCTCCTGGGCCAGCACGCGGATCTCGGCCGAGTCGGGGTCGATCGTGACCCAGGCGTATTCCTGGGAATCGGGCATCCGCTTGTAGGCCGTCTCCAGGGCGTCGGCCAGCGCACCCATCAGGGTGTCGACGGAGATGCCCTTGTCGGCAGCGACCGCCGCCAGCGCGTCCATCAGATCGGGGTTGCTCATGACTCCACCTCTACGTGGGTTGTCGGCTCGTCGCCGGCAGCACTGTCTGGGTCGCTCGTCGGGGACGGGGCCGCGGCGCGAGCGCCGGCACCCTTCTTCGACGAGCCTGGCTTGGGTGCGGGGCCCCACTCGAACACGGTGCGGGCCTTGTCGATGTCGGTGTAGGCGAGTTGGCAGGCGGAGCCGATGGGCTCGGACAACGCCAGGGTGAAGCCGTCGTCGTCGGCGGCGGTGAGCACGCCGGTCAAGCGACGGTCGCCCTCGACCTGGGGCCGGGTCTTGACCGTGACCGTGGTGCCGATGGCCCCCAGGAAGTGGGCGGGGGTGCGCAACGTGCGCTCGAGGCCCGGGCTCGACACCTCGAGGGTGTAGTGGCCGGGGACGGGATCGGACTCGTCGAGCGCCCGGTTCAGCGCCCGCGTGGCCCGGGTGATGTCGTCGACGGAGACCCCGCCGGGCCGATCGATCGTGACCCGGACGATGCCGCCGTTCTGCTCGATGTCGTAGAGGGACACCCCCAGCTCGGCGGCGATGGGCTCTGCGAGGTCTCGGACCTTGTCGATGACGGCCATGGGTTGTCCTCCTCTCGCTATCGATGCCGGGCGTTGAGATCAGCGCGTTCGAGGCCCGACGAAACAAAAGGCGTGGGGCAAGCCCACGCCTTCCGACCGAAACTCGAACGAACAAGCCCTCGGACCCTAGCGCGCTTGCCCACCCCCGGCGCAGCCCGCAGAGGCATACGCACGTCGCATGTGGGGTACGAGCACAGCACAACGTCTACCGCAGGGGAGCAAGAACATGCAGAACAACAACAATGAAGGGGACCGTCGGATCGCCGATCCCAACGTCGAGAACCGCGACGACCATCCCGTCGGCACCACGTCCGGCACCGGAGCCGGCGCCACCATCGGCGCCGTGGCCGGCATGGGCCTCGGCGGTCCGGTGGGAGCTGTCATCGGCGGCGTCGTCGGCGGCGTCGTCGGCGGTGGCCTCGGGCACGAGATCGCCGACCGCGTCAATCCTGAAGGCGACGAGGTCGACGGCGACATCGTCCCCGACCCCCATGCCTCCGACCCGGATGCCCCGCGGCGCTGAGCCACGGGTGCCCGTCGGCCCTCCGTGACGCCGGGCAGGTCAATAGGCACGTGCGACGATGGCGACGAGCCCCGGCTCGTCGCCATCGTCGGGAACCGAACCGTCTTCACGCACGAGACACCGCACGGTCACGCCCTGCCGACCGAGGAGCTCCTCGCCGTCGGTGCCGACCGTCGCCCACGGAAGCCGTGCCCACCCCGTGGCCGCGGCTTCGACCGCCTCGTCGAGGGTGGCCACGTCGGCGGTGCGAGCCTCGCGACGAGCGGTGCCCTCATCGAGCAACGCCTGCTGGGCGGCGGCCAACACCCGCTCCACGGTGGCAGCGACGCCGTCGAGGGAGACGGGCTCCTTGGTGCGGGCGGTGCGGTCGACCAAGGTCACCACACCCTCGGTCAGGTCGCGTGGGCCGAGCTCGAGGCGCACGGGAATGCCCTTGAGTTCCCAGTCGGTGGCCCGGCGCCCCATCGACGACGACACGTCGACGTCGAGTCGAACCCGCAGCCCGGCGGCGCGAAGCTCGTCGGCCAGCGTCGTGCAGCGGGCGATGACGTCGGCGTCGTCGCGCACGGCCAGCACCACGACCTGCACCGAGGCGAGCCGAGGAGGTACCCGCAGGCCGGCGTCGTCGCCGTGGGCCATGATCAGCCCGCCCATCATGCGCGTGGAGACCCCCCATGACGTGGTCCACGCCAGCTGTTGGGTGCCCTGGTCATCGAGGTAGGTGATGTCGAAGGCCTTGGCGAAGTTCTGGCCGAGCTCGTGGCTGGTGCCCATCTGCAACGCCTTGCCGTCGCCCATCATGGCTTCGCAAGTCATGGTGTTGGTGGCACCGGCGAACCGCTCCTTGGCTGTCTTGACACCGGTGACCACGGGCATGGCCAGGACCTCCACCATGAAGTCGCGGTACACGTCGGCCAAGACACGACGGGCGTAGGCGGCGGCGTCATCGTGGGTGGCGTGGGCGGTGTGCCCCTCCTGCCAGAGGAACTCGGTGGTACGCAGGAACAGGCGGGGTCGCAGCTCCCAGCGCACCACGTTGGCCCACTGGTTGAGCAGCAGGGGCAGATCGCGGTAGCTCTGGATCCACTTGGCCATGTACTCGCCGATGACCGTCTCCGATGTGGGGCGCACCACGACCGGCTCCTCGAGCTCCTTGCCGCCGGCATGGGTGACCACGGCCAGCTCGGGGCTGAAGCCCTCGACGTGCTCGGCCTCACGTCGCAGGTACGACTCGGGGATGAACAGCGGGAAGTAGGCGTTCTCGGCCCCGGCCGCCTTGATGCGGGCGTCGACCTCGGCCTGCATGCGCTCCCACAGCGAGTAGCCGTAGGGCCGGATGACCATCGAGCCGCGCACGGGGCCGTTGTCGGCGAGCTCCGCCTTGGCCAGCACGTCCTGGTACCAGCGGGGGAAGTCATCGGCTTGGGGGGTGAGCACCGGGGGCTTGGCCATGCCTCGGACACTAGATGCGTCATTCGTGCCCCACAGAACGAGATGGGCCGTCCGCCCTATGCCACGCAGAGTGATGAACGGCGTACAGTCGGAAAACCCGCCGATCCGGTTCATGCGGCGGGTTTCGGACGAACGGGGGTCCCGCATGGGAAGCACGCGCAGCACAGGTTCTCGACGAGCCATCGCACTCACCGTGGCGACGATCGCCGCCATCGGTCTGCTCGCCGGGTGCTCGTCGGCCGAGGAGCAGGCAACGGAGAACGCCGCCTCCGACGCCACCGCGCCGTCACGGGGCGAGATCAACGAGAAGGTCGACGACGGGCCGGGCACGCCCGGTGGCACCCTGGCCTACGGTCTGTCGGGCGAGACCGACGGCTGGAACCCGACGTTGAGCCGGTGGTCGTCCTCGGGCCTCATCGTGGCCCGCACGTTCTTCGATCCCCTCGCCGTCTACGACGAGAACCTGGGGTGGAAGCCGTTCCTGGCCGAATCGTTCGTACCCAACGAAGACGCCACCCAGTGGGTCATGACGCTGCGACCCGACGTCACCTTCCACAACGGCAACCCGGTCGACGCCACTGCGGTGGCTGCCTTCCTCAACTACGCCATGGCCTCCCCCTTGACGGGCAAGGCATTCGAGCAGGTCGAGGAGATCCGAGCCGACGGCGAACTGACGGTCGTGTTCGACCTCAAGGTCGCGTGGCGGAACATGCCCTACGCCTTCACCAACCAGATCGGCTATGTGGCCGATCCGACGTGGCTCGACGGCGGCGACCCGGAGAAGCCCGTCGGTTCCGGCCCGTTCAAGGTCGACGAATGGGTGCGCGACAACAAGATGGAGGTCAGCCGGTACGGGGACTATTGGCAGGAGGGCCAACCCCTCCTCGACGGCATCGAGTTCCAGCCCATCCCCGACGAGATCACCCGCACCGCGGCGCTCGAGTCCGGCACGGTCGACGTCATCCAGGTGAGCACCGGCGACCAACTCAAGTCGCTCCGCTCGCAAGCTGCGGCTGGCGAGATCCAGATCGTGACCAACGACGGCGGTGAGACGCCCGAGCAGTTCGTGATGCTGAACACGAAAGCGTCGCCGCTCGACGACCCCGTGGCGCGACGGGCGCTGGTCATGGCCACCGACTCCCAGTCGTTCGTCGACATCGCGACCAGAGGGCAGTACGACGTGGCCCGCGGGCCGTTCCCCGAGACCTCGCAGTGGTACGCGGAGACCGACTACCCCAGCTACGACCTCGAGGCCGCCAAGGCCCTGGTCGATGAGGTGAAAGCCAGCCACGGCGGCGAGTTCACCTTCGAGATCGTCACGACGTCGGCGCCCGGTGCAGCCGAGGCCGTGGCCCAACTCCAGTCGCAGTGGAACGAGGCCGGCATCGACGTGACGGTCCGCACCACCGACATCACCACCCTCATCCGCGACGTGGTCTTCGGGCAGTATCAATCCACCTATTGGGCCCAGTTCGACTCGCCCCACCCGCTGTCGGACACGATCTGGTGGGCACCATGGGCCGCCCCGGACCCACCCGACCCCGGCCTCAACTTCGCCCGCAACGAGAACGCGGCCATCGGTGACGCCATCAACGCCGCCGCCGCCGCCCAGACCCGCGACGAGGAGATCGTCCAATACGGCCTCATCCAGCAGGAGCTGGCCAAGGACCTGCCCTACGTGTGGCTGTACCACTCGGTGTCGACGCTGGCGGCGTCGAACGACGTGGTCAACCTCGTCCGCTGGAAGACGCCCGAAGGCGATGTCGGTCTCGAGATCGCCTCGGGCGCCCACCCCCTCAGCCAGACCTGGCTCCGCCGCTAGCCGCACCCACAGCCCACCCACACGCTTCTGGTGCGGACGGATAGGTCATGGACCTATCCGTCCGTACCAGTTCGCCTCGGCGGGTCGGGGCGGGGGCAGGTGGGGGTCGGGATCTAGGGTGCGGGGATGCAGCGCTACGGCATGACCATCCCGTTCGACGGCGTCCCCCTCCACGCCCAGAAGGAGTGGATCGAGGAGCTCGTCGACCTCGGCTACACCGACGTCTGGTCGGCGGAGACCGACGGCGCCGATGCCTTCACCCCCCTCGCCCTCGCCTCGGTGTGGGCGCCGTCGCTGCGACTCGGCACGGCCATCGTGCCCACCTACACGCGAGGTCCGGCGCTGCTGGCCCAGTCGGTCGGGGCCATGGCCCAAGCCGCGCCCGGGCGGTTCGTGCTCGGGTTGGGCACCTCGTCGAACGTCATCGTCGAGCGGTGGAACGGCCTCGAGTTCGACGAGCCCTACAAGCGCATGCGCGACACGTTGCACTTCCTGCGCGCCGCACTCGCCGGCGAGAAGGTCAAACACGACTACGACACGTTCTCGGTGCAGGGCTTCAAGCTCAAGTGCCTGCCCGTGCAGCCCGTGCCCATCCTGGTGGCCGCCCTGCGAGAAGGCATGTTGCGCCTGGCCGGCCGAGAGGGCGACGGCGCCATCGTGAACTGGCTCTCCCCCGACGACGTGCTCCGGGTGGCGCCCATCGTGCGCCAGTTCGGGCAGGACAAGGAGATCGCAGCCCGGATCTTCGTGGCCCCGACCACCGACCGCGAGTCGGTGCTCGGCTTCGGCCGGTTCGCCATCGCCGCCTACCTGAACGTGCCCGTCTACGCCGCCTTCCACGAGTGGATGGGCCGCGGCGACGACCTGCGCGGCATGTGGGACCACTGGAAGGCTGGCGACCGCCAGGCCGCCCTGGCCGCCATCCCCGACCACGTGGTCGACGACCTCATCGTGTCGGGCACGCCCGCGCAGTGCCGGGAGACGATCCAGCGCTACATCGACAATGGCATCAGCACGCCGGCGCTGGCCATCCTGCCGTTCCCCGGCGTGGATGCCCGCCAGGCCCTGCGCGACCTGGCCCCCGGTCAGGACTGAACGGGCGATGCCGCCGGATCAGCGACGGCACCGTCAACCGTCTCGCATGGTCTGACGCTGCTCGGCACGAAGGGCCTCCGTGGTGGCGGCGGCCCGAACCGCCTTCGAACGACGCTGACCGGCCAACTTCTTGTCGTAGCCTGCCCGCGTCTCCCCCTTGTTGGCGATCGCCGCATAGGCCGGCGGCACGAACAACATGGCCATGAGGCCGAGCGCGGCCAGGCCGAACAGCATCGTGTTGGTCGAACCGCCTCCACCGTCGAGGGCGATCACGCCGTTGGATGCGGGAAGCGCAGCCAGTTCCTCCGACGTGAACGACCCGTCGCCCAGTCCATCGAGCTCGCCGGCAGACAACGTCGACGCACCACCCGTCGTGCTGCCTGCGGTGCCCGTGCCCGAGGAGCTCGACGAACCCGACGTGGATCCCGATCCCGTCGAACTGGAGCCACCGCCAGCCGTCGACGACGGAAGCGTCGTGGCCGTCGTCCCGCCGCCTCCGCCGCCGCCACCGCCGCCACCGCCGGTGACGTCCTCCGGCCGGATCTCGATGCCCTGGTCACCCACGATGTTCGGATTGCGGCAGGTGTTGTCGATCGGCGGGGCCGGATCCGCACCGGGCACGTTGGAGATGGCTTCGAACGCGGCTTGCACGAGGCCGACCGGCAGAGGCGAGTAGCCGAGTGGCTTGGCCTTCTGTTGACCAGCGCAGGCGAAGTAGTAGACGAAGCGACTGAGCGTTCGGCCCTTGGCCGGATCGATGCCCGCCGTCGGCGCGATCATGTAGCTGTACGACGAGATCGGATAGGCGCTCGGGTCCGGGTTCACGTACACCTGGTCGAGGACCTGGCACCTCGGGCAGCCAGCATCGGTCGGCGGGCGGAGCGTGGCCGACTTCAACGCGATGGCGACGTTGTTGGGCGCGGGCAGCGCGAACTGGCCCGAGGCGTTCTGGATGGCGGCAACGGGGCGTCGTCGTTCGATGGCGTAGGACGTCTCCACGTAGGTGATGGCCCCGACCCCGGTCGAGTCGTTGTTGATGAAGTTGGCGACGCCGTCCGAACCGTTCTGCGCCGAGTAGTTGCCCAAACCCTGGGTCGGCCAGTTCGACGTGAAGTCGAAGGCCGCGCCGTTGGCATCCGTGAACGCTCGCCAGATCTCGGGGGTCACCGACTTCAGATACAGCGAGAACTGCGCCGACGTGCCCGAACCGTCGGCGCGCACGACGACGGTGATCGGGCTGGTCGAGACCACCCGACCGTTGTCCGCAGTGATGGCCGGGTCGTCCCAGCTCGTGATCTTGCCGGTGAAGATCTTCGCCGCGGTCGTAGGGCTGAGTCGCAAGTTCTCGACCTGGGCGCCACCTTGATCCTTGATGTTGTACATGAGGCCGGTGCCACCGGCCACGATGGGCAGGTAGACGTAGGGTCGTGACGGCGATTCGGGCGGAACGAAGGGGATCTCCGACACGGCGAAGTCCACGGTGTTCGAGATGTAGAGCTGGCGACCGGCGCTCGAACCCACACCCTGGAAGTTGACGTTGAGGCCGAACTTGTTGACGTCGCTGCGCCATTCCTCAACCGCGTTCTGGGACCACGTCGAACCCGCCCCCTCGATCGGGGCATATTCCTGGGCCGACGCCGGCGCGACCGGTGCCACCACGAGAGCAGCGGCGAGGACCCCGCCGGCCCCACCGAGACGGGCCAGACGGCCGAGAAGGCGGAAGCGTCGATTCATCCGAATCGGCCCTGTACGTAGGCTTCGGTCCGACTGTCGACGGGAGTTCTGAAGATCGTGTCGGTTGGTCCGGACTCCACGATGCGACCTGGTTCGTTCTCACCAGCCAAGAAGAACGCGCATTGTTGCGACACTCGCTGGGCCTGCTGCATGTTGTGGGTGACGATCACGATGGTGACCTCGTCCTTGAGCTCGAGGATGGTTTCTTCGATGCGACGTGTCGATGTGGGGTCGAGGGCCGAGCAGGGCTCGTCCATCAGCAAGACCTTCGGCCGAACGGCCAACGAGCGAGCGATGCAGAGCCGTTGCTGCTGACCGCCGGACAAGCCACCGCCCGGCTCGTGGAGCCGACTCTTGACCTCGTTCCACAGGCTGGCCCGCATCAGGCAGTACTCGACGAGCCCGTCGGCATCGTCGGTCTTGGTGCCGGTCAGCTTGAGGCCGGCCAGCACGTTGTCCCGGATGGTCATGGCCGGGAAGGGGTTGGGCTTCTGGAAGACCATGCCGATGTTCCGACGAGTTTCGGTGGCGCTCACGCCGCGCTCGTACAGGTCGACGCCGTCGAGCAGCACACGGCCGGACAGTTCCGCCTTCGGGATCAGCTCGTGCATCCGGTTGAGGATCCGGATGAACGTGGACTTCCCGCAGCCTGAGGGGCCGATCAGGGCCGTCACGATGCCAGCCGGCATCTCGAGCTCGACGTCGTGCAGCACCTTGCGGCCGCTGAACCAGGCGCTGACGCCCTGCCCGACGATGGTCGACGGGCCGGGGCCCTTCGGCGCCGCCGCGTGCGCGGTGCGGCTTGCGGGCACCGCCAATGGCGGCGGAGCGGCAGCACCGATCACGGGCATCTGCGTGGTCTGGTCGTGGGATGCGGTCGTCACGGACCGTCCTCCTGGTCGCGGGTGTCGAACATGTTGGGTGGATCCGTCATGGGCGAGCCGACCGAGACGGCGAAGAGATCGGGGGCCGGTCGTCCGCCACGCTTGGCCCGCCGCCCGCCGACGGGACGGTTGCCGATGACGCGCGCGGCGATGAACAAGATGAGCACGACGATGATCAACAACAGGGCGCCCGTGTAGCCCCGCTGGATCTGGTTCGGCTCGGCGTTGCGAACGAGTTGGAACGCGAACAGCGACAAGCTGTTCTGGGAACCGCTGAAGGGGTTCGAGTTGATCTGCGACGTGCCGAAGGCCGTGAGGATCAGCGGGGCGGTCTCACCCACGGCGCGAGACATGCCGAGGATCACGGCCGTCACCACCCCGGGACGAGCCGTGGGAAGCACCACGTTCCATGTGGTTCGCCATTCCTTAGACCCGAGGGCCAACGAAGCCTCCCGCAGTCCCCCGGGCACCAACCGAAGGACCTCTTCGGTCGTGCGGGTGACGGCCGGCAGCATCAGGATCGACAACGCCAACGCCCCGGCGAAGCCCGAGAAGCCCTGGCCGAACTGCACCACCCACACCGCGAAGATGAACAGACCGGCCACGATCGACGGCACCCCGCTCATGGTGTCGATGATGGTTCGCACCGGTCGGGCCAACCGCCCGCCTATCTCGTTCAAGAACACCGCGGTGAGCACACCGAGGGGCACCGAGATGATCACGGCGATGGCCACCTGCTGCAACGTGCCGATCAGGGCGTGCAGCGCGCCACCCTCTTCTGCATCCGACAACGGTCCGACGGTGGCCATCGACTCGGCCAAGAAGCGTGGACGCAGCAGGGTGATGCCTTGCACGAACACCGACACCAAGATCGTGACCAAGGGAACCATCATGGCGAAGGCGGCCGAACCGACGATCACCATCATCACTCGGTCTTTGGCGGCCAACGCCCCATGCTGTTCGCGCACCACCAACCAGTAGGTCAGTACGAAGGTGAGGAAGAAGACCACGACGAATCCCGGCTTGCCCGACAAAGGTGCGAACCAACCGAACACCAGCAGGGCCGTGGCCAAGCCGGCTGCGATCGATCCGAAGAGCTCGAGGTAGTCGGCGGGGCGCCAACTCACCGTGTTGCGGGGTGCGGGACCAACGACACCCGGACCCGGAAGATCTTGCTGGTTGACGACGTGGCGGATGACTGGATCGGTGCTCACGCGTCCACCCCCGCGCCCGATCGCGATCGCGCCACGATGCCCGAGGCGATCAGGTTCACCACGAGCGTGACGATGAACAGCACCAGCCCGGCCGCCAGCAACGCCGACACCCCGAGCTCCGAGGCCTCACCGAACCGGTTGGCGATGAGCGCCGCCACTGAGTTGGATCCTCGCTCGGCCACCGAGAGCCGAACGAAGAAGATGGGCGAGATGATCAAGGCCACGGCGATGGTCTCGCCGAGGGCGCGGCCGAGGCCCAACATCGTGCCGCCAACGATCCCGCCGCGTCCGAACGGCAGCACGACCGTGCGGATCATGCCCCAACGAGTTGCGCCCAAGGCCAGGGCCGCCTCCTTCTCACCAGGAGGCGTCTGGGAGAAGACCTCGCGCATCACCGAGGCGGCGACGGGCAGCACCATGAGCGAGACGACCAGTCCGGCGATGAGGGTCGAACCGTCGTACTGCTGGGTGGAGGTGTTGAACCACGGGATGAAGCCGGCTCGCTCGTCGAGGAACCGGGAGAACCCGATGGCCTCCGACTGAAAGGTGTCACGACCCCAGAGGCCGTAGATGAGCGAGGGGATGGCGGCGAGGAGGTCGACCAACGTGGTGAGGACCTTGCGAACCCGCACTGGTGCGTACTCGTTGATGAACAGGGCGGTGGCCACGGCGATCGGTGCCGCAACGCAGATGGCCACGCCGGCGATCATGACCGTCCAGTAGAGGATGGCGGCCACGCCGAACTGCGGCGTCTCGGCGTCGGTGTTCCACTCGAAGTTGGTCAGGAACCCGAGGCCCTGCGACTGCAACGCCGGCACGGCCTTCACCAAGAGGAACGTGCCGATGAGCCCCATGAGGGCCATGGCCGTGACGCCGGACCCCTTGGCCAGGAGGCGGTAGCGGCGATCGGCCCGGTCACGCTCGACGATGATCGGGCGCGGGACGTCCGGGTCGAGCCGGGCGCCGTCGGGGTGATCGAGCTGGATCGTCACGGGTGGTGCGGTGACCTCTGGTCAGGCGCGAAGGCCTTGCGTCGGGGGGACGATCAGACGGTAGGAAGCCAAGGTGCCCACCGCATGACGTCCAGGTGAACGACAGGCAACCGTTACCTGAAAGGCCGCAACGTCGCTTGCGATGCACCGCTCCCCACCCCGATAGTCCCTGCATGACCCGTCCCCCCGCGGGCCTTCGCTCCCCGTGAAGAACCCAGGCATCGTGAACCCACACACCCGCGCGCCCCGCCGTCGACAGCTCCTGACCCAACTCCTCGGCATCGTGCTGATCGGTGCCGGTCTCGTCATGACGGTCGGGGGTGGAGGTGCGGTAGCCCAGTCGTCTGGCAAGACGATCGCGGTGACGCCTTCGACGGGGCTGAACGCCGGCGACACCGTCCAGGTCGCGGTCGCGGGCTTCACCGCCAATCGCAGCATCACCATCCGGCAGTGCCCGACCGGCTTCTCGAGTGGCAGCCAATGCCAGAACGCGGCCGCGGTCACGACCGATGCCGATGGCGCCGCCAACCTGCCCTACCTCATCGCCGTGACCACCTTCTGCAACGCGTCGACGCCTTGCGTCCTGGCCGGGTTCAACAACAACGGCGACAGCAGCCCCGCCCAGACGCCCCTTTCGTTCACCACCTCTGCCACCACCACCACGGAGGCGCCGACGACCACGTCGACCCTTGACCCCAACGCCACCACGACGTCGTCGAGCACGACCACCTCGTTGCCGCCGCCGCCCAACTGCCCGATCCCCGATGGAGACGACCTGCGCTTCAGCGGCGGCACCAGCGCCGACCGAGCGTTCTCTCTCTGGTCCTCCACCATCTGCCAGCCCGGCTTCGCCGGGACGGGTGGCCTTCCGTTGGACTACACGGGTCGCAGCTCTCCGGTCGGTCGCGAGGACATGCTCGAGGGTTTCGCCGAGGTGGCCGTGACCGGCGCCAACTTCACCGACGACGACGTCGAGCTGATGGGTGAGGTCACCGAGGCGGGTGACGTGGCCCGCACCCCCGAGGACTTCGTCTTCGTGCCCATCACGGCCAGCGGTCTGGCGTGCATGTTCAACATCTACTACCTGAACTCGGACGCGAACTTCGCCCGACTCCCGGAGCTCCACATCGACCGAACCGCCATGGCCGGCCTGCTGGCCAACGAGCGCTCCACGCTCGGCCTCAACATCAACGCCGCCAACACCGACAACCCGTGGTTCCGCCGCAATCCCGACGGCTCGCCCGTGTCGGCGTTCGTCGAGACGTTGGCCCGAGCCGAAGGCGCCGAGGCCACCCGTTCGCTCACCGACTGGATCTACTCCGATCCGGCGGCGGCGTCGATCTGGGAGACGGGCGGCCCGTCGTTCGGCACCGGCGTCACCGAGTTCATGCCGGCCGGGTTCGGCGCCAACCTCATCGTGGGCGCCTACCGCTCCGGCACCATCGTCCGGAGCTGGGACATCGAGAAGGATCGTCCGGGCGGCAAGCTCACCTGCCTCGACTCGAGCATCTGGCGGGCCGAGGGCGGGGGCTACAACGTGGCCCAGCTCACGAACGCCCTCGGACAGAACGTCTACCCACTGCCGGACAACATCCGACGCGGCCTCGACCTGATGAAGGCCAACCCGAACGGCACGTTCTCCACGGTCCACGCGCAAGCCGACGGCTTCACCGACCCGCAGGCCTATCCCCTGCCCATCGTGATGTACGCCGTCGTGCCCAGGTACCTGAGCGTCGGCCTGACCGATCAGATCCAGGGCGCGCTGACGTGGATGATCACCGACGGCCAGCAGTCACCGAACCTGCCCGACGGCTACGTCCCGTTGCCGGACAGGATGGTCGACGCCGCCAGGGTCCAGATCGCCAAGCTCGACGAGCTGCCCGCCCCGTCCACGACGTCCACCACGACGCCGTCGGCCACATCCACCACAGCGGCACCCACCGGCACCGGCACCGGCTCCTTCAACTCGACGGGCAGCGGTTCCGGTTCGAGCAGCGGATCGTCGAGCGGACGCTCGTCGTCGGGCTTGTCGTCGAACAGCAACGGCAGCTCCAGCGAATCAGCTGCCAGCCCGCTGGCCGCCACCGGCGACGGTGTGGTGGACGTGCCCGGAGCGGCCAGCAAGCCCGTCCTGGCCGTGCTGTCCGGCGACGCCGCCCTGTCGCCCGTCATGCTCATCCTCCTCGGCATGTTCCTGCTCTTGTGCGGGCCGGTCGTCGCCCGGTTGCAGCCGAGACGGGTGCGAGCGTGACCGACGTTCTCGAACGCCAGGAGAACCAAGAAGGCACGACCCCGCCAACCACCGGACCGGTGATCCTGCGGACCGATCCAACTGCTGCCCCTGCGGTGGCGGCGCCGACGGCAACGAAGACCCCCCTGTCACTCTCGATCGCTCGCGTGTGTACTGGCATCGGGCTCTACCTGGTGCTGTTCCTCGTGTTCGAACTGCTCGTCTCCTCGATCCCGCAGGCGCGGGCGCAGTCGATGCTGCTGGCATCGTTCCGTGAGGACGTCCTCGCCGGCACGGCATCGCAGACCACCACCCCCGAGGACGACTTCAGCGGTGTGCTCGGCGGAGCCGACCTCGGGATCGCGGACGAGTCGGCTGGCGAGGAGCGCGACTTCGAGGCGGCTCCGGAACCGCCCGCGATCGGTGAACCCGTCGCCTTCTTGGTCATCCCCCGACTCTCCGTGGAACAGGTCGTGGTGCAGGGCACCCGCGCCGACCAACTGGCCGACGGGCCGGGACACTTCCGGAACACGGTCTTTCCCGGACAGATCGGGAACTCCGCCATCGCCGGAGCCAGGGTGTCCAAGGGTGCCGTGTTCCGCCACCTCGATCAACTGTCCCCCGGCGACGAGATCCGAGCGGTGACGGGGCAGGGCTCCTTCGTCTACGAGGTGACCACCGTCGAGGTGCTGACGCCCGGTGATGCCGACCCCGTGCAGCCGAGCCGAGACACCCGCCTGACGCTCGTCACGTCCAATCCGGCGTTCGTGGCCCGCGACGAGCTCGTGGTCACCGCTGCGTTGCGCTCACAACCGGTGCGCCCGCTGGCCGGTCAACGTGCCCTGGCCATCGACGAGGGCGAGCGCAACGGTGCGCCCGGCGCCGGCGCCCTGGCCCGGTTCCTGGTGTGGACCCAACTCCTCATCTTGGCCGTGATCGCCGCCCGCCGGCTCTACGCACGATGGGCCGCGTGGCCCACCTGGCTGATCTCCACGCCCGTGCTCCTGCTCCTCTGCATCCTCAGCTTCGAGGCGTTGGCCGGTCTGCTGCCGGCCACGTTCTGACGCCGAACCCTCCCCGCCAAACCCCCATTTTCTCAGACCCTCATCTCGACTCCTGACCCTCGGAGGTCACCATGGAGCCCACCGTCCGCCGCCGACGACTCGACGCCCACCGGCGCGCTGCCCACGAACGCCACCGACGTGCCGCTCGCGCCACCGTGAGCGTCGTGATTCCGACCAAGAACGAGGCCCGGAACCTGCCGCACGTGCTGCGCGGGCTTCCGGCCGGCATCGACGAGGTCATCGTGGTCGACGGCCACTCCACCGACGAGACCATCCACGTGGCCCGGCGATGGCGGCCAGACGTGCGCATCGTCCACCAGGAAGGTAGGGGAAAGGGCAACGCCTTGGCCCTCGGCTTCGCCGCCGCCACCTGCGACATCATCGTGATGATCGACGCCGACGGCTCGACGTGCCCCCGCGAGATCCCCCGCTTCATCGCCGCCCTCACCGAAGACGGCGGTGCCGACTTCGCCAAGGGCTCCCGCTTCCTGGCCGGCGGTGGGAGCACGGACATCACCACGCTGCGGAGCCTCGGCAACAAGGTCCTCGTCGGCACCGTCAACCTGCTCTGCCGCACGGACTACACCGACCTCTGCTACGGCTACAACGCCTTCTGGCGAACCTGCCTTCCCTACATCGACGTCGACTGCGACGGATTCGAAGTCGAGACCCTCATCAACATCCGCATCGCCCGCGCCGGACTGAGCATCGTCGAGGTGCCGTCCCACGAGCTCGAGCGGATCCACGGTCTGAGCAATCTCAACGCCGTGACGGACGGTCTGCGGGTGGCACGCACCATCGCCGCCGAGTCGTTCCGACGCCCGCGGGAGATCGGCCGCAACTCGGTGTACGCAACCGACCGATGAGCACGAAGCACGTCCCCGACTTCGTGGTCGTGGGAGCGGCCCGATCGGGCACGACCGCCCTCTGGCAGGCACTCGGGCGACACCCCGAGATCTTCACGTACCTCCCCAAAGAAGCGCACCACCACCTGTTCGCGGCGCAGCCACCTTCGTTCACCGGCCCCGGCGACGACATCCTCTCCCGGCAGGTCGTCACCGATGCCGCGGCGTACGCCGAGGGTTACCACGGCCGTCGACCGGGGCAGATCGCGGGCGAGGCCGGCGTGTACTACCTCCACCAGCGCGAGGGCCTCGAACGCCTGGCGACGGCCTCACCCGAGGTGCGCGCCATCGCCCTCTTGCGCGATCCCACCGACCGAGCCTTCTCGTCGTGGGCCCACCTCCGACGCGACGATCGGGAGACGGAAGGAGATCCGCTTCGAGCCATGGAGCTCGGCGCCGATCGGGTGGCAAACGGCTGGGAGTGGATCTGGGACTACGTGGCGCTCAGCCTCTACGCCGATGCCGTGACCGACCTGCACGACCTCGTCGGCAAGGACCGAACGTTGCTCGTTCGCTACGACGACCTGGTCGACCGCCCGGACGCCGTCGTCAGCGAGGTGTGCACCTTTCTCGGCGTCGACCCGTCACTGGCCACCGCCCCACCCGAGCGGGTGAACACCGGTGGGACACCGCGCAGCGGACGCCTGCACGAGTTCCTCACCCGACCCAACGGGCTGAAGGACACGCTCCGTCCGTTGGTCCCCGATCGCCTGGTGCAGCGCACGTATCGGGTCGCCATGGCCCGAAACGTGGAACCGATCGGTCAGCCTCCCGAGCTCCGTCGGGCACTCGCACCGCAGTTCGCGAGCGACATCTCCCGCCTCGAGACGGTGACCGGTTGGGACCTCGAGGCTTGGCGAACCGTCGTCCACGCCGTGTGAGCAACCTCAGACGACCTCGATGACACCCGCGATCGTGGGATAGCCCGTGAACCACACCTGGATCGAGCCCTTGCCGGCCGCCAGCACAGCCAGCTCGCCCATGCCGGCATCGTCACCCGGGCCGATGGTCTCCTGCCGCTCCCCGATGTTGACCACGACCTCGAGCTCGCTCTGGTTCACGACGCGAACCTGGGAGACGCCGGCGGCCGCCACGCAGGAAGGATCGATGGCATCGGTCCGGAAGGTCACCGTGACGTCGCCGTTCGGGGATCCGGGGCAACCGCCGGGTGGCACGGTGGGCTGGAGATAGGTCACGTACGGGCCAGAGTTCTCCTCGAACGACGGCTCGGGCACGGCGGGGGTCGGGGTCGGAACCGTCGTGGCGGGCCCTTGAAGCACCTCGGGCGCACCAGCCGCATCGGGAGTCGTCGCCGGTGCGACGGTGGTGTCGGCGGGGACGACGGCGTCGGCGTCGGGAGAGGTCTCGGGCTCGACGGCGTCGCTCGACGCCACCTCGGTGCGGTCGTCGGCGCCATCACCGGTGGGATCCGAGCCCTCGCTCACGAGGATGTAGCCGGTAAGCCCCAGAACGAAGGCGACGGCCAAGACGACGAACGCAGTTTGCTTGTTCACGCCGCCACCTTCGCCACCGTGGACGACCTTCGGATGGCCGGAAGCCGACCGTCGGATGAACGACTGGCGAACCTTCGCTCGGCGCCCTTCCCGACGCGTTGACCCACGCGTATCTTCTCGTCCGAGGGCCTTCCCCCAGCCCCCTTTTCACGTTCTCGAGGAACTCTGTGCCCAGCACCCGCCCCTACCCGGGCACCACGTCCGCGACCGGCAACGAACACGCTGTCGACGCGCCTCCGGTGGTACCGACGGTGTGCGTGGTCGGCCCGGGGAGACGCTTCCTGAGCGGCATCACGTACCACACCTACCTGCTCGCCGATGCCCTCTCGACGCACACGACGACATCGGTCATCTTCCTCCGCCAGCTCTTGCCGACTCGCCTCTACCCGGGTGCATCACGCGTCGGGGCCGATCTCACCCACCTCCGCCTGGCTCCGGCCGTGGCCCGCTTCGACGGCATCGACTGGTTCTGGCTCCCGTCCTTGCTCCGAGCGGTGTGGTTCTTGCACCGCCAGCGGCCCGACGTCGTCGTGCTGCAGTGGTGGACGTCCACCGCCCTGCACACCTACGTCGCGCTCTCGCTGGTCGCCCGAGCCCTCGGCGCGTCGATCGTGGTCGAGCTCCACGAGATCGTGGACGTGGGCGAAGCCGAGCGGCCGGTCGTGCGCTGGTACTCGAAGCTGGCCGGCCCACTGCTCTTCCGGCGCGCCGACCGGATCATCGTGCACTCTGGCGCCGACCGCGAGAGCATGGGTCGGCACTACCGCCTGCCCCCGGAGCGCATCGACGTCGTTCCGCTGCCTGCGGTCTCGACATTCCGTCACGGCGAGGTCCGGCGCCCGTGCCCGGCCGAGAGCCACAACCTCTTGTACTTCGGCGTCATCCGCTCGTACAAGGGCGTGGTCGACCTGCTCGACGCCTACGAATCCCTGCCCGACGACGTTGCCGAGCAACTGTGGCTCACGGTGGTGGGTGAGGTGTGGGAGGGCTACACCCTGCCCGCCGAGCGCATCGCTCGATCGCCACGACGAGACCGGATCACCTTCGTGGACCGCTTCATCCCCGACGAAGAGGTGGATGCGTGGTTCGGTGGTGCGGATGCGGTCGTGCTGCCCTACCGGCGTTCCTCGATGTCGGGACCGCTGCACGTGGCCATGAGCTACGGACTCCCTGTCATCACCACCGCCGTGGGCGGGCTCCCCGAAGCCGTCGTGGGCTACGACGGCGCCCTGCTCGTACCTCCGGCCGACCCGTCGTCGCTGGCCGCCGCGCTCGAGAAGGTCATCTCCCTGCGTGGTGAGCGCTTCCTCGCGCCTGACCATCGTCGCGACCCGGCCGCAGGCACGCTCCGGACCGTTTCCCTGGCCCACGCCCAGCACTCGAAGACCCGCACCGCATGACGATCACCGAACAACTCCCCGTCATCGAGCCGACACCCCCGGCGGCGGCCACGAACGAGCCCACGGTGATGCTCGACGGTGGGATCTCACGGTTCGCGCTCTGGCTGGGACTGGCCGTCGGCACGGCGATGGTCAGCGCCGCCTACGTGCTGGCGTGGTCCGATCCGGCCCGAACCAACATCCGCTACGCGCTCCTCTGGGGTGGCTTGGCCGTCTTCCTCCTCCCGGCGTTCGCACGGCTGTTCGACCCGCTCATCAGTCGCGTCGAACGCGAGCTCGTCCTCCTTGGACTGGCGTTGTTCACCGTCGTCCCGAAGTTCCTGCGCAATCCTGACGGTCCGCTGTTCTTCGACGAGCTGGCGCACCAAGCCCAGTCGCAGCGCCTCCTCGACAACGGCGAGCTCCTGGCCCGCAATCCGCTCATCGCCGTGGCCGACGCCTTCCCCGGCCTACACGCGGCCACCGCCGCCCTCGCCCACCTGACCGGCCTGTCGGTATGGCAGGTGGGCGTGGTCATCATCGTGTCCGCCCACCTTCTGAGCATCTTCGGCATCTTCCGCTTGGCACAGCTGCTGACCGGCAACGACCGCGTCTCGGGCATCGCTGCCGCGGTGTACGCGTTGAACCCGGCGTTCCTCTTCTTCAACTCGCAGTTCGCCTACCAGACCCTCGCCATCACGATGCTGATCTGGTGCCTCGTGTTCACGGTGGAGGCATCCAACCCGACGGCCGACCGGCGCAAGCGCGCCGGCGCCACCGCCCTGGCCATCTTCTTGTCGTCGGCCACGATCATGACCCACCACGGTTCGGCGTTCGTCTTGGCTGGCTTCCTCGGCATCATCGCCCTCGTGTTGTTCATCCGATCGGCGCGAGGCGGCGTCGAAGGTGACCATGACGGAAGCGATGACCAGGCCCGCGACGGCGCCATCCTCGTGGCCTTGGTCACCGGCGCGACCGTCGCGCTCGGCATCGCCTGGCTGTTCATCGGCTCGAAGGGCGACGCCAGCCGAGTCATCGACTACCTCTTGGTGTACCCGACCAACGGCGCCCAAGAGGCGTTCAACATCATCACCGGCGAGGCGTCCGGCAAGCGCACCGTGTTCTCCTCCTCCAACCTCCCGGTCTGGGTCCAGGCGCTGGGTTTCCTCGCCCCACCGCTCGCCTTGGCCGCCGGCATCAAGGGCTTCCTCGTCACCCGCAAGATGCGCCAACCCCACCCGGCCTTCCCGGCGTTCGTGCTCGTGGCCGCGCTCTACGCGGTGTCACTCCCACTCGTGCTCACCCGCACGGGAGCCGAGGGCGCCCACCGGTCGTTCCCGTTCACCTGGATCGCGCTGGCTGTGCTGGGGGGAATCGGCCTGGCCGCCTGGCATCGCGAGGCGTTCACCCGCTCGTACGACCGGGGGCGCACGGTCCAAGCCGTCCTCGTCACCCTCATGGTCGTGGTGGGGGTGGGCAACCTGGCCACCAACGCCAACGACACGTACCTGTTCCCGGGGCCGTGGGTGGCTGGCTCCGACACCCGGGCCTACGACGCCGAGCTCAGCTCGATCACGACGTGGTTCGAAGGCCAGGACATCGACGGACGGATCATCGCCGACATCTACACCGGTGCTCCCATCGCCGCCCTGGCCGACCCGAGCACCGGCTGCCGGCTGGCCGCCGCCTGCCCCGACTCGATCCCGATCTGGCACGCCTACTACGACGACGAGTTGGGCGAAGGCACCGTGACCAAGCTGGCCGACGACGGCTTCACCTGGATCGTCGTCGAGCGGCGTCTGGCCGAAGAGCTCCCACGCTCGGGGTTCTGGTTCACCCGCGAGGAGCCCGACGCCTTCACGCGCGCCGAGCCGCTCCCCGCGGAGTCGCTCGAGCGATTCGCCGGTCGACCGTGGGCCCACCGGGTGTTGTCCACGCGTCACTACGACGTGTTCCGCCTCGACTTCGACCAGCAGACGTTGCCAGTCGATGTGTCGAACCCACCCGTCCCCGACACCGCAACCCTCGACGAGGCGGCTGCGCCGGCTCCCGCCGAGGCGGCTCCCGCTGAGCCGCCTGCCGAGCCGACCACGACAACTGCCCCAGGAGCCACGCCATGACCGCGGTGTCCGACCCGCCCGTCCGCGACGACGACCGAGGTGCCGACCCGGCGGTCATGAACGGGATTCCTGTCTCGGTCTGGATGGTCGGCGGTGCCGCCGTCATGGTGGTGCTGGCGCTGCTGCCGGAACCACTGCGAGCCCTCAACCTCCCCGTGATGCTGTTGCTACCGGGCTTCGCGTTGGTCACCGCCCTCCTCGGAGCCTTCCGACCGTCGTCGCTCTTGGCCCGCGTCATCTCGTGGCTGGCCGCGTCGCTGGCCTCGTTGGCCGTCGTCAGCACGATCGTCTCGCTGCCGGACCTCGAGCTCACCCGGGGCCGGGTGCTGGCCGGTCAGGTGCTCGTGATCCTCGGCTGCGCGGCGCTGGCGTGGTTGAGCCCGGCCAGCAACGGCGAGCCGACCTCGACCGAGCCGGAGCGCCGACTGGTGGGCCAAGCGCTGGCCGCCATGGTCGTCGGTGTGGGGCTGGCCGTCGCCGCCGTGGCCTTCGGCCTGGCCACCAGCGAGGATCCAACCGTCTTCATCCGCATGTCGCTGTCCGATCCCGAGGCGTCAGCGCCGCTCGCCCACCCCGGCGATGGCTCGACGAGCGTCGAGGTCGTCGTTCGCAACGACGATGACCAGGTCCGGCGGTTCGAGCTGGTGCCCGCGGTCGAAGGCGTCGGCGGCGTGGCCTGGGATCGGGTCACGTTCGAGCTTCCCCCCGGTCAGGAATGGGTGGGAGAGGTGGCCGGGCCGGTTCCGGCATCGGGTTGCTTGCAACGCGTCGGCGTCAAGCTCCGCGTCGATGACGCCGACAGCAACGTCAACCGACTCACCCGGTGGGTGGCCGGCCAAGACGGCGTCCCGTGCGAGCCTCGGAATCCCGTCGAGGCCCCGCCGACCACGGCTACGGCAGCAGCCGATGCTCCGACGTCGACGGTGCCCGCCGACGCATGACCTCGGCGTAGATGGCGGTGATGGCATCGACCGGGTCGACGGCACGCGCCGCTGACGCGGCCCTGGCCGCGGTGCCCAGCAGAGCGGCCAGGGCCGGGTCGGCGTGCAGCGCCACGAAGGCCTCGCACAGGGTCACCGGGTCGCCCGGGGTCACGAGCAGACCGTCGATCCCGTCGTCGACGAGCTCACCCAGCCCACCGGTGTCGGAGGCCACGACCGCACAGCCCGCGGCCATGGCCTCTGCCGCCACCATCCCGTAGGGCTCGGGCCAACGGGAAGGAACCACGGCGACCTCGGCGTGGCCCCACGCCGCCAGCACCTCGCGGTGGGGCACTGCGGGAACGACGTCGATCCCGACGACCGTCGGTGAGTCGACCCACGACGTGCCCACGGCCAGCAGCGTCGGACGATCGGTCTCGGGCACCATGTTCGAGAAGCGTCGCCAGGCCTCGGCCAGGACATCGACGCCTTTGTGGGGTCGAAGCGCACCGGCGAACATCCACACCCGACCACTCGGCATCCACGTCGGACGCGGGGTCCCGGCCGCCGCCACCTGCACTGGGGCGGGCGGCACGATGCGCACATCACGCACCGGTACACCCCCGGCCCGGACGGCGTCAGCGACGGCGGTGGAGTTGGCGATCCAGGCGTCGATCCCACCGAGCCGATGCCGGCCCAGTCTGACGCCAGCCCACAACGCCGTACCCACGATCACGCCGTCGTTGCGGGCCACGCACGGGCCGCAGCGCACCGGTGTCGGACCGCCACAAGGCGCGTCGCCACTCCTCGTGTGTCGGAGCATCGTGCGTGTCGGGCACGACATCCCGTAGTCGTGCAGGCTCAGCACGAGCGGAACTCGTCGGCGCCGAGCGGTCCCGATCAGATCGTGCACGATCCAACCGTGGGCGTGGATGACGTCGGGCCGGACCTCGTCGACGACACCGGCGATGGCAGACACGAGCCCTGGATCCGGGGCCGGGGCCGGGTACCGGTGATCGTCGGACGCTCCCCATCGCTGGATCACCCGGGCCCACCCGGAGAGACGACGCACCTCCAGCGAACCCGCCCCATCTGCAGCGTGCGAACCGTCGACGACTCGGTCCGGTTCGGTGGGATGCATCGAAGTGACCACGACAACCCTCCAGCCCCGGTCGGCCAACCCACGGGCCACGAGCTCCACGTGTCGCTCCGTGCCCCCGACCGACGGCGGGTAGCAGTCGGCCGCCAGCAGGGCGGTGGGACGCCGATTGGTCACGGCGAGCTCGACGATGACGTGAACACCGGTTCGGCGCCCCGATGCACGCGAACCCGGCTGTAGCACTGGAAGTGGGCCTCGGCCACGGCCGACGGCGCATAGGCCGTCTGCGCCAGCCGACGGGCGCCGATACCCATGGCCACGAGCCGCGCTCGGTCGTCGAGCAGGCGACGGACCTGCGCCGCGGCCGCCGGCAGATCGTCGTCCAGGACCACGCCGGCGCCGGCCTCGAGGACCGGCGCGGTTCGCCCCACGAAGGCGGAGACGGCCACGGGCACGCCGAGCCCGAGCGCCTCCTGGAGAGCCGCCGACAGACCCTCCCAGCGCGACGGTTGGATGAAGAGCGACGCGTGGCGCAGCGCCGCGAGCTTGGCCTCGCCGTGCACGGGAGGCGCGAGGAAGAAGTTCGGCGGGGCCGATGCACGCAACGCGTCGGTGCGGCCCGGTTCGTTCTTGCACTGCTCACCGTGCACCACCACATCGACCTCGGGGAGCGAACGCGCAAGCTCCGCCAACGTGTCGAGTCCCTTCTG
>Ga0105047_10002548_pt1 | contig 32461 bp, 30 predicted proteins | sample MAT04_FD_78384 | JGI IMG/M metagenome (GOLD analysis project Ga0105047, IMG submission 78384) | Freshwater microbial communities from Lake Fryxell liftoff mats and glacier meltwater in Antarctica - MAT-04 (megahit assembly) | ecosystem: Environmental > Aquatic > Freshwater > Ice > Liftoff... | reverse complement strand
TCTACTCCTTGCTTGCTCACTTGCTTGGGATAATCCCTGCAAAAACCGATGGCGATTTGGATTTTGTACTCGATATGTTAAAACCGTAAGGTATGGTAAAAGCAAAAAGAGTTATTCTAATTCTTATCAGTTTCCTTTTTCTTTTCAAATTGGGGAACTGTTTTTGAGAAATCTATTACTGCAATCAGAACCCATGCCTGATTTACCGGTATGCTTTTTCCATTTATCTGTTGGCATACCCAAGGCACTGAAGTATAAGCGCTATATCTTTACCTTGCTGATCCGGAGTTAAACCGATCAACCTCTGGTACTTTTAGCTACACTTATATCCCGAAAGTGCTGAATCCGGAGATCTTCACGACTATAAGATTATATGAAATTTCTGCAACCGTTGTTATAGAACGAAATTAAGAAGTCATACGATTTAACGATCCTGATAAAATCAGTAAACTGATCGTATATTGCTTTGTTACTTACAACAGGCAGAAGTGAAAAGATATGGGACTGAGAGGAGCCTTCTTCATTTTATGTGTCTATGATTATCGGGAACCGAATTGTTACAACCGTTTAATTATTCGGAGGCTATGACTGTATGTGTTTTGTTCAAGGCTAAAAATACCATTGTGGTCAATGTTATCAATTTTTACTCTGCCTGAAGCATGAATAATTTTCCCTTTATCGATTATAATACCCACATGAATAATTTCTCCGGCAGGATTATCGAAAAATGCGAGGTCGCCAGGCAATGCTTCATCTACAAAATCGAGAGCAATACCAAAATTCACCTGTTGAGCGGCATCGCGGGGCAACTTGAGGCCGCACATGTGATAAACCATCTGTACCAATCCGGAGCAATCAATTCCCATAATGCTGCGTCCGCCCCACAGATACGGAGTATTAAGGTAATCCAATGCTGTGGTGGCAACTTTTGAAGCTGAAAACTTTTTAGGAATTGACTTACTTTTACTTATCGAAGTGTATGTTTTATGCCCGAGGTGAAAAGTGTTTCCTACAGCCAGTGGCAAGTGGCTTCCTTTACCCACCAATAAAAAAGTACTGTCATTTTTGCAGTAGAGTTCAGCAGTTTTATCTGTTATACTATGATTTGAACCATTTTTTATCTTTTCAATGAATTCGTCAGTTACAAGCATTGCTTGTTTCCGGTCAATCCATCCTTCATAATTATCAATATGCATGCGAATATGGAGCCAGTTTTCCATTTCTTCGTGTACAGTAAAAGTTTCACCAAACAGAATCTGGGTTACCATTTCACTCTTGTCCGAAGGATCCGATCGTACCGGTACTTGTGCTAAAGCGCATATTGCATTCATGATCAGCGAAATAAGAGATAATTAACTGAGTAGGGTAATGAAATCCTGATTGAAAAGTATTTCAGGCAAGAGCCAAAGATAGTAAATGGTGGTATGAAAACAAAAATTCTTATATTCGTAATCTCTATCCATGTCCGATGAAGTTCATAATTACCAAGAAACAATGGCGTAACTATTATCAGATCAATAAGATAATTTTGTTCTTGATTACATTGGTTATTCTGCTCGCTTTATTTCCCCGCGAAGGGAAATTCAAATATGAATTTCAGCGTGGCAAACCATGGCAGCACGACGACCTTATTGCTCCCCTTGATTTTGCAATTCTCAAGCCACACGCTGAACTCCAGAAGGAACGACGATCTTCTTTATCCGAAGCATATTTGTTTTTCAGGTTCGATAAGGAAAAAGTGGAGTATGCAAAAAGTGAATTCCTGGCACGCCTCGATCGAACCGGATTGAACATGGTTTCGAACCGTGAGAAAGAAATTATTGTAAAAACGGCTTTTGCATTGCTCGATAGCATTTATAGCAAAGGAATTCTTGAACTGATTCCTGAATTGGAAAAAAAGGCACCTGATTTCCGGATTGCTGTTTTGATAGAGAATAATGCAAAAGTAGTGCCGGTCGACAGCCTTTATACTATTAGAAAGGCAAATGACTATATATTGCATAACCTTGCAACAGCTGAGGGTTTCAATGGTAAATTAATTCTGCCACTGGTGCAGGCAAGCATAATGCAGAATGTATTATTCGACAGCGAACTTACCAAAACCCAACGTGAGCAGACCCTGGCAAATATTTCGATTACTCGTGGAATGGTTCAGAAAGGAGAGCGAATAATTGCTAAAGGTGAACTTGTTAATGAATCAAAGTTTCAACAATTGGAATCTCTGCGTCTTGAGTTTGAATCGAAAACGGGAGCAGGATATAATTTTAAGATGATTCTGTTGGGTCGGTTTATACTTATTTCAATGGCATTATTGGTTTTCGGATTGTTCATGTTCACTTTCAGGCACGATATTTACAGCGAAAACCGCAATATTGTACTCCTTCTGCTGCTTGTCACTCTCATGGTGTCATTTACTACTTTTATAATGAATATGAACACCGAGTATCTGATGGCTGTTCCCATATGTCTTGTGCCAATTATTGTGCGCACGTTTTACGATACCCGCCTGGCTTTGTTTGTACATATTGTTACAATTATCATCCTGGGATTCCTGGTTCCTAATAGTTTCGAGTTTCTTTTCATGCAGCTTATTACAGGAATAATTACCATTATCAGTATTGTACATTTATACCACCGTTCACAGTTTTTCTTTACGTCATTGATGATATTTATTTCATATTCAGTTATTTATATTGGGATGACATTGATGCAGGAAGGCTCAATTGAACAAATCAGCAGGGCAAATTTCCTGTTGTTTGGTATCAGTGCATTGCTAACATTGTTCTCATATCCTCTTATTTATCTTTTCGAACGCATTTTTGGAATGATAACAGATGTTTCATTGATAGAGTTATCGGACACCAATTCGAAATTATTAAGGGAACTTGCATTAAAATCGCCTGGCACTTTTCAACATTCATTAGTTGTATCAAATATTGCGGAAGATGCTGCCAGAGCTATAGGCGCAAATTCATTACTTGCCCGGACCGGTGCACTATACCATGATATTGGTAAAATGGATATGCCTATGTATTATATCGAAAATCAGTCGGGAGGGATTAATCCTCACGATGATTTATCGTACGAAGAGAGTGCGCGCATTATCACCGGTCATGTAATCAGAGGGATTGAGAAAGCCCGGTTGCACAAGTTGCCCGAAGTTATAATTGATTTCATCCGTACACATCATGGAACACGTTATACACAGTATTTCCTTACAAAGCAAAAAGAGGAAACCGGTGATTTGCCTTTTGATGAGTCGTCTTTCAGGTATCTTGGGCCAATTCCTCATTCGAAGGAAACCTCAATTCTGATGATGGCCGATTCAATAGAAGCTGCTTCGAGAGCACTGAAAGCTCCAACAGAGCCTGAAGTCAGCGATATGGTTGAACGCCTGATTGATAATCAAATGGAATACAAACAGTTTCGGAATTCATCTCTTACGTTGAAAGAAATTTCGACAATCAAGAAGATCATCAAAAAGAAATTGTTGAGTATTTACCATATCCGTATTGAGTATCCTGCTTCTAAATAGATTCCGGTGGTAATAGTACTTCAACATCAGCCAGGTATGATTCTGTATCCGGGCCAAGGTTGAAAAGAAGGTCGATTATACTCAAGTCTGGCATAAATCCCTGAATTTCCTCGAAAACCTGCATATATCTTGGCATGGCTTTAGTTACATTCTGATAAGGTATCAGTTTTGGATTGAAACTGTTTCGAAGGTTTAAACATTCAGGCTCAAAAACATAGTCTTCAGTAACACTTATGTCCAAATATTTGATATTCAGTAAATTTAATATTGCGAACAAATACTCCTGGTTTAAATCAATAAGATTTTTATGCTTTTTGTGATACAGAGGTTCAATCATATCGCGGTAGTATAAAAAATAAGGCGATTTATTATATGCCGTAATTATGGATCGCCAATGCAATTGCTGCCAGTTTTTTGAATTATCGATTAAAATATCATAGGTTTTGGTATGATTGCCATTTGTTTTATTAACTGGAACGGATAGATTCAAAATCCCCCCTGATGTTGCAATAATACAGCGATTTCTGAACGTTTGTTTCGGATACGTCTCATGAACCTCGATGGCTATATTTTTATATTTTAAAGCAATTGCCATCCATGACACAGGCGGGAGGTAGAGAGCAGGAAGCAGCACAGATTTCATTGCTTTTTTTTTAGCAAAAGTACTAAAAAGAAAAAGGGTAGCTTTACCGGCTACCCCTTACTGGATATTCTGTTTTAATTAATTCGATGTCAGCAGCACTTCGTTGATAGCATCAGTCATAGCTTGCTTAGGAAGAGCTCCCATGGACATTTGTGGTTTGCCGTCCTTAGGGCAGAATAAAAGTGAAGGGATGCTGCGTATACCAAAGGCAGCTGCGAGTTCCTGTTCCACTTCTGTGTTTACTTTGTAAATGTTGATTTTCCCTTCAAATTCCTTCGAAAGTTCTTCGAGAATTGGAGCAACCATTTTACAAGGTCCGCACCAGTCAGCATAAAAATCAATTAAACAAGGCAGTGTGCCTTCAAATTTCCATTCCTGGTTCTTTTCGAAATCAAACACTTTTTCCAGGAAAGTTGCTTTTGTTAAATATTCCATTGTTCGTATTTTTAATTTTATATTATTATTCGATTATTTCTTTATCAGAACTTCTGTTATCACCTTTTCATAGGTTTCTTTAGGTAAAGCTCCCTGTGCCATTTGAGGCTCACCTTCAGCCGGGCAGAAAAAAACTGTTGGAATGCTTCGAATGCTAAAAAACTGAGCTAATTCGCGTTCCACGTCAGTATTCACTTTGTAAATTACAATATCGCCTTTGTATTTTTCGGAAAGTTCGCTCATAATCGGGGCAATCAACTTGCAAGGTTTACACCAGTCGGCATAAAAATCAATGATGCAAGGTTTGTCACCTTTATATGTCCATTGTTTTGGATTTTTTTCATAATCATACACTTTTTCAAGGAACATTGCTTTTGTTAGGGTAACTACAGTTCCTTCTACTGTAGTTGCAGGAGTAACAGGTTCATCCACTTTTTCATCTGATGATGGACTTGATTGTTCTGTGAGGTTTGATTTTGGATTCGTTGAATCAGTAACAGGATCCGATTTTAAAGAACCACCACAACTGCTCAGCCAGATAATGGAAAGGAATATTAATCCGAAGAATGTGTTTTTCATATTTTTGGGGTTTAATGTTATGAATTGGTTTTCTTAATGGTGCAAAGATATATTTATTTATGAATATATCGCATAAATATCACCATTTATTTGTATTTTTGTCAACAATTATCATGCCACTGTAATTTTGTCATGAAAATTGTCATTAAAACTATCATTTATAACGTATGAAGGATCAAAGAATTGTAAACCTAAAAGAATTAATTGGGCAGCTGGATGCTGACCAGTTCAGGAAAACCTTTAGTTCGCAGCACGAATGCCTCGAAGTTTTGTCGAATGCCAAATGGGCAGAAGGTTTTGTTTGCCGGAGTTGCGGGAACGAAAATTATTGCCAGGGTAAAACAAGTTTTTCCCGACGCTGTACGCGTTGCAAAAAAGAAGAGTCAGCAACTGCACACACTATTTTTCATCATTGCCGTATGGAGCTTCCACGGGCTTTCGAGATTGCTTATATGGTTTGTGGTTCACCGGAAATGCCCGCTTCCGAAATTTCGCAGTACATGGATACACGCCACATGACTTGCCTCAATTTTAAAAAACGAATACTCCAATGCCTGCAATCTGAAGGCCAGCTAGTTAAATAGTTTTATTAACAGTTAACACAATGTGCGGATCATTCTGAGCTTTTCCTGTCGTATAGTTGCAGCATTTGTTTCAAAAAAAAAAGCTAACCATTACGGTTAGCTTTTTTTATTCTGATTGATCAGAAATTATTTGATAGTTTTAATTTCAACTCTGCGGTTAAGAGCGCGACCTGCTGAAGTTTTGTTGTCTCCTGTAGGATTAGCTTCTCCGAAAGCATTTTTAACCAGACGGTCTTTTGCAATACCTTTCTTAACGAGGTAGTTGATTACATAGTCAGCACGTTTTTCTGACAGTTTCAAGTTGTAAGCGTCATTACCTTGTGAATCAGCATAACCGTCAATAGTTACAGTAACATCGGTATATTGTTTCATAAGTGAAACAACTTCGTCGAGGTCTTTGGTGTACTTGGTAATAACAACTGATTTGTCAAGTCCGAAATAAACAACTTTGTAAATTTCAAATTTCTTAACCTCAGGACAACCGAAGTTTGCAGCTACACCGAATACATCCGGACATTTATCGTCTTTGTCAGCAATTCCGTCACCATCAGTATCAGGACAGCCTTTGAACTGAGCTAAGCCTTTTACATCCGGACAATCATCATCACCGTCAGCTATACCATCACCATCACGGTCAGGGCAGCCTGCAAGTTCTTTCTTGCCAGGTACATCCGGACATTTGTCATCTTTGTCAGCAATACCATCGCCATCCTTATCCGGACAACCGTTGAGTTCTTTCTTGCCGGCAACTGTAGGACAAGCATCTTCGCTATCTATTATACCGTCACCATCCGTATCAGGACAACCTTTGAATTCTGGTTTTCCAGCAACATCAGGACAAGCATCATCTTTGTCAGCAATTCCGTCATTATCTTTATCCGGGCAACCTGCAAGTTCAACTTTACCAGGTGTCTCAGGACATAGATCATCTTTGTCTTTCACTCCGTCACCATCAGTATCTTTTGCACCGAAACGGAATTTCAGTCCCATTGTGTAATGCATGTAATCATCACGTTTGTCGGCGGTTGTTGATAGATCAGGGGTAATAATATAATCATAAGCTCCCTGGAAATTAAGACCAACATTTTGAGTAAGCCAGAAATTGAAACCAACTCCTGTTACTTGTTTCAAGTAAGTAGTTCCGTTGGTAGCATCAAGATCATGAATACTCGAAGCACCTATTCCTAAATAGATGTACGGATCGAACCAACTTTTTTCTTTTAAAATATAACCGTTGGCAAATTTGTAAGCAATGTTCAAATCGCCTGTCCAGAATTTTGCATCTTCCAGAGGTTGGCCTATCGAAGCCATCCTGTCCAATTCTAATTCGCTGATGCCGAATTGTGCAAATAGATTGAATGAAGGATTCAGGCTGTAGCCAACTGAAAGCGCTGATGGGAATTTGTAACCCTGCCATTTTGTGTATTTAAACTGGTCGGGAACACTGAGGTGTACGGTGTTAAAATCCTGAAACTGCCAATTAAGTCCTATGGCCCACTTGTAGTCAGTGTTTTGGGCGCGAAGGTTAAAAGTAGATGCAATCAGCACGATGATTGCAAGGAATGTAAACTTTTTCATAAGTATACGATTTAAATTTAAAATTATGTTGCTATCTGGTTAGTTGTTATTTGCTTGAAAATTAACTTTTAACGCTAAAATAATTAGATTATTGCATGAATACTTGTCACATTGTGTTCCGTTGTGCAAAATTCGTGATAAATATACAAAAAGACAAGTCTTTATTACTACTTTTTGAGAAATATTTTTTTACAAAAAGTCTAAATTCAAGATAATCAGTGTTATAGTAGTTTTACTATTCGCTGATTATAATTTTTTTTGCTTCTTTTTTTTTGCTATCTCTTATAAACATGATATATGCTGACGGAGGTAACATTTCAACGTTTAATTCAATTTTATTAAAACCGGGCACTATTTTTACAATTTTATCATAAACTGATTTGCCGACAAGGTTAAAAATGCTAATTTGAAGTTCTTGTTCGTTGTTAGCTGACAAAATCTTTTCTATGGTTATAATTCCGTTCGAAGGATTTGGATACAACTGTATTTCATTTATACTTTTTAACACATCATCTATTCCAACAGCCGAAGAATAGTAACCGCCTGACCAGCCCTGAGAATTTCCAACCGAATTGGTCATAAATATAATCATCATTTTGCCACTTTGCGCAGTTACTGATGCAGGAAGCTGATTGCCGGTATATATTCCAAGTACTTCCTGCGATTGCAGATCATATATTTTTACAAAATCTGTTGTATCATTTAATCCAAAGGATGAAAAAAAGAAAGTAACCGGCAGTCCATCATCATGAATAATTTTCCAGCGGCATACTGAATTACTGCTGTATTTTTTTTCGCCACTACCATCTTCAATCATTCCTGATGGATCGGTGAGTGTAGTTGTACCAGAGCAATAGACCGGAAAAATACTTTCATAATCTAACTGCCAGCCGGCCTTTGTTGTTAATGAGTTGGTGTGGAACTCTATAAACACTTGATTCCCTTCCGAAACAATCATTTCGGGCAATGTATCTCCGCTATATGCACCAATGAGCGGTGTAGTAGCATCAGATCCATTGTATACAAATAATGTATCCCCCGTTTCAGTATCAAATTTCAAAAAAGTTATTTTTATATTTTTAATTGAATCGTATTCGGGATCCTGCGGAGAAATAAGCCAGGAACAAGATGCATTATCCGGGTAATTGTACCAGCCACTTCCATCTTCGATTGAACCTCTTAATTGACTGTTAGTTGTAAGTCCTTGGCAATATAAAGGGTAGATGTTTTGGAGCGTATCCGGAAACATAGGTATAACTTCTTGTGCGAAATTGAAATTATTGCCACCCGGAATAAGATTATCAGTATAGAAGTAACCATCCTCTGTGCCTCCCCATCCCCAATTAAAATGATAATAATTACCAGGTTGATAGCCGTCACAAACAAATGCATGACCGTTAAGCGATTGAACGCCTTCCCATCCGGCATAGTACAACGGTTTTCTTTGATTAAGGTTGGTTATAATCAAACTATCCCAATCAATTGAAACGCTGTCGCGGAAATAGTACTGTGTTTCAGGGCCATACCGAAAGTGGGTTTTGAGCGAATAAGCTGCTTTATGATTCCACATACCACTACCATCAGGGCCATAATCCATATCGACAGAAACACCCAAATGAAAAAGAAGTTCACCGATTTGATCATTTTGCTTATTGGTGGATGAAAGCATACCGTTCCACAAGTACGTTGTTGCACCGAAATCAGCTGATAGTGCACCGTAATCAGGATGTGTGTATGAATAACTCCCCTGACCCTGTTGAGGAAACCGGTAATAATTTAGCAACTGTCCCATTGCTGTAGCAACACAACCGGCATAGCACTTTCCACCCGGACCTGCAGGATCGGCAGGGCACCAGCCATTATAAGGAGAATCCTGGTTCCATTTCGATACCAGCAACGGTTCAACGCTTTGCAATAATCTGATATCGGAATTTACTCTAAAATCATCACTGAGCAATCTGTTCCATTCATTTGTGATTTCCTGCGATGGTAAAATATTATGTGAAACCGCATAGTCGATCTGCTGCTCATAATTATGCATCCACACGCTAAAGCCCTCAGGAATATCAGATTCTTCGGAGTATTTGCTTTCAAATGAATAGGCGAGCACAGGAATTGTTTTACCGCTTGCACTTATCACAACATATCCCTCAGGAATTACATCACAAACATAATATACTGTATTGGCTTTCCCGAAAGGTCTTACATTCAAGATAGCAATTTCATTAAGCTGTAATGTTTTGATGAGGCTTGCTCTTTCGAAATAAAAGTTTTTAGCAACCTTAGCTGCTTGTTCTTTGGTAATATTTCCGCTAAGCGACCATAAAGGAATCGACAACAGAACTATGGTGTATATAATATTCCGCATAGAAGTTTCTTTTTACAAAGATAATAATTGCATGGCTTTAAAAGATGAAGGAGTGATTTGGATATACCTGTATAATTTCTACCAATAGTTATACAGAAACCATATCAGAGTTTTTAGTTCAGCACTTGAAATTTAAATCAACTTCTGAAAAGCGAAATTTTTTGTAGCTTCAGGCAAAGTATTGATCTATTATTAGTTAAGAATTACTTTCTGATATGTGCTTCCCTTTTCCGTGATGATCTGTAAAACATATATGCCTCGCGCATACGAAGAAACATCAATCTTAAACTGAATATTTTCTGTTTCTGCTTGTGATGATTCAGTATAAACAGTTACTCCATCAGAGGCAAGGAGTTTGAGTGAATAATTTCTTGTTTTTTGAGCATTCAAATTTACCTGAATCTGGGTGTAAGCAGGATTAGGGAAAATACTGGCTTCAATTCCGTTAGTTGATTCTTTCTGACCTGTAAGCTCTGAGGATGTATAAGAAAAATCCCATCCAGTAGCTGTATTCAGCTGATCGGTTGCAAAAACGAGGTATAGTTTGGATGCATTAATATTAATAATTCCCGGATTATTTTGTCCATAAAATTTATAAATACGTGATTGTGTTTCAAGATTATAAATTTCAAGATAGTCGCCTTCTCCAGCTGTATTAAATTCGTTGAAAGTCAGGCTGAAAGATTGTGCACCGGCAGGTTCTATTTTGTATCGACAGATGGATTTATTGCGATAATCAAAACTTCCGCTTCCATCAGATATTTTTCCTGACGGAGTTGTGAGTAAAGTTATTCCGCTGTTGCAAAAATCTGCCTGATTGGCTGTGTATGAACATAACCACCCATTGGAGGTGCCGCTGCCATCAGTTATAAACTGAATAAACATTGAACCTGAAGTTGCAGTAATTGTTGGCGGAATTTCATTCCCGGTATAGCTTCCTATTAGAGCAGCATCTGTATTTACGCCATCGTAAACGAAAATAAAATCCTTATCAGCTTCCAGTTCAAAACGTTGGAAGGTCAGTTTGATGTTTTCCAATGTATCGCCAGGTAAAATAAGCCAGCTGCAAGACGAATTATTAAAATACGGAGCCACCGGTCCGCTTCCATCCTCCATGGTTCCTTGCAGCATTGTTAGTGTGTCAACTATTCCACATTGATTTACATTATTTCCGGCAGGGAAAAAATTGATGATTGCGCCTTGTCCATCCGTAAAGGAGTTACCGCCCGGATTCAGATTAAACAGATGGAAATACCCATTGTATGAACCTGACCATCCCCAGTTAAAATGAAAAAACATAGTATCCTGATAACCATCTACATTAAATGCATGACCACCGGTTCCAAAACCATGATAATACATGGGCTGGCCGGCATCAATCTGTGTTTGCAGAAGCGTTTTCCAATCTTCATAATTGTAATTATCCCTGTACACAAGTGCAAGACTCTGATTGTATCCAAAATAATTTTTTAATGCATCTGCTGCGTCATTGCTATATGCGCCTGATCCGGCAGGACTATACATCATATTAACCGAAATGCCTAATTGTGACTGAAGCTGCGCCATCTCGAAATTTTGTGAACTGGTACTCATTAACATTTTTTCCCAATTGTAGGTAGTATTGCCAAAGTTTGCAAACAGATAACCATACGGATTATAAGTGTATCCATGTGATCCTGTTCCCTGCTGTGGATAACGCCAGTAATACATTATTTGCGACATGGCTGTAGCTACGCATCCTGAATAAACATGTCCGCCAGGTCCACCGGCATCGGCAGGGCAAAGGTAATTGTATGGTGAGCCCTGGTTCCACGTGCAAGGAATAAGAGGACCCACAGTGGTTAAAGCCGCAGGATTTTTAGTAGAAGAATTTTCAAGTAAAAGTTTCCAATGCAATTTATTGTCTTTATCCGGCTGAATGTTGTTTTCGATCAGGTACTGAATTGATTTGCCGTATCCTTCCATCCAAAGTGAAAAATTTTCGGGCTGATTTTCGGCCATATAATTGTTCTCCAAAGAGTAACCGAGTATCGGCGGCGCAGCATCAACTGCCGGCACTATAATGAATCCTTTTGGATTAAGGTTTATTACATAATATAAAGATCCGATATCAGCTTTAATAATAAAGTCAGTTGACGACTGAAGTAATCCTTCCGCAGCCGAAGGGATGTGCGATTTAACAAATCCTTCTGCTACTTTGCGGGCTGTAGCCAGATCAACATTCCCTGCGTTGATTGTAGTAGTTGCAAATGTGAAAAGTATGAGAGAGTAGAGTTTTCTGATCATATATAAATATTTAGCTGTCAAAAGTATTGAAAAATAGTTTACTGAAAATAATACTGAGCAGATTATTGAATGTTAGCGAAATGAATCTGCCATTTAAAATTATCGGAATATGAAAAAGTTCGATATTGAAACAGTGTTATTGATTCGTATTGATAATGAATAACAAAAAAAGCCTGTAAATTTTACTTCACAAGCTATATTTAAGGTCAAGAAGGATAATTATTACTCAGGGATTCGGGAAACCCAGCCTGCTACCTCGTTGGCAATTTTAACATTGTATTCCAAAGCCATTTGTTTGTGGTTTATCAAATCGACGATTGTACCGATAAAGCAAAGCCCGGCAGTGAAGAAATAGAGAATCCCCATACCAATCTGATCAGTGAGAAATCGCTGTATGCCTGCAACTCCTAAAAAACCTGCTAATCCGGTTAGTAAAATAAGTTGTGGATCGCGACGGCGGCTTCGGTAAAAGTTGGCAAAATTCAACACTTGCTGATCATTGAAGTTTTTAACTAACGACTCAACATAGATCATTTCCTGCATATCGAGTTCGGGCATTAATTGAAAGAGTTTTGTGCTCATTGTACAGCTTTTTTTATGGTTATAATTGTTGTTTGGTTAATGTTAATTGTTTTTCTTAATGATTCTGTGCTTGTATTTAAAAATTATGTTGCTTCAAATTCCTGATTTTACTTTTGTCCGGGATTTAAGTTGTATTTATTAGGTAATATCCTACTGGTATTCAGTGTTATTCAAAGTTGAAACCTGTTTCTGAAACCGGAAATAATTTCGGAATACCCCAACAATTCTTGTACTTAATATTATAACTGCAAAGATGGCTAAAGGATGCATATTTAACGATTCCGAAACATGACCATGTATCAGTAATACTATTGAACGCCCTAATCCACAACCTGGACAGTATTCGAATCCGGCATTACTAAGTGGACAGAGAGTAAAATGGTCAGTTGCAAGAACAGGTGAAACCGCAAAATATACAAGTACAGCGATCCAGATAAATGCTTCCAGATTAAGTTTCATAAATGTACCCGCTTTTGCAATTTCTTTATTCATATCAATTCTCTTCACAATGTTGTTTTGACGCAATAGAGGGGGAAAGGTTACACAAATATAATGATTCCGTTAATATATGTTTTGAAAAACAAAACGCCCTGCAAAAAGAATGCAGGGCGTTTATCGAACATTAGTTTACAACTTAAAATCTTCCATATTCCGACTGTTAAATATAGCCGGAGAAGAAAAATTTATCGCACAATTATTTTCTGAGTTACTTTACCTTCGGACGTTTGAAGTGATAAGAAATACATTCCGGCAGTAAGGTTGCTGATATCAACCGATTTCTCGATATTCCCTTTTTGTGCAGTAAATGTTTCGGTAAGCAGAGCTTTTCCCGACATATCATTCACAGTTAGTTGAATCTGTTGATTTGCATTATTGTAAGCACGAAGCATGACAAAATCACTGGCAGGATTTGGCGAAATATTCAGGCTGCTCAGGCTTTGCAGTTCACTGGATCCAACGTTGCCGACTGTGTACGATGCTGTAAAACCACCAGCTGTATAGTAAGCGTTTGATTGAAATATCATGTATAGTCCATCAAAAGGTACTGTTACCGGCTCGGGAATCTGATTGCCTGAAAGTGTTGCGATTAAATCGGAACTTGCTAATGAATATACTAAAATTTCATCACCGTCCAGTAAGTCAAATTCATCGAAAGTAAGTGTCAGATCCATTGCATAAAGCGGTTGGATTTTGTATTTACAAAGGGTATTATTTTTATAGTCGTATTCTCCGCTTCCATCCGAAAACGATCCGGTGGGTGTAGTGTAAGTCTTGGTACCGGTGCATAACGAAGGTAATGCCGAGGAATACTCTAATAACCAACCTTTTCCTTGAACAGCAGCATCAGTAACGAACTGGATAAACATTCTGTCATTTGTTGTAGTAACTTCTCCGGGAATAGTATTTCCTGTGAAAGATGCCAATAAAGGTGCATTTGCATCAACTCCATCATAGATATTCAACATATCCGAATCGCTGATGTCGAAACGTACAAACGAAACAGTAATATTTTTAACTGTATCAACAGGTGCAATAAGCCAGCTGCAGCTTAAGTTATTGTCATAATTGATAAGCGGTCCACTACCATCTTCTATACTTCCTTTTGATAGTTCAATGGTTTTAGCGGAACAACCGTATGGATAGTTAGCATTCGGGTAAATGTTACGAACCATTCCCTGCTGTGTTGTAAACCCATTTGGGTTTGCAGAGGTATAATATCCGTTGTCCGAACCACCCCAACCAAAATTAAAATGGAACATGGTTGATGAGCCGATTTTCTGATACCCATCACAAACCCATGCATGTCCACCTGTCGTCGAACTCCGCCCTGAATAATAAATTGGCTTGAGTGCATCTAATTGTTCAACAAGCATGTTTTCCCAATTGGTTACAGTATATCCGTCACGTGCAACATATTGAATAGCAGGAGAATATTTGAAATAGGTTTTTAGTGCATAAGGAACATCAGTACTGTAAGCGCCTGATCCATCGGGAGCATATTGCATATTTACTGCAATGCCTGCATGATATTGCAATAATGCGTTAGCAGGTATGCCTTGTCCGCTCGAACTACCAACCGAATTTTGCATTGCATCCCAGTCATAGGTTGTTGCACCGTAATTTGCAGTTTGTGTTCCGTAGCCGCTCGCAGTATAACTATGCTGTCCGTTACCTGTAACCGGATATTTATAATAATTCATAACCATGCACATTGCTGTTGCAACACAGCCTGCATATACATGACCACCTGGTCCGGCTGGATCAATAGGACAGAATTCGTTATATGGGCTGTCCTGGTTCCACATCGAAGTAATGAGCGGACCAACAGTAGTTGTATCAGCCAGTATTGAGAAGTCTGATTCCTTGTTTGAGTAAATAAACCACTGGTTCTGAACATCTGCGGATGCATCCATTGCATTTGTTCTCACAAATTTTACCTGCTCAATATAGTCGTAAAGCAAGCCATCTAAATTCTTATTAAAACCAGCTGCGGAGAAAGTACCTTCGTAAGCATATCCCAAAACAGGTGTGAGAGCATCATCAGCAGAAATCAGAATGAAGCCATTTCCATTGTTGGAAAATACATAAATCGCCGGCTGGCCTTCTGTTTCGAGAGTAATGACATCGTTCATAGAAAGATTGTCTGCATTCCAATTAATTTGTTGATTAACAATGCGTTCAATCATGAAGTTTTTGGCAACATTTCGGGCTTGTTCTTTCGTGATAACTTCAGCTACAAGTGCCGGAATTACTGCTAACAGAAAAGCAAGAGTAAAAAAGAGCGTACGGATTTTCATGTTTTATGTGGATTTTAAGATTTTTACCAGCCCCAAAATTACATAAAGTATTAATATGTTCAAAGAAACGATCTGATATTTAATTGAATGAATGTGTTAATAGAGTGTTAATTTTGGAGAATAAAGGTGTTGGGTTGTTGAGTCGCTGGTCATTCAACTGTCAACTTTTGTTGTATGGAAGTGATTTGATCGTTTTTATGTGAAGGATTTTTTGATGAACAGAAAAGATTGTTTTTCGGATTTTCAGATATTGTATTATCCAATCAAATCGTGTACGTTTGACATGAAAATTTATTTGCCATGAAAATACTGATAATCAACATAAAAGAATTGGTTGGCATTCACGATATGTCAACTTCTTTTGTAAGTGGAGCTGCGATGGGCAAACTCCGGACCATTAAAGATGCTTTTCTGTTTGTCGAAAAAGGCCTTATCCTCGAATTTGGGAGCATGGAGCATCTTTTTATTCCTGATGACTGGAAGAAAAAAGGAATCAAAGTAATTGACGCGACCGGGAAACTGGTTTTCCCCTCTTTCTGCGATTCGCATACTCACCTTGTTTATGCCGGCAGTCGCGAGATTGAATATGTGGATAAAATCAAAGGTTTATCGTACGAAGAAATCGCTCTGCGGGGTGGCGGAATCCTGAATTCGGCAAAACGATTGCACGAAGCATCCGAAACCGAACTTATCGGTCAGGCTCTCGATAGGCTTGAAGAAATTACCTGGCAAGGTACCGGAGCTGTCGAAATAAAAAGCGGTTACGGGCTCAATACGGAAGATGAACTCAAAATGCTCCGCGTTATCCGTGAGTTAAAACGATTATCACCTTTAACTATTAAAGCTACATTTTTAGGCGCCCACGCCATCCCACTTGAGTATCGTGGAAAGCAGCACGAATATGTCGATATGGTTATCAATGAAATGATTCCCCAGGTTGCTGCTGAAGAACTGGCAGATTATATTGATGTTTTCTGCGATAAAGGATTTTTTACTGTCGAAGATACCGAACGGATTTTGATGGCTGGGATCAAGTATGGTTTGAAGCCAAAAATTCATGCCAATGAACTTGATTATTCGGGTGGTATTCAGGTTGGTGTTAAATACGGAGCTTTATCGGTTGATCATCTTGAATTTACCGGTGATGCTGAAATCAGTGCATTGAAAGACTCGGAAACTATGCCTACTATTTTACCGGGCGCTGCATTTTTTCTGAATATGGTACATGCTCCTGTGCGAAAAATGATTGATGCCGGACTACCTGTCGCATTGGCCAGCGACTTCAATCCAGGTTCGTCACCTTCGGGTAATATGCAGCTTATCCTTTCGATGGGTTGTATAACGTTCCGCATGACACCCGAAGAAGCAATTAATGCAACAACCTTGAATTCTGCTTATGCCATGGGTGTAAGCGAGGAATTGGGTAGTATTGCAATTGGCAAAAAAGCGAATGTTTTTATTACAAAACCTATTCCTGGGATTGAATTTATGCCTTATGCTTATGGCAGTAATAAAGTTGATACCGTGATTTTGAATGGGAAAATTCAATAGTTTTTAAAGCAAATAGAAAAAACCGCAGAAAGAGCGGTTTTTTTTTTAGAAATCAATTTTGGTAAAAGTGATTCGTGTAATATTTTTTATCTGCTGATCATCACTTTTTGGATTTCGGTAAATCCATTTACCTGAATGTGAATAAAATAGATTCCATTGCTGAGTTTTTGTCCGATGGCGGAAGTACCTTCCCAGTAGAAGTTTTTTGTTCCGGAGCTGAATGAATCATTTACAAGTTCAGCAACTTTATGACCCGATGCGTCAAAAACACAGATATAGGCTTGTGAAGGTTTGTCGGAGCTAAGCTGAATAGTAGTTTCATTATTAAAAGGGTTGGGAAATATGGTAACACTTGCCCCTGCTTCCGATAAGTCATTTGTTCCTACGCCCAGTGGCACCCAATCAGCCACAATATTCTGATAATAAGTTGCATTAGCAGGTGTAATGTGTTGAATAGCAGGCCCTTTTTCAAATTCAACTATCAAGGACGGCCCCTGGTTACCGTTGGATGCGGAATTAGTACTCGTATATTCTACCCATATCTGGTACAAACCATCCTGTACTTCAATGCCTGCCGCATTTTTTCCATCCCACGTAATAGTATGAGTTTGATGCGAAGTTAATGTAGACCCTGTTATTGCGGAAACTGTATTTCCGGCTGAGCTTGCATTCCATTTTACAAGATGATTTTTACGTGAGTTAGCCATTACTTTTCGTGATACAACAAAATTCCCCTGTGCATCTTTTATCCAGATTGCAATCACATTTTTAGGCGAATAGGTTGAGTTGTTTGTAATGGATTTTACTGTAAATGTTAGAGTCCCTGGCGTAATGCCTGAAGGGCTGTCAGCGATCTGTGCAATTGAAGTAAAATGAAGAATTAGAGAAATTGCTGAAGTGACTAAAAACCTGTTAAATGTCGAAAATTTCATGTGCTAATATTTTGCACAAATATACTGATATATTTAGTTTGTAGCATATTTGTATTCAGATTGGAATATAATAATGTATTACAAGGTAAAATTGCCGTTGTTGATAGGTAAACCACTTCCGTCCTGAAAAAGTAATAAGTTGGTAGTTATTTTGGCCACAGGTAATACATATACATTCCATAAAGAGCAATCATAAAGAAGCCTTCATCACGTTTTAAGGTATAATGTGTTCTGAAAAACGGCAGCAATAACAGCGTAACTCCAATCATAAAGTACAAGTCAATATTGCTTATCGCAATAGCTGAAAGCGGTTTTGTTAAAGCCGAAACACCTACAATACCAAGAATATTGAATATGTTTGAACCTATAATGTTTCCAATTGCTATATCATATTCTTTCCTCATTGCGGCAATAACCGATGAAGCGAGTTCAGGAAGACTTGTGCCGGCTGCAATTATTGTAATACCAATAATTGTTTCGCCAACCCCAAGTGTTCGGGCAATATCAACAGCACCTTTAACCAGGAATTCGGACCCGGCAACCAACAGCCCTATTCCAGCCAAAACCATGCCGGTCGAAATGTACCATTTTACATTGTTTTTTGGTACTGATTTTTCAAATTCATCAAGTACTTCAATGTTTTTTTCGCGGCGTGCAAGATATATATTCACGACCGTATAAATAACGATTCCTGTCACAAGGATAACTCCTTCGAAACGGCTAATGTGCCTGTCAATAAACAGAAGCATAAAACCAGCGGTAACAAGGATAAGTATAGGTATGTCAATTTTAAGAAGTTGCATTTTGATTTTCATCGGCGTAATTATTGCCGAAATTCCTAAAATGACGCAAATGTTAAACAGGTTGCTTCCAACCACGTTACCAATTGTAATGTTGCCTTGCCCGGCCAGAGCTGTATTAATTCCTACTACAAGTTCAGGCGAACTGGTGCCAAATGCTACTACAGTAAGGCCTGCAACAAGAGGCGATATTCCTGCTTTAATGGCTAATGACGAACTGCCTTTTACAAGCCAGTTGGCTCCGAAATACAATAAAATAAGTGATGCAAGAATATAAAGTAAAGAAATCAGCATGATATTATTCGATTTTGTATGATTTAATAACCCGATGTTTGCACAAAAGTTCAACATCCTCAATGGAAAGACATGTGCTTTTTATTAAGATGTTAAAAGTTATTTCCGACGATTAAACAATCGGATTTACAGTTTTGGATTTGAACTAACTATTCATGCGTTTCGTTGAAACATTTTTACAATTTCCCTTATAGCTGTTTCATCAGGCAATTGCAAGTCATAGTCAGGTATCGAAACATTGCCTCCCATGGTTACCAATGGCTGCCTGAACATCATTTTCCCGGGAACAAATGTTCGGGCTGAAAGATGCAATTCTTTTGCTCCTGTTACTTCGGCTATCTGTTTGATATTATTGATGTTAATTCCACTTCCCGGCATAATAGAAATGCGGTTGCCGGCTTTTTTGATAAGTTCCGCAAGTTTTCCTATTCCTTCAGGAGCAGTTTGTTTTCCACCTGAAGTTAGTATCCGTGCACATCCGGCATAAATAATTGCTTCTAATGCTTCATCCTGATCTTTTACCATATCAAAAGCCCTGTGAAAGGTAACATTCATAGGAGCTGCAGCATCAACAAGTATAGCTGTTCTTTCTTCGTCAATGGTACCGTCGGGGTTAAGTATGCCTGCTACCACGCCTTCCATGCCTGCCACTTTGGCCGCAGCTATATCAAGCAGCATGGTTTCGAATTCTTTTTCCGAATAGCAGAAATCGCCTTCCCTCGGACGAATCATAACGTGGATCGGTACTTTTACATATTTCCGTGTCAGCCGCATTGTTGCTGCCGAAGGAGTGAGACCGCCTTCTGCCGGAGCGGAACAAAGTTCGATACGTTGAGCACCTGCGTTGCCTGCAGCAATGGCTGACTCGAGATTAAAAACGGCGATTTCAATTATCATTTTACCTGAATTTTTAGACGTCAAATTTACTCCTTTTCAATGGTTACTGAAAAAGTTAATCAACCGAAAGTCAGTTTCTCTTTCCAGAAGTCTTCTGATAAAGGGTATAATATTTAATTCAAATGATTTCTTCTGGCTGTATTTTACTAATTTTGCGTTTCTTTTTTATGCCAATAATTTACTAAATTACTGAAAAACAAAAATTTATGAAACAGTTGATTGAGTGTGTACCTAATTTCAGCGAAGGCAGCAACATGGCCATTATCAAGCAGATTACTGACCGGATTGAAGCGGTTGAAGGCGTTCGTTTACTGGATGTTGATCCCGGAAAAGCAACTAACCGCACGGTAGTTACTTTTGTTGGAACTCCTGAAGAAGTTATCGAAGCTGCATTTCAAGCCGTTAAAAAAGCATCTGAAATTATTGACATGCGCACTCACAAGGGCGAACATCCCCGATTTGGAGCAACTGACGTTTGTCCTCTCATACCCATTGCCGGTATAACTATGGAAGAAGTAGTTGTTTATGCCCGTAAACTAGCCGAACGTATTGGTAATGAAATTGGAATTCCTGTTTATTGTTACGAAAATGCTGCTTTCAGCAATGAACGGCGCAACCTTGCTAATAACCGTTCGGGCGAATACGAAGGATTGCATAAAAAACTAAGCGATCCAAATTGGAAACCTGATTTTGGACCGGCTGAATTTAGCGAAAAAGTTGCTCTCACTGGCGCTACAGCCGTTGGAGCACGCGATTTCCTTGTTGCTTATAATGTAAATTTAAATACTACTTCTGTCCGCAGGGCTAATGCCGTTGCGTTCGATATCCGCGAAAAAGGCCGGCCTGTTCGTGAAGGGAATCTTGTTACAGGAAAGATCAGGAAAGATGAAAACGGGAAAGAAATCTGGACTCCTGGTTCACTCAAGGCATGTAAAGCTATTGGATGGTTTATTGAAGAATACGGAATTGCTCAGGTTTCAATTAACCTCACCAATATCAGTATAACACCTGTTCATGTTGCTTTCGAAGAAGCCTGTCTTAAAGCCCAGGAGCGTGGAATGCGGGTTACAGGCTCCGAACTGGTTGGTTTAACACCTTTAAAAGCATTAACTGATGCTGGAAAGTATTTTCTGCGCAAGCAGCAACGTTCGGTTGGCGTTTCGGAAGATGAACTGGTAAAAATTGCTGTAAAATCACTTGGGCTTGATGATTTGAAACCGTTTAATCCAAATGAAAAAATCATAGAATATTTACTGGCTGGCGAGAATGACAATAAGCTAATTAGCATGACTCTTGAAGACTTTGCAAACGAAACAGCTTCCGAATCACCGGCACCTGGCGGAGGTTCTATTTCAGCTGCAATGGGCGCATTAGGAATTTCACTGGCTACCATGGTTGCAAATCTTTCGTCACACAAAGCTGGTTGGGATGAGCGCTGGGAAGAGTTCAGCCGTTGGGCAGAAAAAGGTCAGGCACTTAAAGACGAGTTGCTCATGCTTGTGGATGAAGATACGCGGGCATTTAACCTGATCATGGATGCCTTCAGTATGCCCAAAAGCAACGATGCAGATAAAGCAGCGAGAACTGCTGCTATTCAGGAAGCAACTAAATATGCAATCGAAGTGCCTTTCCGTGTTATGCAGCGTTCATTCGATTGCATGGAAATAATAAAAGCTATGGCCGAAACCGGCAATCCTAATTCTGTAACTGATGCAGGAGTTGGTGCTTTAGCAGCACGGTCGGCAGTTATGGGCGCTTTTCTTAATGTAAAAATAAATGCTTCAGGATTGCATGACAAAACTTTCGTTGAAAAAGTTCTTTCCGACGGGAATCAATTGCAGGAAAAAGCTATGGCAATGGAATCAGAGATACTTTCGATCGTTAATTCAAAAATTACATAGCAGCAGGAATTATACAAGGATATCCTTAACAGAATGAAAAACTATTCATTCCCTTGTTCAGTTTTCTGTTAAAATTAGTTTTAAATCTAAGTGAGGGTTAATCCCGGTTAAATCATATAATTCGGTTTTTATAGTCGTATGTGATTTAACCGGGATTATTCATTTTTATTTGGGAAATCTGTTTGTATGGCTTATAAATCGGTGTTCCTGGGGTGTAAATTTAGTGACCATCTGGCCAATACAATTTTGTTTAAAAATGCAACTGCATACAATAATAGATGGATTTTAACATTTTTTAATAGCAATTTGACTTTCTTAATCCCCGATCAGGATATGTTATGTTGCTGATATACAATAATTGTGTATTTTTGCAGCTTCAAAAAATGAACATCTCAGACACGAAATTTGTTGTCTACAGTATGAACCAAAAATAGATGCATGACAAAATTAAAAGTTGAAAAATTTCTCGTAATTTCTTTTATTGGATTATTTGTTATATTTTTCGTCGGATTTGGCGGAAATATTGTTCTAAAGGCAGGAATGCCTGCTTCGGTTTCCAAAGCTGAGGTAAATTTCGAAAAACGTCTTCAGATATTGGAAGATAACCTTGTAACAGGAGCTATCAGCAGAACCGAATACGATAGCCTGGCTGATATTTTGCGATTGCAAAAAGCCACAAGTGAAGCTGTACTCGACGAAAATCATTCACCACATAGCATGCCCGAATGGGTACAGAAACTTGGGATAACCGAACCGCAAAATTTAAAATTTGACCAGGTTTTTTCTAATTACACTTCAGTTGACGATCCCACCGAAGGCTTCAATTCCGTTTCGATGGTTTACACCGGAAAATATGCAGATGCAGTTGCAGAAGCTGCGAAAATAGCTAAAAATGCAAATCTTTTTAACGGTGGAAATTTTAAAGTAAAAGGTAGCCCGCTTAAATCCAGACAACCTGATAAAAATTCGGTTGTCAGTTATTTGAATTATAGCCTTGGAAATACCGATGTTGAATTTCTGATTTCGGTTGAAGTGGAACCTTCAGGGCGTTTAACTATTATGGTAACTGATAACAAACAGCTGAATGAGTGTTTGCTTGTTTACGAACCATTGAATAATCGGCAAAATAGTGCTGCAAAACTGAAAAAGCAGTAAGTTTGGGTTTTGAAATAAAACCGACTTATGTCATCAGATATTTACCGTACAGAGAATGATTCGCTGGGGCCTATGCAGGTTCCGGCGAATGTTTTATATGGCATTCACTCTATACGTGCCCGGGAGAATTTCCCTGATCACACTCCTTTTCATATTGAATGGTTTAAAGCAATGGGCGTAGTGAAACTTGCTTGTTATCAATCGTATAAAAGTTTTGCTGCTGCCATCGGCGAGCGGAAACAAGGGACAGAACTTCCATTTTCCCTTTTGGAAAAAGAAGTTTTGAATGTTCTCGAACTTGCAGCTGCCGAGGTTGCCGATGGACAGCATTTCTCCTCCTTTATTGTTCCCGCAATTAGTGGCGGTGCCGGTACCAGCATCAATATGAATGTGAACGAAATTGTTACCAATGTTGCTTTGCTAAAAATGGGTTTCAAACCAGGGGAATACGAAAAGATTGACCCAATCGAAGCAGCTAATATTTACCAGTCGACCAACGATGTAGTTCCTACTGCTCTCAAAGTTGCAATTATGTTTCTGCTTGGCGATCTTGAGACTGCTATAAATGCATTGCGTCAGAAGATTGAAATAAAAGAAGGAAAATACCGCAATGAACTTCGGATTGCATACACGCAAATGCAGGAAGCTGTTCCTTCCTCCTATGGAATGCTTTTCAGTACTTACAGCGAGGCTTTGTCTCGCGATTGGTGGCGGGTTTCAAAATGTTTTGAAAGGATAAAAATTGTTAATCTTGGCGGAAGCGCAGTAGGAACTGGATTGGCGGTTCCTAAGTTTTTTATCATGGAAGTAGTTCCAGCCTTGCAAAAACTTACAGCACTTCCTGTTACACGGAGCGAAAACCTGTCGGACGCAACCAATAACCTTGATTCGTTTGTTGAAGTCCATGCTATCCTGAAAGCACACGCCGTAAACCTCGAAAAAATGGTTTCGGATATCCGCCTTCTGGCCTCTGATGTAGCTGGGATTCATGATGTAAGCATTCCAAAACGGCAGGTTGGAAGTTCGATTATGCCCGGGAAAGTAAATCCTGTAATTCCGGAATTTGTAGTAAGCGCAGCACATAAAATATATAGCAATGATATGCTTATCAGTTCGTTAAGCGCTCAGGGATGCCTAGATCTGAATGCTTATCTGCCAACAATCGGGCATGCCTTGCTTGAAAGTTTAAAACTGCTGATTGCTGCTGATAAAACTATAGCCGATAATCTGATTGATGGCCTGACAATTACTTCAGGAACAGGTGCTGCCCGCTTATTTAAAAGTCCTGCAATCACAACAGCATTAAGTCCTTTGATCGGATACCGCAAAGCAGTTTTGCTGGCTAAAGAAATGAAATCTTCGGGCTGTGATGTGTTTGAAGCAAATAGCAAATTGAAATTAATTGATGAAGAAAAACTTAAAAATGTTCTAAAGCCCGAGAATTTGTTAAAGACAGGTTTCACATTAAGTGATCTCATTTAAAATGGATAAGTTACTGGAAGTAATCTTATTTTTTTAAAAATATTTGTTACAATCTGTTGATTAAAAGGATAATATAGAATGAAAAAAGGAAAAGAAATTCGTCCGCATATAGGAATTTTCGGTAAACGTAACAGTGGAAAAAGTTCGCTCATAAATGCCCTTGCCGGGCAGGAAGTGGCTATAGTATCGGATGTTGCAGGAACTACAACCGATCCGGTTTCGAAAAATATGGAAATTGGAGGACTTGGTGCTGTTGTGCTTATTGATACTGCTGGCATTGACGACGAAGGTATGCTTGGCGAAAAACGCATAGCCCGAAGCAGGGAAGTGATTAAAACCATCGATTTGGCTATTCTGTTAATGACTGAAAATACATTAGGTGAGTTCGAATACGGACTGATTACCGAATTCAACAAACTGGATGTTCCTTATTTCGTAGTTCACAATAAATCAGATTTACAGAATCTTTCAGTACAAACTGTTTCAAAAGTTGAAAAGGAACTACAAACTATAGTTTTGGAATTCAGTGCTTTGAATAAATCCAGTGTAGAGCCTTTGGTAAGTCAGATGCGGAGTTTCCTGCCCGAAACGGCATGGAAACCCGGCACTTTGGTTGGCGACCTGATTTCCTATGGAGATACCGTTTTACTAATTACCCCTATTGATATTGAAGCTCCTGAAGGCCGGCTTATTCTGCCACAGGTTCAGGTTATACGCGATGTACTTGATCACGACGGAGTGGTTGCTATTTGTAAAGAGCGTGAAGTTGATGCATATTTCAAGCGGATGGAACCTAAACCCAAACTGGTTATTACCGATAGCCAGGTTTTTTTGAAAGCAGATGCTTCTATTCCAAAAGAGATTCCATTAACCAGTTTCAGTATTGTGCTTGCCCGGCAGAAAGGAGATTTTCAGCACTATATTAAAGGTACACCCAAAATTGGTGAGTTAAAGGATGGCGACCGCATCCTGATCCTCGAATCATGTAGTCATCATGTTTCGTGTGATGATATAGGCCGGGTGAAAATTCCACGCTGGCTGAGTAATTTTACCGGAAAAAAGCTTGAATACGATACGGTTGCAGGTTTAAACGTGATTCAGCGGGATATTCATGACTATGCGCTTGTAGTTCAGTGCGGAGGCTGTATGATCACCCGCCGCCAATTGGTTAATCGGTTGAAACCCGCTATTGATGCTGGTATCCCTGTTACCAATTACGGAATGGCTATAGCTTATGTACATGGAATTTACGGACGGGCAATTAAACCGTTTATAAATATGGGTGGGGAGAAGACGGATTATTTGTAACACCTGACAACTTAATTCTTTTGCGGTTTTTGTAGCAACAGTGGTGCTTGCCCTGAGATTGTAATAGTCAAATATATCCTGAAGTTGCGACAGAGATGTGTCAGACCACAAAAACCTTTACTTCCATGAGTCAATCTGGTCAAGGAGATTTCGGGCTTCAGTTTCTCTTCCATTAGTAAAATCATCCTCTGATTTATCAATAATTTCATTGAATTCTTTCAGCGTAATTGGCAGCAGATCCTGATCAAGTTTTTTCTTTCTTTCAGTACGGAGCAGTTTTTCCAGTTTCCCAACAAGTTCTTCATCAGCAACCCGCAGGAATTCTTGAACGAAATGCAACTTTCTAGCCTGGATGTCCATTTTTATACTCATCAAAGTTAAGCAATATTTCATTTATTATGATTGTTCCTTCTTTCAAATAATTCCAATTTCCGCCATCTAAGATCCGACTTTTGTGTTTTTTACCCCCGCTTACTAATCTCCTTCAACGCGTCCCTCTCAACCACCTCAATATCCTTTTCCACCAGCTTTATCAAGCCATCCTTTTCAAAACCTTTTAAAAGTTTTACCGTACTCTCGGTTGATAGTCCGGCAAAATCGGCTATTTCTTTCCTTGATAAATAACTAAAAATACTCTCGCTGTTATATTTCATAGTATCAAGGTAAAGCAGTACATCAGCAAGTCTGCCGTGCATTTGCTTGTACATCATGCTGCGGATGGTGTCGTAAAGCGAACTGTCATTCTCATAATACCTGCTAATAAGTCCATAAGCAAAACTTCCATTGCTTTTAATGAGTCCGGCGATGGCATTTTTTTCTATCAGACAGGCTAAAGTATCTTTAATGGCAACAGCAGAATAATCGTATGTATGTTTGCTGAAAGCTGCTGAGAGTCCGATAAATTCGCCACTCCTGATAATTCGAAGATTAAAATCGCGGTTTGTATCACCAATTATATATTGCCGCACCAATCCTTCAACAACAAATAGTATGCTTGATGCAAATGCTCCCTGTTTGGTAAGGCTTTCTCCCTTGCGGAACTGGACCTGGATTTTACTGTCCTTAATTAATTCAATTTCTTCGGGCAATAAGTTAGCAAAACAAGGGGCTTTAAGTCCGCCAAGCACGCAATCGTCAATAGCTGAGTATGTTTTCATGGATGTTCTTGTAGTTTGGTGTTTTTGATAATTGATGTGCATTATAGCTGGAAGGCGGAAGACCGAAGACTTCTTATATCCCCAATTTCTTCAAACCTCGAAAGTTATTATCCGATAATTATGGAATAATAACCGAATCCCAATCTAACTATCTGTTAATAAGATTTATATCATTACTTCAGTCTTCCGTATTCTGCCTTCCGACCTTTCGCATTGCAAAAGTAAGAACTATCTCAATAATAAACTTGTTTAAACTCAACTTACCGCTTATTCAAAAAGCAACAAAGTCTCATTTTTACAATCAAAGTAGGTGTAATTTTGCAGCGTAATCAAAAAGAACATTTATTATGAAACATACAGTAAATACATCGTGGCAGGGAAATATGAAATTTGATGCCGTTGTAAGCGGTCATCATGTTGTTATGGATGCATTGCCAGTAGTTGGTGGAAACGATGAAGGTGCCCGCCCGAAAGAACTTATGCTTGCTTCACTGGCCGGATGTACCGGAATGGATGTGGTTTCCATTCTGAAAAAGATGCGCATTGAACCCGAATATTTTAATATCAGGGTTGAAGCCGAAATGACTGAAGAACATCCGAAACATTATACCGCCATGCATATAATTTATGAGTTCAAAGGCGAAAACCTCGAACTTGAAAAACTTCAGAAAGCTGTTAATCTTTCGCAGGATCAATATTGCGGAGTTTCAACAGCCTACAGAAAAGCAATGGAAATAACCTATGAGATTGTAATACTTCAATAATTTACGATTTACGAATGACGATTTACGAATTGTCGGACTGCAATATTTTCTGGCTTAAATCAAATCTTCCCCAATCGTACTTCGTACCTCATCAGTTGTAAATATTTAACACATAAAACCTAATCCCTAACCCCTAAATCCTTACTAAAATGCTTTACACAAATTTAAAACACATAGAAACTGCTGAAGCTCACCAGAAATATATCAGCGAAAACGAAAACGTAATGATATGCTGTGGCCGAATGGGCCCAATGTGTATCCCTGTTTACGGAATTATGGAAGATATCGAAGGTGACTACACAAACGTGAAGTTCGCTGACATGGAATTTGACAGCCCGGAATCACACGTGATCCGCAACGTACCGGAAGTAAAAAGCTTTATGGGAATTCCTTTTACCATGTACTACAAAAATGGCAAATTGGTGAAAGCCACTTCCAGTATTCAATCCATGAGCCAGGTTAAGAGTATTCTGGATACTGAATTTGCTAAATAAACAGGTTTTAGGTTTTAGGTTTTAGGGTTTAGGGTTTAGGGTTTAGGGAAGTGAGCCTGAACATAATGGTTCTTACTTTCTAAAAGATCAAATCATAAAAATCCGGTTCCTGATTATTTATGCCTGATAAAAATCCCGGTAAGCCGGATTTACTTGAAAAAAAAGTTATAAAATGACACCAAATAATCATTACGACGCAATTGTGATAGGAGCAGGGCCTGCCGGACTTACGGCAGGCATCTACCTGTCGCGTGCAAGGGTGAAAACATTGATTTTAAACGAAGGCACCGTTGGCGGCCAGATGGTTTTAACTCACGAAATAGCCAATTATCCCGGCGTTGAAAGCATAAGCGGATACCAGCTTTCAATGATCATGCGCAATCAGGCGAAAAAATTTGGCTGCGATATTAAAAGTAATATCACACTCGATTCGCTCAACATTGATGGAGAGATTAAAGAAGTTATTCTGTCGGATGGCACAGTTTATACAGCCGATGCAGTAATTCTTACTCCCGGAGGTCGTTCGCGAACACTAGGCGTTATGGGTGAAGATGCATTGAAAGGCAAAGGAATTTCATATTGTGCAACTTGCGATGGTGATTTTTTTACCGATAAGGAAATTATGGTTGTTGGTGGGGGAAATTCAGCACTCGAAGAAGCTGTTTCGCTTACTAAATATGCCAGCAAAGTTACCATTGTGCATCAGTTCGATCATTTTCAGGCATTTGAATTTGCCATTGAAGAAGCCCGAAATCATCCGAAAATCAGTTTTATGATGGAATCGTCAATTACTGCTTTTCATGGCAATGAAAAACTGGAAGGTGTTGAAATTACTGATCTTAAGAATGGGAATAAGCAGAACCACCTTATCGACGGCGTTTTTATCTTTATCGGTTATGTTCCTAATACCGAATTTCTCGAAAGTAAAATTGCGATGAATAAATGGAAAGAAATCGTTGTTGATACCGATATGCAAACCAATGTAAAAGGCGTGTTTGCGGCAGGCGATTCCATTACCAAAAAGTATCGGCAGGTTACTACAGCCGTAGCTGACGGAACAATAGCTGCCCTTGCAGCTTCTAAATATATACACGAATTTCATCAAAATAAACACCTCCAACCCACAACATAATGACAATAACAGTAATAGTTGCCACACTCATCATTGCAGGATTTATTGGATACATGGTTTATTCCTTCAAGAAAATAAAAAATACACCCGAAGTTGAGTCGCACTCAGCAATAAAGGAACTGTCTGATGCAAATTTTCAGGCGCAGGTTAAAAGTGGTGTCACATTGGTTGATTTCTGGGCTGCATGGTGTATGCCTTGTAAAATGATGGCTCCGGTTTTAAACGATACAGCTGAAGCATTGGGAAATACAGCCAAAATCGCTAAACTTGATGTAGATGCCAATCGCGAATCATCAGCTAAATATGGCGTGAGGAGCATTCCAACTTTGATTTTGTTTAAAAACGGGAAAGAAGTAAATCGCTTTGTAGGCGTAAAAACGAAGGATTTTCTTCTGAAGGAAATCAGTAAAGTAGTATGATTTGCAGTAAGAGATCATAATCCAATTGAATTAAACAAAAGTTAAAAAAAATACACCGATGAAAGAATCTTGTGAAAACGATACCAGACCCAAGACATTCAAAGAATTAATACGGTCAGCCTATTTCTGGAAACCGGCTGCCGGAGTTCTACTTGGAGGAATAGGTGGATATTTGTATTACTATTTTGTAGGATGTGCTTCCGGTTCGTGCGCAATTACAAGTAATCCTTTTTCGAGCGTGCTTTTTGGTGGGGTAATGGGATTATTTATTACCAACCGACCTTGCAAAACATGTTAAAAAAAACGATATCTTTGAACTGATCATAAAGCTATGGAAATAAAAGAAATAAATACCAGGTATAGTGAGTTGGCTGAATCCGACTGCTGCCTGTCGTGTGGCGGTGCAATCAATTATGCTGAGCCAAAAACAGCTGAAGTTTGTGTTGACCTCGGAAGCGGTCGCGGAACGGATGTTTTGCGTATGGCCGAATCGGTAGGTGAAACAGGGTTTGTTTATGGCATTGATATTTCGGATGGAATGCTCGAAAAAGCCCGCCGCAATGCCGAAAAATTTGACGTTAAAAATGTTAGTTTTGTACGCAGTGAACTCGAAAAACTTGAGCTTCCTGATAAAGTGGCTGACCTTGTGATTTCGAATTGCACGCTCAATCATGCTGCTGATAAACAAGCAGTATGGAACGAAATTTTCCGCATCCTGAAAAAAGGCGGCCGTTTCGTGATCAGTGATATTTATGCCACAGCTCCTATTGCCGATGAATACCGCAATGATCCTGCAGCTGTAGCCGAATGCTGGGCAGGTTCCGTTACCCGCTCCGAATACATGCAGCACCTCGAAAAAGCGGGTTTTGCTTCTGTCGAAATTCTCGAAGAATCAGCCCCTTACGCAAAAGGAAATGCTGAAGTATGTAGTTTTACCATAGCAGGTAAAAAAGCTTCAGGTTGCGCTTGCGGTCATTAATGCAAATCTGAATTATTAGGTTAAAATACACAAAATCAGAACATAAGAAATTCAAATACTAAAAATAGAAAACATGAAAAGTTTGATTAAAAAGAAAGTTGAAGTGCAAAAAGTGAACACTAAAAAAGTAGCCCAATGTTGCGCTAAAACATCAAAAACAGTGGTTGGCTGTCACGATTAACAAATTCTGATTTAAACATTAGCTTGAGAAAAATTCTCAGGCTGTTAGTCAGTAACCTGCAATTAGCAAAGCATTAATGATTTATTCCAAACACAATATTTTCTCACAGATCAAAGAGTCGGAGAACTACTTTATTGTTAACCTGCTCAGCGGAAGTGCGGATATTTTAAATCCAACCGAAGGCAGTATGGTTCAGGATTTCCTTGATGGAAAAACTATTCCCGCTGAGTTCCATGAGAGTTTAACGGCTCAGGGATATCTGGTTGATGCAAAAGAGGAAGAAAAGCTGTATCGCAGCAAGTACCTCGATTTTATCGATACCCGCGATGATGATGAAATCCAGTTGTTTTTTGTTCCGAATTACAGTTGCAATTTTGCCTGTACCTATTGTTATCAGGACGAATATACAACTGCAAAGCAAGGACTTACCAACGAAGTGACCGATGCCTTTTTCAAATACATTAATACTGAATTTGCCGGTCGTAAAAAGTATCTCACCGTGTTTGGCGGCGAGCCTTTGCTCAATTCGACTAAGCAAAAAGAGTCGGTTTCCCGCTTGTTGCAACTTGCCAATGATTCAAACCTGGAGGTTTGCTTTGTAACTAATGGCTATTCATTGGTTGATTATATTGATATTCTGAAAACGGCCACAATCCGCGAAATCCAGGTTACGATTGATGGCAAAGGGAGTGTGCACGATAAGCGCCGTTTCCTGAAGGGAGGCGGAGCTACTTTCGACAAAATTGTAGAAGGAATTGATGCATGTTTGCTGAATGAATTGCCGGTTAATCTTCGTATGGTTGTTGACAAAGAGAATATTGCCGGTTTGCCCGAAATGGCTCAGTTTGCCATTGATAAAGGCTGGACTAAAAGTGAATTCTTTAAAACACAGCTTGGCCGGAATTACGAATTGCATCATTGTCAGGCTACTTCCGAAAAACTGTTCAGTCGCATTTCGCTTTACGAAACTATTTACGAACAGGTTAAAGATCATCCTTACATTCTCGAATTTTATAAGCCAGCTTATTCCATTTCAAAATTTCTGGCCGAAAACGGTGAACTTCCTGATCCTTTGTATGATGCATGTCCTGCCTGTAAAACAGAATGGGCATTTGATTACACCGGTCATATATTTTCCTGTACAGCCACAGTAGGTAAAGAAGATGAATCGCTGGGTACATTTTATCCAAAAATTTCGCGTAAAGAGGAAATGATCAGTGCTTGGGAAAATCGCGATGTTACATCTATTCCTGAGTGCAGCTTGTGCAGTATGCAACTGGCATGTGGCGGAGGTTGCGGCTCAGTGGCTAAAAACAGAACCGGAAGTGTTTGCTCAACCGATTGCCGTCCTGTAAAAGATTTGCTGGAACTAGGGTTTTCTGCCTATTTTGAGAAGAATTAATTAAAAACTCAAAGTGCAAAATTCAAAGTGAAATGCAATTAGAAGTTATAATACTGAATGACAACAAAAGACGTTAAAAAAACTCTGGAACCTCAAACTTCAACAATTAAATGACCATCGAATGACTACCTATCCCTCTCAAAAACTTAAATTGCTCATTCCTCAACATTTGTCTGACAACTAATTCCTCTCAATAACTCCAATATTCTCACTCCTCAACAACCG
>Ga0105047_10002547_pt1 | contig 32462 bp, 18 predicted proteins | sample MAT04_FD_78384 | JGI IMG/M metagenome (GOLD analysis project Ga0105047, IMG submission 78384) | Freshwater microbial communities from Lake Fryxell liftoff mats and glacier meltwater in Antarctica - MAT-04 (megahit assembly) | ecosystem: Environmental > Aquatic > Freshwater > Ice > Liftoff... | reverse complement strand
CTTTCGCCCCGCACGCGGGGCGCGGATTGAAACAGATGATCTCGGAATCGAAGATACAAGCGAAGTTCCTTTCGCCCCGCACGCGGGGCGCGGATTGAAACTTGCATCACTTGGATGCGGAGAGAAACGATGAATGCTTTCGCCCCGCACGCGGGGCGCGGATTGAAACTCATCAAACGCCACCCAGTCGAATTGAGATCCCTGCTTTCGCCCCGCACGCGGGGCGCGGATTGAAACCAATGAATCTGAGACGCTTGGAAATCGACTTAAACTTTCGCCCCGCACGCGGGGCGCGGATTGAAACTCATGCACGACGAATGGTGCCGTGAAGCTGAGCGGCTTTCGCCCCGCACGCGGGGCGCGGATTGAAACTGGTTTCCCATACGGCTCACAACTTGAGAGCATTCTTTCGCCCCGCACGCGGGGCGCGGATTGAAACTGGTTTCTCATACGGCTCACAACTTGAGAGCATTTCTTTCGCCCCGCACGCGGGGCGCGGATTGAAACAGCGTCAACACGTCGCACGCAGTGTGAGAGCAGTGCTTTCGCCCCGCACGCGGGGCGCGGATTGAAACTCGCTTACTCTGCGCTCCTGAGTTCTGCCGGCCTGCTTTCGCCCCGCACGCGGGGCGCGGATTGAAACACCGAAAGGAATCCACGGCGCGCCGCTCCCTATGCTTTCGCCCCGCACGCGGGGCGCGGATTGAAACGCGAATCTCGATACGCAGCTCGACGCGCTGCCAACCTTTCGCCCCGCACGCGGGGCGCGGATTGAAACGCTACCGTGCGCCGCGAGGCTCGCGATTTTCGCGCTTTCGCCCCGCACGCGGGGCGCGGATTGAAACATTCTTGACCAAACAGGACCGTCAAAAGTTGTTATCTTTCGCCCCGCACGCGGGGCGCGGATTGAAACTGTCGGCGCGGCGCGTGGCGGTGACGGCTTCGCGCTTTCGCCCCGCACGCGGGGCGCGGATTGAAACACGCAGAGATTGAGACCACGGCGGACAGCTCCAAGCTTTCGCCCCGCACGCGGGGCGCGGATTGAAACACGTCGGCTACCGCGGCGGTTGACGCGGTTGGCGCTTTCGCCCCGCACGCGGGGCGCGGATTGAAACGAAACCAGAAGGTGTAACAGGAACCTCGTCGTAGCTTTCGCCCCGCACGCGGGGCGCGGATTGAAACCACTGATCCGATGTTGACAAGCTATCCGCCTGCCCTTTCGCCCTGCACGCGGGGCGCGGATTGAAACGACGGCGTTGAAGCGGTGCTGAAAGAAATGGGCCTCTTTCGCCCCGCACGCGGGGCGCGGATTGAAACGGAGTCCGCGTTTTATCTTACGGTGAAGAAATACTTTCGCCCCGCACGGGCGGCCCCGCGCTAGTTGCCGCGTGCTAATCACAAAACGTTCGCTCGTGCCAGGCAAGCTGGCACGGGACGGACGCAAACGAACAAAGCACACGATCAATTTCTGTGCATCGTCAACACACGAGCACACGCCGCCAACCGCTAAGCAAGTTTAACCCGTGGCTGCAGGCCAGGCCGTTGTGGCAGTCAGCAGTGAAATCCTGGCCTGCGGAGGCTGCGGGTTAAACGAAATACCGCACAGAAGCAGGGGAACGAATCAGAATTGCATCACACACTGAGGATTTCCGCGATGGACGAGAATTTGACGAAGTTTGCGTCGGAGAAGTCGTCGGTTTTTGCAGTTTGAGCGGTCGATGTCGTCGTTGGTGCGGCGACAAGTGTCAGACTGGTATCGCTTTGGACTGACAGCACTCGCAGAGTCGCACCGTTGAACAGAATTCGAGATCCCGTGCCAGCAGGATTGCCGGCGAGTTGACCATGAAGTTCCGTCAGGAATTTCGTACCGACGCCCGTAACCGTTACGCTGCCAGTAGTTCCAGAGACAGTGCCGGTGAGGTTTTTCGTCAACTCAGTAAACGATGTCGTCAGCGGAACAGTTGCCAATGCCGGATAGCCGGAGGCAGTCGAAATGTCGGATCTTGTGATCGCTGCGATCCGATTTACGACGGTCATACCGTTTCCGATCACTCGACCGAAGACCGTGAAATTCTGCGAGTCCAGACTTGCGCTATTGTCGGTGGTATTAATGTACCACTGGCTGGTGCCGCTGTTTGGACCTACACTCAGCGCCATAGCAAGCGTACCTACGATATTCGATCGATCTGCATTCGGTTCTCCGGTGACCGGCATGTCCGTAGCAACGTTCGAAATCGCGCCGTTCGAAATCGTGAATCCGCCACCCTGAATTACGCCGGGGCTGCCAGGAACGCGATGAATGATCGAATTATTGTAACGCGCCTGGTAGTTCAGGAAGTTCGCAACGGTCAGCGGCGTGAGCGAATTGAACAACTCGACCTCATATGTTCCCTGACTTGAAGTGAACTTTACGATCTTATCTGTCGATGGAACATAATCGACGTCGATTTCAAGATCCTTCGATCCAAGGCCAGCTATGGTGGAACGGACCTTGATTTTATTGAAACCGTTGAGTTGATCATTGACTGCTGTCGAGGTGTTCAGATCTTTTCTTAGCAGCGTGACTGTCGTACTGAAATGGCCAAGGCTGTCAGCCGTCAGCGTGCCATTGTCAAACACGCCATCGTTGTTGGTGTCGAGAGTCACGGTGGCTCCGGGCAAAGTGCTGCCTGCGACCTGGAAACTGGCGTTGCGTGTGATCAGGGCTCCTCCAACGGATGGTGTCGTTGTGTTTGCCGAATTGTCCAGCGTGAGGTCAATTGTCACGAGAGCGGCCGCCGCGGCATCGGCCGCGGTGGCACGTGCGATCAACCCGGTCGTTGCGGTGTCGATGCGAGCGGTCTGCGATGCTGTCGCGGTCGAGCCTTCTGACTTACGAATCCGACGTCCGGCATTGAATACGCTGGTCGTGGCGATGTCGACTTCATCCGCATTCCCGTCGCCCGATTGCACGTGAAACGCGCCATTGAATATGTTGGTGTTCCGCAACTGCACTGTGTCGCTGTTCCGTCCCATGTTGATCGCGACCGGTCCATCCACCGTGTTGCCGTCCATCAGCATCACATCAAAATCCTGCCTTGTCCTGACTCGAAGAGCTCCGTGCAACGTCGAATTCCGAATGACGATATCATCATTGCCGCTGCCGGTATTGATCTTCGTGCGTGCTTGAGTTGTCACATTGTTCAACGAAACGCCGTCGGCACCCTGATTGCCTTCGATCCTGATTTCACCGTTGGCCGTCACGTTCGTGAGACTGATCAGATCGTCGCCCGACTTGCCCTTAAGCCGCAGCATGCCTTCCGTTGTCGCGTTTTGCACGGAGATTGTGTCGTTGCCAGCTCGACCAAAGATGTTGACCGTATTCTGAAACGTGGCACCATCCACGCTGATGGAATCATTGCCGGTTCCCCCGTCCAGCCATGTGCTCCCGTGAATTTTGACATTGCGACTTAAAATCACAGTGTCATTTCCTGCACCGGTTTCGATCCTGATGTTTCCGGGAGTTGTGTCGCTATTGTCTGCGATCACAAACAGGGCTGTTGAACCATTGACCGTGGTGCCTGAGAGGCCACGCAGCACGACCTGGTTATTGACGATCGTCACTTCCAGTTGATTGTCAGCTACGTCACCGGAAACCGATAAATGCGGCCCCGACATACTGGCAACAACGTTGCCCGTGAGTAACGCTCTGACTTCCAGAGGCTCGACGAACATCGCAGCAGGGATTTCCATGTTCCTTCGTCGATTTTGAGAACGTCGATTTCGCCAGTTCAGCATCTTCCTGTCCCCCCGATTTATTCGCCAAAACGCCAGCGCGCGATGCCGCACTGGTGACGATACTGTCGGTATTATCGGTAGGGTCGCTGCAATCAGTAGAGTCAAATTTCGTGGATTTAGGCGAGTCGCGGAACCGGGTTTACCCAAAACCCTGGTCCTGCCACAGGAATCCAACCTGAGAGAGGTCGGACAACGCAGGCCGGACCAATCTCGCCGCACTGCCGGAACTGCGGTCGCAGTCTACTGACGCAGCGAATGATATGGTTTTCCACGACGAATCATTCAGCGAGCGATGTTCCGGCAACGGGCGACCCTGGTCCGGCCTACGGATTTGCATTCTTGTTCGCGTCAGAGTAGCCTTCGTCTGAAATTCCCGTCCTGTGGCATCGATCCACAGGGGATGAATCCGACATTGAAAGATGGATCACATGACTGGCCCCGGCGACGATTCGCAAAAACACAAATCTGAAGACGCTGCGAAGTATCTTGCAGAGTCCTTTTTCGGTCTCAATCTGAACCCTGCCGATGTCGGCGGTGAGGTACTGTTTGATGACTATGACGACGTTCGTCTCGCACGAAGTTCAGCAAGTGAAGACGTTCAGCTCTCGTCTCCTCAGGCAGAAACGGTTCAGGTCTTTGCATCGGAACAAACCAGCATTTCTGGTACGACTTCCTCGCCAAATCGTTTCGAAGAAAACCTGGACGATCTCATCGTATTCTCAGACGATGATGACGATGAAGACGACGTGATCGATGATGAAGAGGATGAAGAGGACGACGACGAAAACTTCGATTTCGGCGATGATGATGACGAAGAAGAAGAGGATGAAGATGAAGATGACTTCGATGGCGACGACGAAGAAGAAGATGATGAGGAAGAAGAGGATGATGAGCTTGACGACGCTGATCTGGATTTCGGTGACGATCTAATCGATCCGGCTCCAAAGAAATCCGTTCCCGTCGCGCGAGAATCCCGAAGTGCGCGAGATGATCGCGAAGCCGCGTCTCGAACCAGTCCGCCACGTTCTGGCAGAGATTCTTCTCATCCGCGTGATGCGCAGCGTGCTGACTCTGGCAGTCGCGGCGACCGACCGTCTGACAGCACGGGGCGTCGAGGCGGTCGTTCTGATGAGTTCAAACCTGTCCGTGCTGATGCCAGGGGATCCGATCGACCGGCTCCCGCAAAAGACGTGGATCCTGCGAGGAAAGCGCCGAAGGCAGATGAAGACTATTGGAACGAACTGGATGGATGGGTCTGGGACGACGAAACAAAGAAGAAGTCCCCCGCAGCTTCGGCATCACGGCTTTCTGAGGTTGATGACGAAGATGACGACGATGAAGAAGTTGTCGGCACAGTTGCTCCGGATGGGGACGAGAGTTCGGAAGACTCTCCGAAACCTCGTCGTGGCCGGCGACGTGGAGGCCGTGGTCGTGGACGCGGCAGACGCGAGGAAAAAAATCCAGCGGCGCCCGCTGCTGCGAAATCCGATCCCGAGCGTGGCAACGTCGATTTTGACGACGATTTCAGCGAGATTATGTTTGAAGATGATTTGGAAGATTTCGTCAGCGTTTCCGCTGGAAGTGCCGCAGCACAACGGCGAATTCAGGACGACCCAAAGTCGCCGGAGGCACGCAGGCACAGTCCTGACAGCGATGAAGACGAAGACGACGACACTGACGAAGAGGTCGAACGTTCTGAAACAGGTGAGGCTCGTCCGGGCGGCGCACGTCGTGGCCGAAGGGGTCGCCGTGGGCGCGGTCGAGGGCGCGAAGATTCTCGAGAACCTGTTCGCGCAGAGGAACGCTCGGCTGCCACCCCGCGAGTTCCGGTGCGCGATGAAGATGACATGGACGATGAAGATGACGATGTCGAACTAGTTGACTTTGGTGATTCGGACGATGAAGTAGTTCCACGCCGTCGTGAAGCAGCTCGCAGCGATCAGTCTCAAAACGAACCAACACGCAGTGAACAACCGCAACGTCGCGGACAAGGACAAGGACAAGGACAAGGACAAGGACAAGGACGCGGGCCGAGAGACCGCGAGCCACGTGCGGCAGAATCAACGGAGCGGCCGCGTCGGTCGCCAGTCCGTGAACCTCGATCTGTCGGCGAGAAAAGCGAAAGCGATCCCCGGAGTCGTTCAACGCAACCTCGTGTCGCGGCTGAGTTTCAGGATATCCCGACCTGGGAGGAAGCCATCGGCAGTCTGGCGATTCAGACACCGACCGAAGAGCACGCTCGACGCGCGGAAAACCGTGGTCGCCGCGACAGCGGAGGTCGACCACCACGCCGACGGAATTGAGATTGCGTGGATTGCGATAGTTATTGTTCGAGCGATCCTTAATCCAGACCAGCACCACGATTGCATCCGAACGCGGCGGAAGCGCGGAGAGACATGAAGATTCGGGACAGGAAAATGGAATTCAGGAATAACGACGACAAGACATTTCGCAAATCTTCCTGTCCTCAATTTTCCCGTCCCTTTCTTCCGGTCCTGTTCTTCGTAAGGAACACCCGGACCGGATGCCGGCACTCAAACGCAGCGGAATCACAATCAGGGGACTGACGTCACCCGCTCGCCGGAATTGGCTTCAGATCAGGACGGCTCATGGTATAATGCATGATCAATGAAAACTGCCTGACCACAAACGGAGAACGTGCGTTATGAAGACAGAGGACGTCTCAAACAAAAGCAACCAGAACAGTGCCGTCAGCAAAACGTCTGCATTCTGGAGGCGGCGAGGAGTGGTTACGACGTCCGTCGTTTTTTCGTTGGTGGCCCTCGGCGTCAGCCTCACCCCCGTCATACTGACAGCCACATCACTGCGAAACAGACTGCTGAGCTCTGCAATTCACAATAAGGAATTGACTGCCAGTGCCGAAACGGCGAGCGGCGGCTGGATCGCTCCGCTGACGTTCCAGGACGTCCGAGTTGCCGATAAAGACGGGGCGTTCCTCTGGACAGTAAAAGAGATTCAAACAACAAAGGGCTTGTTGTCTTTTCTCACGGAACCGGATCAGGTTGGTCATCTCCGACTGACAGATTCTTCGCTGAAAGTGCGTTTGACGTCTGAGGGAAAGTGGCCGGTAACGTCTGAATCCAGATCGTCAAAAGCTCAATTTTTGTTCTTCATTGAAAACGGTTCACTCGAAATCAGTGTCCCCTGGCGAGACGTTCCTATCGTGGAGTTGACTCAACTTACGATCAAGGGAAGCATCGCACCGGACTCCGCTGGTCGTCGCATGCTACACGTCGAACCTGTTCAATTGCTGGACCATGCCAAAATCACGGAGGCGAATACTCAGCAAAACCTGGCGCTCATCGCGCCAGTCCTTTCGCAGTCTACCACATTGTCGGGAAGTGCCTCCGTCTGGCTGGATGAAATCCAACTTCCGCTTGATGATGCGACGGCAACTGAGCCGGCATTGAGCGAGACGCCTGGCCCAGAACCCAGCATTGCTACAGAACCCAGCATTGCTACAGAACCCAGCGTTGCTACAGAACCCAGCGTGCCTGGCACCGAATCCGGCGTAATCGTCGATTTTCCAATTCACGGACATGCCGAATTTCATGAGCTCGACGCCCGCCTCAAGGAGAACTGGGCCCGACAGCTTACCATGCTGATCGGTCAGGTAAGCGGCACAGCGGTGCCAAATCAGGTTCAGGTTCTGAAAAACTCGACGGTTCGGTTTTCTGTTTCCAAAGAAGGGATCAAGCATGAGGGCATGGTCTTTCTTCTGCCGCAGCTCGCGCGGGAACTCAGATTTACGTCATCCGGCATGGTTCGGCTCGACGAAACTCTGGATCTGCTGCTGACGCTCAATCTGCCAAAAATCGTGCCAGCCGGACGTCCGTTTCTAACGTTGCTGTCGCGGTTGACGGAGGCACCAATTCAGGTCCATGTCGTCGGCACAGTGGCTGAACCGAAGTTTCAATTGCCGGAAGGCATGGATTTGTTGAGCAGTCTGACAAGCCAAATCGCGCCAGCCCAACATACGGAAGAAGCCCCGGCGTTGCCATCAGCCGTCATTGATCTCATCCAGAACGTTGGCAGTCAGGATCGCGAGCAGGCCCGGAAAAATCTGCCCGGTAGTATCCTCAACATCATCCGCGCAGTGGACGAACAGGCTAAACAAAAGCGTGAAGAACGCAGATCTCGTCGGAAATAATTTCCGTGGATCAACGGTATCGCGCAGAAGTTGCCACTTTTTCTATGGCAAGTCGAATCCTTCGTTTGGCAACTCGACGTAAACAATTAATGTGAAATAAGTTACAGCGTTGGCCGCTTTGTCAGGTTCGTCTTGACCAAACTGCCATTATTTCCGTAGAACTCGACCTGTCGCTTCATGATCGGCGTCCAGACGTCGTGTGAATGGGTGACAAGACACACGGAAATCAAAAAATTCTGCACGAAATCCTCAATTTCGGTCGGTATCGTTCTCACGAATTTCCGCGCTTCATCCCCTCAGAATTTCCTCAGTACGTTCCTTTCTCGTCAGCACAAGCGGATCGGTCTCTCCGAGTCGTTTGCGTTGGATTCTCACACGAATATCAGGAAACATTGGCACGCTGACAACAGCTTTGAAGGGCGATTTCGCCTCTCGGGGTTGCGTTGGACTCAGTGGTTTTCGATTCGCGTCAAATAAGTTGTTCTTCATGCTTCGAAGTCACTCCGATCGCAGGAAAACGATTGCAGAACCGCTGCTGAAAGCGCGGAACGTTGCATGTTTGCGTGATAGAGAAGCGAAGTGTTACTTCAGGGGATCGAATTTGAGTCTGTTGGCGATAATGTTTCTGTCGCTGGCAGGATGTCACGGAGCGAATCACTACTACGCGGAAGACACGTATTTCGGCAGGAAGTTACCGCAGAGTATGCGGCTGGCGGAGCGTCCGAAAGTGCTGACGGTCGATATGACACGGCTTGCCGGCGGTTCGGGTGACAGCGACACGATCAACACGGGCGATGTTCTGGAGGTCAAAATCGCGGCTGGCTTGAGTGAAAAAGATCAGATCACCATGGGTGCTCGCGTATCAGAAGACGGCACGATTGTGCTGCCGGAAATTGGATCTGTCCATGTCGCCGGGATCGAGCCGTCTGGTGCGGAATCACTGATCAGCACTGCCGCAATTTCGAAACAGTTGTTTTACAATCCTGCCGTGACGGTTCGTGTCACTGACCGTCGGATGAATTCCGTCAAGGTCATGGGGGCCGTGAAACTACCGGGCGTGTACAAATTGCCGCCAAATTCCAGCGACATCGTTTCTGCTTTGGCTGCGGCGCAGGGTCTCGCAGATGACGCAGGAGAGAATATCGAAGTGAGGAATCCGGTTGCTCGAACCCGTGGCAATCGGCCAGCAATCGCAGGCGATCCGACTCAGCCTTATTCCAATGTCAGCAGTACCACCAGCACATCAACGACCAGCGACGGCATGAATTCTTATTCCATTAATCTGATATCTGCTGCGAAATCCGGAGAAGGCCAGTATCTGGTTGCCGATGGCGGCGTCATCATGGTTGAAAAACGAGATCCGGAAGTGATTTATATTCAAGGGCTGGTAAGAAAGCCTGATCGCTATGAATTCCCTGTCGGCGAGGATCTGCATCTGCTGGATGCGATTTCGCTGGCAGGAGGTATTTCAAATCAACTGGCAAATAAGATTTATGTTGTTCGCAAGAAGGCTCAGGGGCAGAATCCAGACGTTATCGAAGTCAGCTATCGTGCGGCCACACACAGTGCCGATTCCAACGTGGTGTTGGGGCCAGGCGATGTTGTCAAAGTGGCACATACACCAGCGACGGTCATGATGGAAGCTCTGAACATCATTCGATTCGGCATCAACGGTTCAACAACGTTCTTCTAGCTCGCAGTGACGTAATTAGCGGCAGGGAGGCCGTGCGAAATGTCTGGTCCCGAAAATCACAGTCTGGGAATTCAGGAACATGGACAGAATACGGTTGCTTCATCGCTGCACCTGATGTTTCGCTTTCTGCGGACGGTTCGCCTGCGAAGCGGCATACTCATCGCGTCGCTGGTCATTTCCTGTATCGCAGGCGCTGCCTACTACATCACAGCGCAGCGGATCTATCAGTCGAATGCGTCGTTGTATATCGTCCGTAAAGGCGGAAATGTTGCGGAAGAGACGCAGCGAAACAGTGCCAGTCCTAACAGCGACATGCCGACCTTTATTGAACTGATGTCTCGCGACAAAGTGATCGAAGGGGCATTGAGACGATTGCCAAAGAATGCTCGTGTCGATCTGGTCGGTCATAGCCCAGGTCAATGGGTCAAGACAATCAAAGACAACCTTTCGGTTTCTTCTGCCTTCAGCACGACCGTCATGGACCTGTCTTATCGATCTAAGGACCCGAAGGCTGCAGCCGCAGTGCTGCGGGCGATGCTGGCGGCGTATGAAGACTATCTGGACGCCACCCACAACGGATCGTCAGAAGAAAGCATTAGCAAACTCAAGGGACAACTGGAGGACGACCAGATTCGGCTGGATCAGGCCATTGCTCAGCGTATGGCTCTCCGAAAATCGGCACCCGAACTCGTTGAAACTGGTGACAAGAATTCCGGTCTGAGTATCGTGTCAGACACAATCCGACTGCTCAACGCGGATCGTTCTGCCGCGCATCAGTTGACCGAACAGTCACGAACTCAATTCGAAGGATTGCAGCGAGCCATCGCAAACCGCGAGGATATTCTGCAATTCGCCAGCAAAACGCTCGACTCTGCCGGACGTCAAATGATTGAACAGGCGATGGGGTTTGGATCGCAGGATGCGTTTCTGATTCAACGCATTAACCAGGAAGTTCTTGATCTGGAAGGTCGGCTCCGCGACGAACAGACTCGGTATGGCGACAAACATTCGAGAATTCAGGCTCTCAAGGAAAGCATTCTGCTCAAGAACCAGTATCTGATGAGCTATCGCGGTCTGCAACAGCAGGAGATGCAGCGACTGGCAAAGACCGAACTTGAACCACGTCTGATTCAGTACCTCCGTCAGCAACTGGAAACAAACGAACAGAATGAACGAAACATAGTTCAGTCGCTGGAAAGCAAAAAAGCGGAAGCTCAGCAGTTGAATCAGATCGTTTCGAATCTGGATTTGGTCGATCGAGAAATTGTCCGCCTGGGCGAGCGAATCCAAACCTACAAGAATCAGGCGGACGGGATCGGGATCAATAAGGACAAGATGGTGATCACGAGTATCGCTCGCGATCCGACCATTTCCGCCCGCCCGGTGAACCCTCGACTTGCCATCACCGGAATGCTGTCTCTGGTACTCGGAACGGTGGCTGGCCTGGGCATTATCTGGCTGCTTGACATTATGGACGACCGTTTCCGGACTCCTGAAGAATTGAAACTGCAGCTTGACACACAGATTCTGTCGATGATCCCTCGAATGCCGGAACTGACAGGAGAAGGATTTGCTTCAGTCATGTGTCATGCCAAGCCGCATTCCAAGGAAGTCGAAGCGTTTCGAGGTCTGCGGACAAGTATCGAGTTTTCGCCGCAGGATACAAATCGACTGGTTTGCACAAGTACCGAACCGGGCGACGGCAAAACCACGGTCTCATCCAATCTGGCTGTGGCGTACGCTCAGTCTGGCAAACGCACGCTGTTGATCGACGCTGACATGCGGCGACCGGGATTATCAACTCTGCTGGGCATGCGTGACGATTCCGGGTTGTCGAAGATCCTGCGCGACACAGACGATCTGGAAGCGTCTGTCGAACGAAATCTGCGAGCGTCGGATGTTAAGGGGCTGGACGTGATCGCCTGTGGACCACGCCCGGTGAATCCGGCTGAGCTGTTGTCGTCTGAACGATTCTCAAACGTGCTGGCCTGGGCCGAAACAAAATACGATCAGATTGTGGTGGACGCTCCACCAGTACTGGCTGTCAGTGATCCTGCGATCGTCGGCAGACTTGTCGATGTGGTGGTCCTGGTGGTCAGGCCGGACAAGGATCGTCGCCGAATGGTGATTCGTGCAGCGGAGACACTGCAGACTCTGGGTTGTACGCTGCTGGGAGTCGTCGTCAATCACCTGACGACAACGGACAGCGATGGTTATGGATATGGCTACGGTTATGGATATGGTTACGGCTATGGCCACGAACATGACCATGATGAACAAGAACACGATGAACATCCGGAACAAAACGTTGCCAGAGGTCTGTCAACGCTGGCTGCCGGAAGCGGTCGAGGAACAGATCTGCACGACAGAAACCGTGCGGCATGACGCTTCGGGTTGCAGCAACACTCTTTTTCCCTGAAAAAATGAAACTCCCCAAGTAGAATGGGACAAGCGAGCGAATGCGAGCGCCGGCCCACCATGCCGGCGATCTCACATTGGTGGGCTGGCGCGGCTTAGCTGCCGCTTGTCCCACCTCACCTGAATCTTACGCGGTGATCATTGAGTAGATATGGCGAGCGGTGGGTGTCAGCCCACCGAGTTGCACGCGGATCTCGGAGGGCTTACGCCGCTCCGCTCGCCGGGCATCATTTCTCGCCGCGTCGAGTATAACACCGTTCAACGTATAAACATTTTTGTTAGTGCATTCAAAACAAACGAATCTCAGATGTCTCCCCGAACCTCACGCCAATCATCGCGACTTCCTCAACTCATCCGCTTCGGTGCGGGTCCGAGTCTGGCGTTTCTTGAGGGGCCAAAGTTACTGCTGGTGACGGATGCGATTCTCGCGGCGTTGATCGTCATCTTCCCATTCATCATGGGAGGTCGCGAAGCATGGGGCCACCGGATTCTGATCACACTGGCATTGGCGCTGGGCGGTGTCTGGTGTCTCCATAAAATGCGTACAGGCGGTCGCCTGGTGCTGTTGGCTGTTGAACCTTTGATCATTGCCGGATTGCTTCTTGTCTGGATGCAGACTGTTCCGCTCGCTCCACACGTGATCGCAAAAATTTCTCCGGAATATGAGCGATTGCTGCCAGGATGGTCGGCGACTCAGTTACCGTCAGGTGGCAACACTGCGTCGGAAAGCGACGCGGTACCGAAGATATGGAATACGGCCAGCCTGCTGCCGACGGAGACACAACATGCGTTTCTGATGCTGTTGGCGTATGGTGTCATCGGAATCGTGGTGGCACAGCGGATGACAACGGAGGCGGATTGTCATCGGATGCTGAAACTGGTGGGAATCTCCGGAATTCTGATGGCCGTGTTTGCGGTCGTGCAACTGGCAACATCGAATGATCTCTTCTTCTGGTTCTACCGCCAGCCCTATACCGGAACTCGCAATCTGCTCAAGGGCGCGTTTACGAATCGAAACCACTTTGCCCAGTTTCTGGCACTTTCCATCGGACCTTTGGTGTGGTGGATGCTGTCGCAGCAACGGGAAAACAATGGACTTCGACAATTGAAAGAACTTGGACCAGCCCAGGCCAATCATTCGCGTTTTGACAACATCGTCGATATGAAGATGCTGATGATGACCTGCGCAGTAGGGGGGGTGATTGTTTCGATCATGCTCTCATTGTCACGCGGCGGAATGATTGCGGCGGCTTTGGCGAGTATTGTGTGCCTGGCGGGACTGTGGAAAAGTGGCCGCGTCGGTGCGTCACTGGCATTCGTGATTGTGGGCGTCGGGGGTATTGTCGTGGCCGGAATTATGGTCCTGGGCCAGGGGAAAATTGAAGACCGTCTCGATCAACTCGCCTCAGTCGATGCCGATCAGGTCGATCGTTCAAACTCACGACGGGCAATCTGGGCGGCTGATACTAAGGCTGTTGAGGCGTTCCCGGTGCTGGGTTGTGGCGTGGGCAGTCATCGCTACGTTTATCCGGTCTACATGCAGGATCTGGTACTCTTTCGCGGGACAATTTTTTCTCACGCGGAGAGTTCATACGTTCATCTGGTAACAGAGACTGGCTTTGTCGGACTGGCTCTGGTCGCGATGGGAATGTTGTACGTCGTCGGGCGGATTGTCTGGCATTTGTTGAAACGCCGGGAAATGGAACGCGTCGCCGCCTTGTCTGCCGTCCTGGGGAGCCTTGTCGCCGGATTGTTTCACGCGACGGTCGATTTTATCTGGTACGTTCCTGCAATTGTGGTTACCACCATCGTGCTGGGAGTTGCCGGTTTGCGATTATGCACCGGATTTCGCCCGGAACTGGGCATTCCATTTCCACGCTTCGGATGGCTGATTGCGGGCGTCGGTTGTCTGCTGGTTCTCTGTCGAGTCCAGCCGGAACTTGCGCAGCGCATTGCCGGAGAACGCTGCTGGACGGAATACAAGAACACTTCAAATGATCTCGATTCGGGGCTTGCCTCAGCGGACGACCATCCTGAATCCGAGGACGAGGATGCGGACGATCATAAACTCGCCGCACTGGAGGTTGAGTCGTCAGATGAAGATTCCGCCGGTGCTGTGGCAAGTTATGACAAGCCACAGAATAGCTCGAACCGCGACGGGGAGATCAAAGCTCTGACTACTCGCATGAACATTTTGTTACGAGGCAACAAAATGGATCCGCAACATCTCGACACGTTGCAGGAGTTGTCGTTGCTGAGCTTGAAAATGTTTCAGATCAAACAGCAAATCAGCGAAAACCCATTGAGTGAAACTCAGATCCGCGACGCGGCGATTTCGAACTTCAAATCAACCGGTGATATGCATGTCTGGCTGAAGAAAGCCTTTGGTCGAAAGATCAAGCTGTTGATGCTCTCCGACCAGATGGCTCGCCGCTCGCTTGCGCTGTGTCCGGTGCAGGGGGAAGCGTACATGATCCTGCTGCACACAAGTTTCCTGCGAGATGTGAGAGACTCCGGACGTGAAGCGTTGATGAACCAGACGCTGCTTGCGGGTGGCAATGATCCATACACACGGTATTTTGTCGGAGACTGTCTGCTCACAGAAGGAAAAGCCACAGAAGCGATGGAACAGTGGCAGATTGTGTTTCATTCATGCCCCGAGTTCCGGGTTGAGGTCTGTCGGAATGTCTCGCGTCACTTGCCCGCAGATTTTGTACTCGAAACATTCAAGCCATCCGTTGATGAGCTTTCCGAAGTGCTGACCGCATTTCGCGAACAGGGCCGACAGGCAGATACGGAAAAACTGCTGTATGTGATCGGCGAAAAAATTCAGGAAGAATTGACGACACCTGGTGCCGGAACGGGAACTTCGGACGGCAAGTCCGCAAACTCCAGTCGATTCGTCAACATGCTGATTGCCGCCCATCAGGCCGCTGACTCTTTTCGCCTGCATGAACAGTCAGAGCGAATGCTGCAGCTTGCGATGAATTGCGACGACTCGGCCTACTGGCCACATCATGCAATGGGCTTGTTCCTGCTGAATCGCGAACGTTACAACGAAGCCGGTGAAATGTTTGAATGGTGCTTTGATCGGAAGCCGGGCGATTCCAGAGTTGAGGAACTTTTGCTGATGTCTCGTCGGCTGTCGGTGCAAAAGAAGACCCGCGTGCATTCTGCAGCGCATGAATCAGAGAGTTCTGCCACGGATTTATGACGGAATTGTCAGGGTTAGTACGAAAAACGCCCAGCTTGACCTGATTTTGCTCAGACTAATATACTGCGCGTTTTGAACCTCACCCCCACTGACCTGGATACCGCCCAAAATTCACGCGGCCGTGTCTCTCGATGAAAGTTCACCGACCATGTCGGATCGACATTACGTCCATCACGAAGATGAAGCTCAACTCGCCAAACTCCTGAAAGAATCCAGGCCGTTTTTCGAGCGTTACGGCACGACCATCATCTATGGTATCGCGGCGGTTATGGCGGTGGCGGCGGTTGTCGTCTACGTGAAAAGGCAACCACCAGCATCAGCCGAAGTCTCCCGAAGTCTGCTGCTGGCAACCACGGCCGAAGATTATCAGGATGTGGCCGATCAGTTTTCGGATTCGCCAATTGCAGCTCTTGCGCGCCTGCGGCAGGCAGATCGGGAACTCGAGGATTCAGTTTCCAATATGTTTACCAATCGCGAAGCTGCGAAGGACAATCTGGAATCTGCTGAAAAAGCTTACACACTGCTCGAAGATCGAAAAGATGTGAATGATTCGGTTCGAGAACGTGTCCTGGTAGGACTGGCCCGAGTTGCAGAATGCCGTTGTGACGGAACTGATCAGACAATGAAGGCAGCGACAGCGGCCTGGGAACGTGTGCTTACAGCATTTCCGGAATCCAAAACTTTCAAGGCGATCGCAGAAGCACGCATCAAGCGTCTGGCCTCAGAAGACAGCCGTCAATTCTACGCATGGTTCAGTACACAGAATCCCAAACCAGGTGATGACCTGATGATGCCTCAGGATGGTATGCCGGGGCAAGTTCCAGCCGCTCCCACTCTCCCATCCATGTTGAATTTCGGGCTGCCTGACGCCTCCACGGCAAAGCCCCCAGTACCCACCGAAGTGCCAAAACCAGACACGCCTGCAGAATCATCCGTGACGCCAGAAACTCCTGCTGCTGAACCCGCGTCAGAAGCACCGGCCCCAGAACCCGCGAGCGAGACTCCAGCGACGGAGACGCCCGCCGCAGAACCAGCAACGGGAACACCATCCACAGACGCTCCCCCTGCGGACGCGCCTGAGAAATCAGGCGAATGACATCGGACGATCAAGATCCGACGCCTGACAACAACGACGGGATATTACCGTTGTCGGCTCAAGTTCTTGCCGAATCCGAGGAACCGATAGACATCACGGTGGAAGCTCGCGCTCACGGTTGGCGGCTGGATCATTATCTCAGCCGACTCTTCCCGAATCACAGCCGCGCGCAACTGCAAAGGGCGATCGAAGCAGGCGGGGTGCAACTGAATGGCCTGATTCCAAAAGCGTCGCGGCGACTGCGGGTGAATGATCGCATCTGGATTCAGTTACCGGACGCGGAAGAATCGCATATCGTCGCCGAAGATTTGCCGCTGGATGTGTTGTATGAAGACGATTCGATCATTGTCGTGAACAAGCAGGCAAATAGGGTTGTGCATCCGGGGCGAGGCAACTCACGGGGCACGTTGGCGAGCGCATTGCAGTTTCACTTCGATACACTCAGCGATGTCGCCGGACGTCATCGTCCCGGCATTGTGCATCGCCTGGACCGGGATACCACCGGCGTGATTCTGATCGCCAAAGACAATCAGGTGCATCAGAAAATCAGCAGCCAGTTCGAAAGACGTGAAGTCCGAAAAGAATACCGTGCCATCGTGCGAGGTGTTCCGGAACTGACATCGGATTATATCCGGACGCACGTCTGCCCTCATCCGCGAGTCCGCGAGAAAATGATGGTTTGCCCGGAAGGCGGCAAATCTCGCGAGGCTGTGACGTTTTATCGCACTACAGAAGACTTCGGCAGTTACGCTCTGATGGAACTGCATCCTCAGACCGGTCGCACTCATCAACTGCGAATTCACATGCTGCACATCGCAACACCGATTGTTGCCGATCGCATGTACATCGGTCAGTCAACGCTGACAAAGTCGGACGTGCTGAAGTCCGCCACAGCTTCGGATCGACGCAGATCGCATCCCGCAGCGTCAATGTCTTCCGATGCAAAAACTGATTCGGATGCCGATCCGGATTCAGAGATCCTGATCGCCCGGCAGGCACTTCATGCGTATCGACTGACAATTCGACATCCGGTGAGTGGACAGGAGGTTCAATTTGAAGCACCATTCCCGGAAGACTTTCAGCGTACGCTCGAATTCCTGAGACGAACCTAAGGTTGCCTTCATTATGTTTGAACTGCTCTCTCCGGTCTTTGCGATCGCCGGTGGTCTGCTTGCCGGTCTGCCCATCGTGCTGCACATGTTCCGCCGCACTCCTGCCGCGAGAATGCCTTTCAGCGTCGTCCGGTTTCTGACGCCGACGCTGCCTAAAACAACAAAGCGTTCAACGATCGAACACTGGCCGCTCATGTTGCTGAGGATCCTGGCAGTCGCATTGATTGCACTCGCGTTTGCACGACCGTTTCAACGTGTCGCCATCGACAAGGCCGCAGCAGCCGAAGGTATGGCACGGATCGCGATTCTGGTGGACGCCAGTGCCAGTATGCGACGTGACGGTCTGCGGGAAGCCGTTGCGGCTGAAGTTCGTAAAGTTGCGAGCGATCTGAATCCACAGGACTCAGTGAGTCTCGCCGTCTTTTCGGAATCCGTGCGGACGCTGGTTACAGCCGAAGAGTGGAATTCCAGAGCCCTCGGCGAACGTGCTGCGTTGATTGAACGGGCGATTGAAGCGTACGAACCTGACTGGCTGGCGACACGTACTGCGAACGCGGTTCTGGAATCGGCGGACGAAGTCTCTCGGGAAGCCACGACTTCCCAGTCAGCCGGTACGCGACGAGTCATTCTGATCACCGATTTTCAGCAGGGAAGTTCTTTAGATGCACTGCGATCCGGGAAATGGCCGGAATCGGTCAAGCTCGATCTTCGCATCGTTCAGCCACAGCAATCGGGCAATGCGGGGTTAAGTCTGATTGAAGATGGTCGCACGGGCCGCGTTCGAGTGCGAGTCACAAATTCCGGCGACGCGGCGGTGACCAAATACCAGTTGCAGTCGTTTGACGCACAAGGCCAGCCGGTCGGAACCCCACTTGCGGCAGAAGTCAGCGGCGGACAACGGCGTTCGTTTTCCTTGCCGGAGCCAATACCAGAAAGTCCGCCGATCGTCGGTGTCGAATTGCTTGGCGATCCGCATAACTTTGACAACGTCGTTGATCTGCCAATCGATGAAAACCGAGCGATTCACGTGGCTCACGCAGGGTCCGTCAATCCGAACGATGCGGATGCCATGCGATATTATCTGCAACGTGTCCTGGATGGGAACGACGTGGTCCCTGTCGAGATCGTTGATCTCCTGGGAGGCGACGGCGTTGCAGTTCCGGCCCCGGAAGATGTTCGTCTGGTCTTTGTGACCGAATCAATTCCAGAGAATCTCACCGCTTCGCTCGACACAGTCCTGCAGAGAGACGGCGTCCTCGTTCTGGTATTGAAGTCGGTGGAAATGGCGAGTTCAATCAGGTCGCTGATGCCACCGGAGTTGTCCGTCACTGAGGCCGACGTTAAAGATTATACGATGCTGGGGCAAATCGATTTCACGTCATCACTGTTCTCCATTTTTGCCGACGCCCGGTTTTCAGATTTCTCGTCAATTCGGTTCAAAAAGTATCGCAAAATGAATTTCCAGGAACCTCAACCAGGCTCCGTTAGTATTCTCGCGAAATTTGATTCCGGAACTCCTGCGGTGCTCGAATATCGTCATCCGTCTGGAGGTCGTGTCTACGTTCTGGCAACCGGTTGGCATCCGGATGACAGCCAGTGGGCACTCTCAACTCGCTTCCCGCCGATGATTCAGAGACTTGTGGAATTGGCCAATCCGCGTCAGAGTGGTCATCAGTTGCTGGAAGTCGGCCAACGCATTATTCCATCCGGAATTGTGGCAAGTGATGCCTGGATTTTGAAAAGGCCAAATGGCGATCGGTATGTGTCCGAAGCTTTGTCGGTCGTCGCGATCTCTGAATCGAATCACGCAACGACGAACACAAAACCAGAAGCCGTGAACAAATCGGTTGTACTCGATGAACCGGGCCGCTGGACACTCAGCAGTACAAACGTTGAAGTCTCCACACCCTTGAGTCTGCTGGTGACTGTCGCAGCCTCCGAAAGTCGCACCGAGCCATTGCCAGCCGGACAACTGCAGGCACTGGGCATGTCGCCGGAAGTTGCAGTCGTCCGCAACTCATCCCGGAATTCGATCGATCCAACCCACGCCGCTCAGCTCGATGCGGCAGAACTGGAAACTCGCCAGAAATTCTGGCGCTGGCTGATGCTTGCAGGACTCGGATGTCTGGCGCTGGAAGGCCTCGTTTCGTGGCATCTTGAAAAACGTCAGCCGCTGGTTGCGTGACCGGAATTGCCGCAGGTTGCCAGATTCACCATCGATATCCAGAACCCGTTGACTTCGGAAGAGACTTTCTTAGCGGCTTTGCGACTTTGCGTGAGACATAAACAACTCGCCAACAATCGTCACGCTGCCGCAAAAAGTAACCCGATCTGTCCTCAGATCGGGAGCCGAACACCGGGCCACGATGAAGGAATCCGACCTGAGGACAGGCCGGACTACGGTGTGTTTCGCTCCGCTTCACACACCCTACGCAGGTCTGTGGCAATTTATACTCGCCAGAACATCGATGTCTCCGGCGCTTTGTACTGAACGGCCATCTCATCTGTCACGAACGGTGCTCCGTCTGCAAACAAAGATTCCACCCCGCCAATGACCATTCCGGATGTCAGCAAAGTCCGCTCAATGGGATACGGCGTCGTCCCACGCAGGAACATGTTTTCCACATGTTGGCTGAGCGGATTAAAAAAATCAGCAGTAGTGGAACCGTGACCGGGCATGGGGAGATACATCTGACAGCCGACGATTTCGCCATTGTCAGCTCGCAAGCCAGCGTAGTTGAAATCCCGAATCGCCGTCAGAAATATCGTGGTATGGAAACCATCGAGATGTTCAATGAAGTAGCCAAGCGTGTCGGGCAGCGTCTGGCGAGCCCATTCATAAGTGACCGGAGCCGATGGGAATCCATTGTCCACTGGAAGATTGTGGCTTCGACAAAGCGCAGACACAAACAGTTCTCGGGTCTGTTCTCGCTGCTTCGATTCCAGGAGTGCCCAGAGTTTTTCGCCTTTAACTGCCTTTACCGAACGAATCCCAACTTCCCCGCCAGCACGGCGCTCCGACATGCACTGTGCTGTCTCGATCGCGTGAAAATCATAACTATCGATCCCGCCGAATCCGACGCACACACTTTCGGTCAAAGGCGTGTCGATCGGCAGTTCATACGCGGGCAGTCGCCACGTCACTGGCAATGAAGAACCTGCGTAGAAGGGAAATCCCAGGCGTTTGGAATCCGCCACCATTTCACGACATTCGTTCCAGTCCGTCGAAAGATGTTTGTCATTGAACACCGGCACTGACCGGCCGGAAGCTTCGAACAATTTCACGGCCTCTTTGAACCAGGCATAACGTGGATAAATCGTCTGCCCTTTTTCATTTTTCGGGTAGTCACCGTGCTCGCCGACAATGACAACTCCATCCACTGCAAGACTGGAACCTCCCAGCGTCAATGCTTCTGCGACTGTCGGGAATTGCTTCAGACCATACCGCTGGATTCTCTCTCTGCTGAGATCCTTGTCATGGACCTGCTCAATATAGACGGACGCAATATCAACCTGCGGAGCATGCCATTTTCCGCCCGTCGCAAAACCGGCGGCGAATCGATCCAGAAAGTGCTGCGGATGGGAGTGAAGATAAACCTCTGTCCCGAGGAACGCGATTTTCTTTCGAGGTTGATTGGCAACGCCTGCAGCCACACCGCGACTGGCGACGTTCAGCGAAGCAAAAAATGAAGTTGCCGCAAGAGTCTGCCCGAACTGACGTCGATTGAGCATGATTTAACCTTCCCAGGATTTTCCATCCCATTGAATGATACGTTTCAGAAGATGCTGCACACCGTCACTGAACGTCGAAAATAACACCTCACCTTTTTCGGCAGACGCCAGATGTGGCTCGCCAATATGACCGGGGGCCGAGCGATCTTTTGTCGTCCAGCCTCGAGTCGCCGGAAGAAACGGGTTTCCACGTTCGACGACGGCAATGTTTTTGTACTCACGCACCAGTTGTGGCGCGATCCGCAGGATCATGGACGTCTCCCATTCACAGGCATGCCCCATTTCGTGCTGCGAGAATTCAGGACTGCCTGTCACGGCTTCGTCCCCCAGCGCCCAGTACGTCGAAAACAACAGCAACAGATCCGCGCGATCGCGATATTTCTGACGAACTTCAAAGATTGCCTGCTTACCGGGAACATCATTGCCGCCATGCCCGTTAATCAGAAATAGCCGCTTGAATCCGTGAAAGATCAGATTGTCCAGCAGACCGACCAGCAAATCCAGATAGACTCGCGGCGGTGCCGAGAGCGTGCCAGGAAAGTCCAGATGATGGTCCGAGTTTCCCAGCCACATCAGCGGCGTCACGAGAACCTGATCGTGCATCGCCGATTCCGCTCGTCGCACGATTTCGGTCAGCAGCATACTATCTGTATACACCGGCAAATGATGTCCGTGCTGCTCGACTGCGGCAATCGGAATGACGACAGGAATGTCTTTCGACAATCCCGCCACGTCGGGCCATGTGAGTTCGCTCAGAAACATATTGTCAACCTCTTTTCGTAGTGTGCGTGAAGCAAAGCGTAACGCACCACGGAAAATTTGCGATGGTGTGCCTCGCGCGATAAATAGCTGTCGAATTTGTACAGTGGAACAGGCTGGATGCCTGTCGAGTTATTCGCCACTGAGTTTACCTCAGTGGTTTGGACTTAAGCGAAAAACGCGGCCTTTCTCGGCTCTCCCGAGCCTGTGTCGGGGGATCGCTGACTGGCAAGCTACAACGTGAAAGAATTCCTTTTCCCTCCCCCTCCCCGTTTTTTGCTCGCCGAAGGCGAGCAAAAAACGGGGAGGGGGAGGCGTACATTTGGGCTGGCGTTTTAGCCGACCCAGTCTTGCTCCCACCGACACGGGGTCGGATGGAGAGCTTAAGTCGATGCCACCGGAATGAATCCGGGGGCGGGTAAATCGACGGCTTGCATGTCGCCTCTCCGAGGCTGTCTTTTACAAGGGGGACGAACATTTCAACTTCTCGTCAAATGGAACGTTGATCAGTTTTCGTGCGGCCTTAATCAGACCCTGCGCATCCAGGCCCAGGTCGGCCAGCAATTCATCGCGGTCACCATGTTCGACAAATTCGTCCGGAATCGCAAGGACACGGAAACGTTCCGTGTTCAGCCCCTGACGACTGGCCGATTCCAGCACGGCACTGCCAAAACCACCCATGAGTGCGTTTTCTTCGATCGTGATCACAAAGCCTGCGGCGGCAGCTTTGGCCACGATAGCATCGTCAATTGGCTTCACGAATCGCGCGTTGATCACGCCGACGCTGAGTCCTTCGCCGCGAAGTGTTGCCGCAGCGGCAACGGCCTGACTCAGCATGGTCCCGCAGGCAATGATATTTCCGTCTTCACCCCAAGACAAGACTTCGGCCTTGCCCAGTTGAATCGGAGCGACCTCGCGTGCGACCTGCTCGACCTTCGTCTTTGGATAGCGGATCGAGACCGGCGATGTACTTTCCAGCGCGAATTCCAGCATCGCGCGGACTTCCAGTTCGTCTCCCGGCGCGGTGACAATCATGTTCGGGAAGATCCGCATGAAGCTGTTGTCGAAGACACCATGATGTGTCGGACCATCCGGACCACACAACCCGGCTCGATCGAGGCAGAAGACCACCGGCAGATTTTGAAGCGCCACCTCCTGAAAAATCTGGTCGTAGCTGCGTTGCAGAAACGTGCTGTAAATATCCACAATCGGTTTCATGCCCGACTTTGCCATCCCGCCGGCAAATGCCACAGCGTGACTTTCGCAGATCCCCGTGTCGAAAAAGCGATCAGGGAATTCATCCCGAATTCGTTCCAATTTGTTGCCGGCACACATCGCGGCCGTCAACACGCAGACTCGTTCGTCTTCGCTCATCGCCCCGTGTATGGCCTCCGACATAATTTCTGTGTAGGAAATCTCGGACGATTTTTTGACCGGCACGATTTCATTGTCCGAATCGCGCTTGAACGGAGAGGGAGAATGAAACTTGACCGGATCCTTGCAGGCGGGTTCAAAGCCGTGGCCCTTTTCCGTGAACACATGCAGCAGCACCGGACCCTTCACGTCACGAACAAGCTCCAGATAGCGTCGCAGAGTCCTAATATCGTGACCATCGACCGGGCCGATATAGCGAAACCCCATTTCTTCAAACAGCATCCCGCCATGCAGAAATGATTTCAACGCATCCTTGAAACCGCCCAGCATCTTTTCCGTGGATTCGCCGACCAGCGGCACTTTATTCAACAGCCATGAAACATCGCGCTTCAGGCCGTTGTAAAACGGTGCGACGCGGGCTTTGTCGAGATAACTTGCCAGCCCGCCGACGCGCGGACAAATTCCCATCTTGTTGTCGTTCAAAATCACCAGCAGATCTTTGTTCAGACCAGCGGCATTATTCATCGCTTCAAACACAATCCCCGAAGGCAACGCACCGTCACCGATAACGGCAACGGATCTGCGACCGTCCTTGAACAAAAGATCGTCGGCGGCTTTCATTCCAAGTACCGTGGAAACGCTGCTGCCCGCATGGCCAGTCACGAAGAGATCGTAGTCACTCTCCGCAGGATTCGGGTAACCCATTAAACCGCCACGCCGACGAATTGTCGAGAACTGATCGAAGCGACCGGTGATCAGCTTGTGAGGATAAATCTGATGGCCGGTATCCCAGATCAGACGATCTTTGGTAAAGTCAAAGGTGAGGTGCAGAGCAAGGCACAACTCGACCACGCCCAGATTGCTGGCAAAATGCGCGGCGCGGTCTGAGACGATCGTAAGCAGCGCTTCACGAATCTCGTCCGACAACTGCACAAGGTCCGTTTCGGACAGTCCCTTCAAATCCTTCGGAGATCCGATTCCGCTGAGTATCTCGAATGACATTCTTGTCTTACCTTTTACTTGTGCTTACAAAAGGGGTCAGGAACCAATAGCCCAATAGCCCAATGGCCCGAAGGGTGCTGCGCACTATTGGTTCCTGACCCCTTTTGTAAACCTTTTAATGATCACGTTCCAGAATAAATTGCGCCAGTTCCTTCAGCCATTTGCTGCGATCGCCGAAAACGGCAACCGCCTCGCAGGCTTCCTGCACCAGTTGTTCGGATTTTTCGCGGCTGTTTTCAATTCCCATCACACCAGGATACGTCAGTTTTCCAAGATCCGCATCGCGGCCAGGTTTTTTGCCAAGTCGAATCTGGTCGCCGGTGATATCAAGCAGATCGTCCGTAATTTGAAACGCCAGACCGATACAGTGACCATACTGCCGCAACCGTTTTCTCTGTTCAAGATCCGCCTGAGCCGTCACAGCACCAAGTTCTAACGCCGCAGCGATCAGTGCTCCTGTTTTCATCGTGTGGATTCGGCTGAGCTCTTCTACGCGAGTCTCGGGCGATCGGTTGGACTCGTTCTGCCCGGATTCTGATATTCGTTGGGGTGTTATGGCCTGAACTGTCGAAAAATCCGCCGAATTGTCACTTTTTTCAACCGCAGCGGCTGACGATTTCCAACCTTTTTTATCCAAAGATTTCGCGTTCCGCCCGTCGATTTCGGACCTGACCAAACTTCCCCGCTCTGCCTCAAGATCCAGTACCTGCCCTCCGACCATGCCAGATCCACCAGCCGCACGGGACAGGATTTGAATCAGTTCGGCAATCTGCGAACCCCCAAGTTGGGAATCCAGTCCTCGGTTTGAAGCCACCGTTTCAAACGCCAGTGTCAACAAACAATCGCCAGCCAGTACTGCGAGCGCTTCGCCGAACACCTTATGACTGGTCGGTCGGCCTCGACGGAAGTCGTCATCATCCATCGACGGCAAGTCGTCATGGATCAGCGAATACGTATGCACCATCTCAATGGCACACGCCGCCGCGATCGCATTCCCCGGTATCCCGCCACAGACCTCATTCGCCAGCAGTACCAGCACCGGACGCAACCGTTTTCCACCGGCCATCAGACTGTATTCGACGGCTTCTTTCAGACTCACCGGCCAGTTCGTCCGAGCCAGCTCTTGACTCAGCGCAGCCTCAACCACGGTTCGCAATTCGCTAAGATGGGCGTTGAACGCCGAACTTGTCATGACACACAGGCCTCTGGCTGCGATTCCTCGTTTAACCCGAGCCAGCGGCGAGGCCACAGTGATGCCTCCCCGGTGGGTCGGGTTGAACGAAGAAACCCTCAATCGACGCAGTTTGGAGTTGCGAAGGCATCATTCCTCACCGCGTGAAGTACATTTTTCAATGAGAGATTACGATCCGCCACTCGCCTCAGCAGCCCAATACTACGCAATCCTAAACACGAAGCATAACGGTTCGAAGCGCCTCCGGGAAAGTGATGACTCTGAACGAGAAAATTGCTTCCGGATGAGTAGTGCCAAAGCGATAAAGATCATTCGAACATTCACCCCGCCCGCCGAAGGCAGGGAGGGGTCGGGCCGAGCGAAGCGATGGTCCGGGGGAGGGCCTGCGTTGGAGAGCTTACGCGAATCTTGAATGCCGGTTTGGCTGCTGAAACGATACGATTGTCCCACAATCAACCTTGTCCTCGGCCCCCTCACGGACTTTGCTCCGCTCGTCCCACCTCCCCCTGACGCTCCGCTTGGGGGAGATGTTTGAGAGCGCTTTGTCGCTCAGTCCCCGCAGCGCACGTTGTTTCGCGATGAACCCGATTTAATGATTGAGGTGGACTTTCCCCGCACGACGCAGCACGAACGGAATATCCGTATCGAATCCAAATCCTTCAAGATCACAGTTGCTGTGAATATCTCCGTCGGTTTCAAATTGCCAGACACTGGTTTTCGATTCCGGCCATGGTCGCCAGCCACTTGGGTCATCGTCGCCGTCGCCATCCCAATCCCCGGCAATTGGCGAATCAAAAGGGCTCAAGTAAATAAGTTCTCGCGGACTTGCCAGCCCGGATCCGCTGATCTGCCACAGGCGCGCTCCAGGTGCGACAGTCGGATTCTGGCGTGAGACAGCAAAGTCATCAATGCCATCACCATTCCAGTCACCAACAACCAGATCATCGCCCTGCAGACCGAACACAATGTGATCCTGAAACAATCCGTCGTGCGCCGTGTCGAATGCCCATACGAGTGCTGCCCCACGTGCCTGAGGTTTGACATATCCAATGTCTGTGCGACCATCGCCATCACGATCTGCAGCGACTGGTTTCCAATTTTTGTCAGCAAGTATCAGCTCTGTCTGTTCGAGAGGCGGTTGTGGATTCTCTCCTCGCAGTTTGAACTGAATCAGTAACTTGTCATCCGACGTTGGCCGATACACAGCAACATCGCAAATGCCGTCTCCGTTCCAGTCGCCCGTCAGCGGACGGTCGCCTGCAATTCCGAATTCAAAAGTCTCATCCGGTTCCGCGTCGCGATTGTTGTCGATGAGCCACAGACCATTCCGGAAGACTCCGACCGCGCTGAACGCTTTCGAATCAGAGACGACTGCATGAATCGGAAACCTGTACTCTGACGGCGGTTCCTCATTCGTCGTCAACGTCACTTCTCCCTCGATCGGCCCAGTCGTTGTCCCATTCAGAACGATGCGGAACGATTTATCCATCACATGGGGAACAAGCATTCCGTCCAGCGGACTTTCCAGTTGGAATGATCCCGTGACATTGGTGACCCGTGCCTCAACAGGCTGGTTGCCGATGTTTCGTAAAAATGAGCGAATCCCGACTTGCGAGCCCATCGGAACCACCCCCATGTCGGCCACAGTTGGAGGCTGTCCAAACAGGCCAATCCCGAAAACTTCCAATAAGGGGCCGTCGAGACAGCCGTGAATTCGAATCGGAGGAAAGTGATATTCGTTCTGACTGCCCCACTGGAAATAAAGATCATGGGCTCGCTCACCAATCGCGATCACAGCAGGCATTCGCAGTCCAAAATCCACCGTCGCATTCGGTTCGATGCCAAGCGGGGGCTTCGGATCAAATTCGAACAGGCCACTCATCCAGGGAAGCTGTGCCAAAGTGATCGGTTCGTCGGAGGTGTTCCGCAGGCGGAAACGGCGTGTCACGTTATGGCGAACATTCCAATGACCCAGACTGATCACTTGCTGCCAGGCAAGAAGATGAAATTCGGGGTCGGCCCAGGATGTGAGTTCCGCGGGACACGCTGGCGGGCCGACATGAAATTCCAGGGCCGTCGCATCGCGGGTCAGTCCGGTTTCCAGACAGGGGCGTTTTACGATTGTGCGTGCGACCCGAAAACCGATCTTGGCTGAAGTCTCATGCGAAACAAAGTGAGAACGCGCTGCAGATCGAAGTGATTCTTCAGGAGTCCAGATCGATCCGCTCCGCAGCCGTCGCAGGCCTTTCTCTTGCGCCGCATCGGATTCCGCAGTGTGGATCCATTCTGAGACATTGCCCAGCATGTCAAACAGGCCAAAATGATTCGGCTTCCGGGATCCCACTGCGACCGGCCATGCATTCGTTTTTTCAGCAGCGATATATTTCTGCAGCCATGTTGTCGCATTGCCGTGCGGTCGAATTGTGCTCGTCCCGGCACGGCATGCGATTTCCCATTCATCATCAGTGGGCAGTCGATAACCGGTCAGTTCCAAAGCATTCGGCTTCTGACGCCAACGAGCACGTCCGTCGGAATCCATTTTCACGTAACAGAATTCCGAGGGCGCGATCCCTTCGAGTGTACTCAAACGATTGCAGAATTCCGCCGCCCGATGCCAGTGTACGGAATTGACTGGATCCTGCGGCTTCGGCGGTGGCTGCGATTTCCAATAACCGTCGCTGATTCGCCAAAACTGAGCCCGCGTGACTTCTGTTGAGCTGATGGCAAACGAATACGGGACTGTCACTGATCGCAGATCTTCGTTGTAACGATCAGCCTCCGTGTTCCGTCCGGGCTCACCAGTCGGTGAACCGATTTGCTCTGTCCGTGGTCCCGGGATCACCATCATGGTCGAGACGTGGTACGGCTGATACCAGCCGTTGTTATTCGTGCCGCCGTCAGACATAACGCTGTCAAACGGGATCAGTTTTTGTTCCAGCAACGGACGCAGTTCCAGCATTCGACCTTCCTGCCCCCAACTGCGAAGGAGATATTCCACGCTTGAATGAACTTCGGGATCCCGGTCATTGACATACCATTCCAGTAACCTGTCCGTCAGACTCACGATAGCCGGACGTTCTGGCAAACGGAGATTCATCGGCCGGGCGGCGTTGAAAACCTGCGATTGATCGTACTCACTGACCGCCAACAACAGCCCGGCCCGGATCGAAGGAGTTTGTTCCGTCAGTAAACGATTCACCATCAACGCCACCGGCACAACCTGGCACGCTCGATGAATGGCGTCGGTGCGCAGGTCCGGTTCCGTATTCGCTGAAAAGACAGACCACGGGGATGCTCCATCAGAATCGGCCGCAGTTTTTGCTGATTCCTGATGAAGCCTCTCCAGGTGTTCCAATGAAATCGATGAATTGACGCGAAGAGGTTCCGTGTTGGTACGCTCGACCGATGCGTCGATATCAACCGTCGCACGATTGCTTATTTCTGGAGCATCGATCACAGCAGATCGCTTTGCAATTGCCGTGGTCGCAGTTGCCACAGCCGCCGAATGGGTTCCAGGGCGGAACGACCAAGAAATTCCGCCGAGCACAAAAAGCAGGGCGACCGACAACAGAATCCAATGCGTCCGACTTATAATGGACAGATCGTTCGTCGCGGTGACTGACTCAATAGCCGGTCGCCCGACGCGATCCGTCGAGTGCATGATGATCGTGTCGTGATCCCGATCCACATCGTTGTCACTCAGCATCAAATCCGACGCTGACGGACTCGGTGGCAAAAGTTCAGCAATCCCGGACTCATCGCAATACGGTTTCAACGCCAGCGAGATCTCGGCAGCGCTTGAATATCGCTGCTGAGGATCACGCGCCAGCATTTTGGCGACAATCTCCGCCAATCCATCAGGAGCGTTCGGACAGAAGTCCTGAATCGACGGCGCGGGTTCGTTCGCCAGCAGCGATAGCTTATTCATCAGTGACAGCCTGCGACCGCCAAGAGGTGCCCGCCCACACAGTAACGTAAAAAAGGTTGCTCCAAGTCCATAGATGTCGGCTCGGTGATCGACGGCGTGCATATCGTCCGCCTGTTCCGGGGAGATGTAATCGATGGTCCCCATCAAGACACCAGTGGACGTGAGGTCTCCTTCAGAAATCGCGTATTGAGGATTCAGGAGTGCCAGTCCGAGATCCAGAATTTTCACCTGTCCATCACGCGCCAGCATCAGGTTGCCAGGCTTGATATCCCGATGCACCATGCCTGCACGATGGATCTCCTCCAGGCCGACCGCTGCCATTCGGATGATTTCAGACGCATGACCGATCGAGAAATGTCCATAGCTTTTCACAAGCGCCGACAAATGCACTCCCTCAATCAATTCCATCACCAGATAGTGCACATCGTCCGACTGATCCGCATGCAGCGCCTTGACGACATTTGGATGCTCGATCGTTCCGACGGCTTTCATCTCACGCCGAAATCTGGCCTGCATTTGAGGGTCATCCATTCGCTTATACGAAAGGACTTTGACCGCCACAAGTTTTTCAAGCCGAGTGTGCCGAGCCTTGTAGACGACTCCGATTCCACCCCGACCGACGACTCCCAGAAGTGTGTACTGGCCAAGCTGTCGTCCGACCAGCGATTCTGACGCAGACACCGCAGGGGTCGCGCGCGAGGAGCCAACGCCTGGCGGATGAGCCGACGGACCGATGTTCAATTCCGACAATCCGGCCAGCATCTGTTCATAGCCGTTTTCCTTAAGATAGTTTGCTTCGCTGTCATTCTTTGTTTGTTGCAGCAATGACAGGAGATCGTCGGAGCGGGAATTCAGTTCCGACATTTTCTGAGTACATGCCTCACACCGGCTGAGATGCTTCTCCAGCCCCGCAACCGCCTCGTCGTTCAATTTGCCGAGAGCGTACTCCAACAACTCATTCTTGTTCGGACAGTTTTCGTTTGTCATCTTGAGATCGATTCCTGTCGTTCCTTCTTTAACGAATGCCGCATTCCGTATGGTGTGTGCAGCTTAACGAAACATACCATTGTACATTTCGTGTGGTGTCGGACAACGTAGGCCGATCTGTCCTCAGATCTGCATCCTGCAACATGGTCAAGGAATTCAGGGGGCTTAGGACCGCTCGAACAATAATAGTCGGATTTTGCAGTAAACTGATCTCCATCAACCTCCCCCAAGCGCAGCTTTGGGGGGAGGTCGGACGAGCGAAGCAAAGTCCGGGAGGGGGCTTGCGCTTTGGTTCGCGGAGAACGCTACGCATAGGATTGAACATCACTCCAACATTTCCAATACGCGTTGGCCCTCCCCCGGACCATTGCGATCCAGTTCAGCGATTGAAAGGAATACTCGTCGCAAAACGTTCTGCCCCAAATCCGCCGCATCCGCCTCAGCGACGCCCCGCCGCCGACAGCAAACGTAGATCAGCGAACTATAAATCTCAACAAACCGCCCCCATGCCTCCTGATCACCCGCAACGACCTGGTTCAGCAAGTCCGTGGAGGTTGCGGGAAACTCGTCAGACTCGAACTGGATGCTGGAACTCACGGTGCCGCCTCTACGTAAAACCGGTAAGAATACCCGTTCAATTGCGACGTGATTATGGCGACTCACTAAACTCGATGCCAATGAACTTTTCTGGATTTTGAGACGAACAGTAAATGCGAGTGACGCTTTTTCGTTCTGGCGAATGGTGGACGTACTTTGCGTCCGCTACAAGTCATGGATGCCGCTGAAACACAGAGCCGATTTTTTATTCACGTCTTTCGACGATTTCTCTTTCTGCCCGGTCTAAACCAATATGACTCTCAAAACATTGCTGCAATCATTCCGGTCTTCGGCAAATCGGCTCGGCGCATGGGGACCAGCGAAGCGCTCACATCGTCGTAGACGCAGTCATCTGCCGGTAAAAACGCAGGTCGAACTACTCGACGAACGAATCCTGCTCGCGGCAGCGTTCAGTTCGGAAACAGACCAGAGCCAGGTCGCCGCCGCTTTCCTGGCTGCTGCATTGGACGGAACGACTCCCGCGCCGATCACAGGTGAGATCCGCCTGAACGATCAGACACGAGGTCTGCAACAAACCGGTCGGATTTCGACCTCTGTGGCTCCGCTGGCGAACGGCACATTCATCGCCACTTGGCAAAGCATTCCGCAGGATGGTTCTGGCTGGGGCATTTACGCACAGACATTTGATCCATCAGGAATCCTCGACAGTCCTGACTTCAAAGCGAACACTACGACCAAATGGAGTCAGAAGAACAGCGTAGTCGCTTCAACCGCCGACGGACGATTTGTCATTGTCTGGCAGGGCAGCGGAAGACATGTCACTGAGATCTTCGCCCAGAGATTTAGCGCCGAAGGCCTACCTGTTGGAGGCGAGATCCTTGTCAACAGCACAACTCGTGGCATCCAATGGTTGACTTCAGTAGCGATGAGTGCTGACGGATCGTTCGTTGTTGCATGGCAGGGAAACGGGGCTGGAGACCGCCACGGAATCTTTGCTCGTCGCTTTTCGGCAGACGGCATTGCCGTAACGGGTGAACTCCGCGTCGCAGAAACCTCAAAGAGGCTGCAAATGACCCCGGCGATTGCGTCGGATTCGACCGGAAAGTTTGCCGTAGCGTGGTTTGGACGCGGAACAGGTGACCTTCGAGGCGTCTTCGTCCGCAGCTTTGATGCGAACGGACAACCACTGAGTCAGAACACTACGGTGCCATACTCTTGAAAGAGAAGGATAAGGAGTCTAGGATCCGGTTCTCGCGGGTGTTTTGGGCGGTATGTGGGTGTTTTTCGGGAGTGACGGTTATGCCACGCGTAAATCGGACGGAGATCTTTGCGGACGATGAAATACAGGTGTTTCATCTGGTGAACCGCTGTGTTCGCCGGACGTTTCTGTGTGGGCTGGATGACATTACCGGGCGAGACTACTCGCACCGCAAGCAGTGGATTCGGGAT
>Ga0105047_10002546_pt1 | contig 32479 bp, 33 predicted proteins | sample MAT04_FD_78384 | JGI IMG/M metagenome (GOLD analysis project Ga0105047, IMG submission 78384) | Freshwater microbial communities from Lake Fryxell liftoff mats and glacier meltwater in Antarctica - MAT-04 (megahit assembly) | ecosystem: Environmental > Aquatic > Freshwater > Ice > Liftoff... | reverse complement strand
CGCCGCATCCTGCCCTGCGGCGGTGAGTTCTGCCACCTCGACCGGCCACCCCTGCGCCGCCGCGTGGGCCGCCAGCGCCGTCAACAGCTTGAAACGCCCCGCCTGCAGCGACACTGCAAGCTTGTCACGGGCGTGGAACACCAGGCTGTCGGGCATCGCGGTCAACCGGCGTGCCAGCCAGTCCGCCTGCCGCAGCGGGCCGAACATCGCCTAGCGGAACAGCACCAGCGCGCCGGGTGACCAGGCGACCCGCGTCCGGGTCTTGATGTCCAGCACGGGGCGGCCAAAGACGTTGCGCATCGACATCCGCATCGGCGTCTCGGTGCCGTCCAGCTTGACGTCGTAATAGGTCATGTCGCCGTAGTAGACGACCTCTTCGACGGTCGCCATCGTTTCGCGGTCGGTTGCGGTCTGACCCTCGAACAGCAGGGTCAGGGTTTCAGGGCGGAACCCGATGGAGGCACCGCTGCCGGTGGGCGCGCCAAGCGCCTGATCGGCGTCAAGCGTCACGCGGCCAAATCCTTTGGCATCGACTTCGACCTTGCCAGCCGCCTCGGACAGGATCTGCGCCGGCAGAAAGTTCATCGTGCCGATGAAATCCGCCACCTTGCGGCTGGCCGGGCGGCGATACAGCGTTTCGGGATCGGCCAGTTGCGCAATCTCGCCTTCGAACATCACGGCGATCCGGTCGGACATCACCAGCGCCTCTTCCTGATCATGGGTCACGAGGATGAAGGTGATGCCGACCTGCCGCTGCAGCCGGATCAGTTCGACCTGCATCTGCTCGCGCATCTTCTTGTCCAGCGCTGACAGCGGCTCGTCCAGCAGCAGCACTTTGGGTTTCAGGATCAGCGCCCGCGCCAGCGCCACCCGCTGCCGCTGCCCGCCCGACAGCGCATGGGCGGCGCGCGCGCCAAAGCCCTTCAGCCCCACCATCTCGAGCGACTCGGTTACCGCTTGGGATTTCTCGGCGGTCGACCGGGGGTCCTTGCGCAGGCCGAAGCCCACGTTCTGTTCGACCGTCAGATGCGGAAAGATCGCATAGCTCTGGAACACCATGTTGGTCGGGCGCACGTTGGCCGGCACATTGGCCATATCCTTGCCGTCGATCAGCACCACCCCCGAGGATATTCCCTCGAACCCCGCAATCGTGCGCAGAAGGGTGGTCTTGCCACAGCCCGACGGCCCGAGCAGCGAAAAGAACTCGCCCGCCCGGATCGTCGCGGTGATGCCGCGCAGCGCATGATAGTCGCCATAATACTTATGCACGTCCCGGAATTCGATCATGGTCGGTTTCGTGGTCACAGAAAGCCTCCGGTATTCTTGCCGCCGGTTTTCGCGACGCCGCGACGGCGGAAATATTCTGCAATGGCAAGCAGGGTGATCGACAGCAGCACCAATATGCTGCCAAGCGCCAGCATGGCGGGCACGCGGGCGGGGAAACGGAACTGGCCATAGATATAGGCCGACAGCAGCGTATCGGTGCCGCCAAGGAAGTAGGCGATGATGAATTCGTCCAGCGAGATGGTGAAGCAGATCAGGAAGGACGACATGACGCCGGGCATCACCAGGGGCAGAATGATCAGCCGGAAGGTCGACACCGGCCCCTCGCCAAGGTCGTAGGCCGCTTCCTCCAGCGATTTGTCGAGGCTCTGGAACGCCGACGACAGGATCGCCACCGCGAACGGCGTGCAGATCAGCACATGGCCGAGGATGACGGTAAAGATCGACAGCGGGATGCCGACCGTCAGCAGCACGACCAGCAGCGACATCGCCACGATCATTTCTGGCAGCACCAGGGGCAGCATTATCAGCCCGATGATGCTGCCCTTGCCCGGAAATCGGTAGCGGGTCGAGGCGCGGGCGGCGAAGATGCCGAAGGTGGTGGCCAGAATGGCCGTCGACCCGCTGACGATCATCGAGTTCTGCAGCGACTTGAACAGCTGCGCGTCTTCCCACATCACGCCGAACCAACTGGTGGTGAACCCTGTCAGCGGAAAGGCGATCACCTTGGATTCGTTGAAGGCGAACATCGGCAGCAGGATGATCGGGGCGTATAGAAACACCAGATAGGCAATCGCGTAAATCCGCAGCCCGGCGCCTTGCTTCATTTCGGGCCTCCCAGAAAGCGGCGGTTGGCGAACAGGAACGCGAGGCTGACCACAGTGACCACCAACATCGCCGACACCGCAATGGCCGAGCCGAGCGCCTTCTGGTTCAGCTTCAGCATCTGCACTTCTATCGCGTTGGCGATCATCGGGAACTTGCCCGACCCGATCAGATCGGGCGTCACATAGTCGCCGATGGTCGGGATGAACACGATCAGCGTCGCCGCCACCACCCCCGCCATCGACAGGGGCAGCGTCACGCGGATGAAGGTCACGAACCGGCTTTCGCCCAGATCCTGCCCGGCCTCCAGCAGCGAGCGGTCGATCTTTTCAAGGCTGACAAAGATCGGCAGGATCGCAAAGGGCGCATAGGCATGGGCCAGCGTGATGATCATCGCCGAAGTGGCGTTGGTCATGAACGACATCGGCTCGGACGTCAGCCCGGTGATTTCCAGCCCCGAACTGACCACGCCGTTATAGCCGAGGATCACCTTCCACAGAAACACCCGGATCAGATAGCTGGTCCAGAACGGGATGGTGATCAGGAACAGCCAGATGGATTTCCGCGCCGGGGCGACATGAAAGCTGACGAAATAGGCGATGGGAAAGGCGACCACCACCGTCACCAGCGTCACCGAGATGGACACGGTCAGCGACCGCAGCATGATGGCCTGGTAGATCGGGCTGGTCCAGACCTCGACGTAGTTCGAAAAAGTGAAGACCCATTCGATCTTGCCAGAGGCATCGGTCATCACCGAATAGATCAGCACGGTCGCAAGCGGCGCCGCCAGCAGCAGGATCGCATAGAATGCGGTGGGCGAAACCATAGCCATACCGCTGGCCGCTTCGGAACGCCTTATGCGTTCCAGCACCGATACTTGTCCCATGAATCCCCTGTCGGTCGCGTTTCTTGTGGGCGTTTGATCAAAGCTAGCGCCAAGACTTCGTGCCGCGCAAGTCAGAATGCCATTGTTTTGACCACCTGTGGCCTGACGTCAGATGCGTTCTATGGCAATTGCGCGCTTTTTGAGCTCGACATGCAGCGACGGCACCACCCGCACCGCCCCGACCGCCGCCTGCAGGGCCAGTGACAGATCGGCCTCGTCAGGGTCGCGCTGCGCGACGCGCCACACCATCCGGCAACGGGCGCCATCGTCATAGACGATCTCGCAGCCGCCGTCACGGGTGCGGCGATACCCCAGAAAGTCACCCCCGACGGGGGCGTGAAACGTCGCTTGCTGGCCCAATTTCGGGTCCTTTCATGGCTGCTCGGCCCCAGGGGTCCGGTCGGTCATGCTGGGCCAGTGGGGCGGCAGCGGTCAATCGCCCGCCACAAGATGCCCGACCGTTGAGTCCGTTTGGCCACAGGTGCCCTGGCGGATCAGACCGCCGCCACGCCAGATCGCGCACTGTCGGCAACCGCGCGCCTGGCTCGAGTTGCCCCTGCGCCACCGCCGCCCGCAAGGCCCGCAGCAGCGACTGATACGTTGGCCCGTCGCCCGATAGATCAGGATTCCAGATTGTATTCATCACAATATACCACTGGCGAAGGCCATACGATTTATTGCATCCAGCATTCATCGAACAATCAAACCTGTAATGATACGATCGGAAAGTCCCATGTCCCCCGCCCGGGTGTCCACCCCGCAGACCCACCTGACCGGCAATGCCCTGTTGCGCGGGATCATGGCGGTGCCGCGGAATCTGGCTGCCTGGGTGCGGCGTCACCGGACGCGGCAAGACTTGTCGCATCTGGAACCGCACCTGCTGCGCGACATCGGGCTTGATGATCTGACGGTCGCGGCCGAATGCGCCAAACCGTTCTGGCGGCCTTGACCGGGCCACCTGCCCGCCGCCATTCCGAGGTGACCCCTGACTGGGGCCGGGATTCCCGGCCCCTTTTTTTCAGGCTCAACTCGCGGGCTTGACGACCCCGGCCAAAAGATCGCCCCTCGATCCAAGATAGGCCGACCCCTCGACCGACAGATGCCCGGAATCGCGGTAGATATGGACCGACCCCACCGAGGCCCGGCACCGGCCCGCATTGCAGATCACCCGGTCCATCCAGACCACAGGCACCTGCGACGACACCCGCTGCAGCAGCGCATAGGCCCTGCGGGACTGATCTGAAAGCGCGGTGATGGCAAAATCACAGGCCGATTGCGCCACGCCATAAAATCCGGTGCTGGCAAGGCATTGGCCGATGTTCTGACCGCTGTTCGGCGGCGGCGAGACGATGATCGGGGTCTTGCCCATGGCGCGGATCAACTCTGCCGTCTTCGACAGGTGCGCCACGACAACATCCTGCTGACCTTCGGACACAGCCGTGCCATCGCGAAGATAAAGCGTGCCACCTGTGACGTGAAACGGCGATGACATCACCACATGCTTGACGGTGGTGTCGGCGCGAAGCCAGTCCAACACCTGATCGTTGAACTCCATGCAGGCCTGCCACGTGGTCACGGTGCCCACCTTGGCAAGGCCTGCAATCGGCGCGCACTGGCTTTTGGTATGCTGGATCAACCCGGCAACCGACGGGCTGGCGACCAAAGCCTGCGCCAGGTGCATGGCGTAACTGTCCCCCCACAACAGCACGTTCGGCGCGTCGCCCGTGCGGCACTTGGGCGACAGGGTGAAGGCACCGTCGCAAGCCTGATCAAGGCCGTAGTTCGGTCGCAGCCGGTCGTCCATCAGGGCCAGCGCAAAGCTGGTCCCAGCGGGCGAGGTGCGGTCGGGGAGGCCGTTGGTCAGATGGCCCGCAACCCCGATCGCCCCGAACGCAGCACCGATCGCCGCACTGGCCAGAAACACCGACCGTCGCCGCATCAGCAGGGGCCTGGAACGCCGGCGGAACGGTTGTTCGACATAGCGCCAGGTCAGCCAGGCGAGGGCGAACGCCGCGACAGCCAGCACCATCATCACCGCCTGCGGAGGCGCGACGACGTGGCGAATTCTGGCAAAGGCGAACAGCGGCTGGTGCCACAGATAGGCGCTGTAGGACACGAGACCCATGCCGACGAACGGCGCCGTCGACAGCAGCCGGGCCACGACGGTCGTTGACCCGGCATAGAGCACGATCAGCACCGCGCCCCCGACCGGAGCCAGCGCATAAAGGCTGGGGAACGGCGTCTCGGCATCAAAGGCAAAGACCGACCCGACGATCAGCACCAGACCGACGCCGCTGACCAGATTGTTGGACCTTTGCGCGCGGCCGACCGAGGCAAAGGCACACAGCGACCCGGCCAGCAATTCCCATGCCCGCGACGGGGCGAGGTAGAAGTTCGCACTCGGCTCGTTGCGCCACCCCCATTCGCTTAGCAACAGGCTGACCCCGGCCATCGCGACAACCGCCCAGAAGACCCGCCGCCGCCCGAACCGCCACAGCGCCAGCAGGACCGGCGGAAACAACAGGTAATACTGCTCTTCGACCGCCAGGCTCCAGGTGTGCAGCAGCGGCTTCAACTCGGCCGCGGGGGCGAAGTATGCGGCCTCTTGCCAGAACAGGATGTTGGAGCCAAAAAACACCACGGCAACAAGGCTTTGCGCAAAGTCCTTCATTTGCGACGGCAACATCCATGCCCAGGCGAACGGCAGGCAAACCAGCAGAACGGTGAACAGCGCCGGCAGGATGCGCCGCGCCCTGCGTTCGTAGAACCGCAGGATCGACAGGTTGCCCGCTTCCAGTTCGGCAATCAGGATGCTGGTGATCAGATAGCCGCTGATGACGAAAAACACATCGACGCCGACAAAGCCGCCGCTGAACACCTCAAACCCGGCGTGAAACAGGATCACGGGCACCACGGCCACCGCGCGCAATCCGTCGATCTCGGGTCTGTAGTGCATGTGCGAGTGCCCCCGGCGAACATCCTTGGGTTGCCGTAACAAGATTGTGTTCGACTTCCAAGCGAATGGCGGGGGTGCCAACAGCAAAAAGCGCGGCAGTGCCGCGCTTTTCATCAATCTGGGTGATCCGGTATCAGCGCTTGGAGAACTGGAAGCTCTTGCGGGCTTTCGCCTTGCCGTATTTCTTGCGTTCGACCACCCGGCTGTCGCGGGTCAGGAACCCTGCCGCCTTCAACGCACCGCGCAGGGCGGGCTCATAAAGTTGCAGCGCCTTGGACACCCCGTGCTTGACCGCCCCGGCCTGACCGGACAACCCGCCACCGGCGACCGTCGCCATCACGTCGAACTGGCCTTCGACGCCCGCGACGGTGAAGGGCTGGCGCAGGATCATCTGCAGCACCGGACGGGCAAAATATTCGGCCATCGTCTTGCCGTTCACCACGACCTTGCCGGAGCCCGGCTTGATCCAGACGCGGGCGACCGCGTTCTTGCGCTTGCCGGTTGCGTAGGACCGGCCGAGCGCGTCACGCACCGCCACGCGGGGGGCAATCGCCGCCGCAACCGTTTCGGCAGCCGAAGCGCCGGCAACGGCGGACTTCAGATCGTCAAGGGATTTGATATCGGCCATGCTCACGCGCTCCGGGTGTTCTTCGGGTTCATCGACGCAAGGTCGAGAACGGTGGGCTGCTGCGCCTCATGCGGATGCTCTGCAGCCGCGTAAACCCGCAGGTTGGTCATCTGCACCCGGCCCAGACGGTTGCGGGTGATCATGCGCTCGACCGCCTTGACGACGACACGTTCGGGGTGCGCGCCTTCCAGCACCTGCCGCGCGGTGCGCTGCTTGATGCCGCCCGGGTGGCCGGTGTGCCAGTAATAGATCTTGTCGTTGCGCTTGTTGCCGGTCATCTGGATCTTGTCGGCATTGATGACGATCACGTTGTCGCCCATATCCATGTGCGGCGTGAAGGTCGGCTTGTTCTTGCCGCGCAGGATATTGGCGACGATGGTCGCAAGACGGCCCAGAACGATGCCTTCGGCGTCGATCAGGATCCATTTCTTGTCAATATCCGCAGGCGTTGCGGTAAAGGTTTTCATGTGTCGGCCCATCAGATGAGGCAGGGGCACCGCCCCCGGTTCTTGGATGGGGCTGTATCGGCCATTCGGTGCGGCGGGTCAAGCGGTGCCTCAAAGATATAATTGAGCAAAAACAACGGTTTGCAAAGATGGTATTATATTACCCCATGCTCAGCGCAGTTTCGGCGGCCGGTCCGGGTCCATGCCGGGGGCGGCGGGGGACGGTTTGGCCACCGGGGCCGGGGCTGCGGGAAACTCGAACAGGATGCCTGACCGCGCCAGCTGTTTCACCACCGCGTCGCCGCCCGCCAGAAACGTCACGTCGATCTCGCCCGCCTCGACGCCTGAAAACCGCAGCGCCTCGGCCACCGCGCGGGCCAGGGGCTGTTGCGCCTGGGGCGGGGCGTCGATGATCGCCAGCATGTGCCCCCGCCGCCCGTCGTCATAGCGCACCCCGACCAGCAGCGCAGCATCCGCCAGCCCTGGTGCTGCGTTGAAGGTAAAGGTCAACGCCTCGCTCAGCGCTGCCGGCAGGTCGCGCGGGGTAAAGAACCCCTCGGGCCGCGCCTGCGTCTGCTCGGGCTCTTCGGCCACCATCTCGGCCAGCCAGTCGAGCGCCTCGGGTGCCAGCATCGTCTCGGACGGCGCATCGCAGCCGAAGTTCAGGCCGAGGGATACCCCCTTGCCCGCCAGATGCTGTGCGATGATCCGCCCGGGCAACTCGGCATAGGGCAACGGCCCAAGGCCAAGGGCCGCCAGACGTTCCTCGCGGTCAAAGGCCAGCAGCACCGGACCATCCTCAAGATCGAACACCCGGGGGTTGATCCGCTGACCGGTGGCGACCTCGTCGAGCACCAGCAGCAGCGGCGTGTCGGCCAGCACCTGATAGAACCGCAAGGTGTCGCCGTCCGAGTTCAGCGAGGCGGCAAAGGCGCGGTCGAGTGGCGTTGTGTCGGTCATCGCGGGTCCCCTGCCGGCCCGCAGCGGACCCTCCGTGCACAGGTATACCGTTCCACCCGCGGCACGGGAATTCTTTTTGCGGCCCGCGGGCCACAAACCGCGGCTGCCGGGCGGGCGGTGCACAAACGCCCCTTGCGCGCGCCCCCCTGTTGCGTCCGGGTAAGCGCGGAACCCCCGCCCGATCGGACCCGCCCATGTATCGCGTCTCGCCCTTTGTCCGCCACTTTGCCTGGGCCCTGCTGGGGGGTGCGCTGCTGTCGACGCTATGGGTCAATCTGTCGCCCGCCAGCTATTACGACGCCATCGAATGGCGTCTGGCCGATCTGAACCTGCCGGGCTGGATGGCCACCACGCCGGTCAGCCTGACGCCGGTGATGCTGGTCGCGAACGGGCTGATGGCGCTGTTCGTGGCCTTCATCGGCAAAGAGCTGTGGGAGGCGGTGGTGCTGGAGCGGGGACCGCTGGTTGGGCGGGCTTCGGCCGCACTGCCGGTGGGGGCCGTTCTGGGCGGCATGGCGGGGGCGGTGGCGGTGTGGCTGGCCGTGGGGGCCGCCATCGAGACGGCCGAGGAGGCCGGCTTCGGCACCGGCTGGCCGGTGCCGTTGGGGGGCGATGTGGTGCTGTGCTATGTCATCGGGCGCAGGGTCTTTGGCGCGGGCCACCCGGCGTTGCACCTGCTGCTGCTGGTCGCCATCGCGCATGATCTGCTGGCCTTGCTGATCCTGGGGATCGGCTATCCGACGTCGGCATTGCAGCCGGTCTGGCTGGCGCTGCCGCTGCTGGCCAGCGGGGGCGTCTGGTGGCTGGTGGGGCGACAGGCCCGGCCCAACGCCACCGAAGTGCAGCACCGCCGGGCATTTGCGCTGTGGCCCTATGTGCTGGCGGGGGGGGTGTCGTGGGTCGGTGTCGCGCTGTCGGGCCTGCCGCCGTCGCTGGGACTGCTGCCGGTGATTCCGGCAATTCCGCATGCCGCGCGCACCTTTGGACTGTTCGCCGAGGCCGAGGGGCTGCTGCACGATCCGCTCAACCGGCTGGCCCGTCTGCTGGTGCGGCCCCTGGCGCTGGTGCTGTTTGCCTTTGGCCTGACCCGTGGCGGCATCGACCTGCAGGCGCTTGCCCCCACCACCGGCACCGTGCTGGCCGCGCTGTGGATCGGCAAGCCGCTTGGCGTCGTGGCCGGCGCCCTGCTGGCCGCCATGGTCACCGGGGGCGGGCTGCCTGCGGGCATCCGCCTGCGCGATCTTGCCTTGATCGGCGCGATCTGCGGCATCGGGTTCACCGTGCCGCTGCTGACGCTCGACACCGCCCTGCCCGGCGGCGTGATGGCCGAGGCCGCCCGGATGGGGCTGGCGATCAGCCTGCTGGCGGGGCCCACCGCCCTGCTGCTGGCCGCGATCCTGCGGCGCGGGCGGCCGACGCCGAAACTGTCGCAGAAGATGTGATTGTCATGCCATCCCGATCTGCGACATAATGTTGCCCAACAGTTCGGCTATGACGGGCAGCCAGAGCGGGCACTGGCCCCGCCAATGCAAACCGGGCATTAACAATAATCCGGTAGGCTGGTCGGCAAGTTGGCCAACCGGCAGAGGCAAGGTGCAGGTGATGCGCAGGTTTGCGCGCATCAGGAGGCGTGCATGATCGAGTTCGAAAACGTCTCGAAGTCCTACTGGACGGGCAAGACACGCAAGATCATTCTGAACCAGGCCTCGTTCCGGGTCGAAGTCGGCAATTCCCTTGGCATCCTGGCGCAGAACGGCGCCGGCAAGACCACCATCATCAACATGATGGCGGGGCTGGAAAAGCCGGACGAAGGCAAGATCACCCGCACCTCGCGCATCTCGTTTCCGCTCGGCTTCATGGGCGGCATCGTCAACAAGCACACGGCGACCGAGAATTCGCGCTACATCGCCCGGCTTTACGGCCTTGACCCCGACTATGTCGAAAGCTTCTGCCGCTGGCTGGCGGGCATTGCCGAATACTTCGACATGCCGATCGGCACCTATTCCTCGGGCATGCGGTCGCGGTTTTCCTTTGCGCTGATGCTGGCGCTGGAGTTCGACATCTATCTGATCGACGAAGGCATGCCGGCCACCACCGATGTCGAGTTCAACCGCAAGGCGGGGTCGGTGCTGCGCGACCGGCTGTCGCGGGCCACGGTGGTGATCGTGTCGCACCAGCCGGCGACGATCGAGAAATTCTGCCGCTCGGCCGCGGTGTTGCGCAACGGCCAGCTCTACATGTTCGAAACCCTGGATGAGGCGAAGCGGCTTTATGACTATCAAACTCAAGGTTAAGCGCTTTCGCACCCGCCGCCCCGATCCGGTCGTCGTGACCGGCCCGCCGCGCAAGGTGGCCGCGGTGCACCGCATCGGGGACGATGCCTTCATGCCGGTCGAGGACGCCGACGGGTTCGGATCGGCCCCCTTCCCCACCGCCCGCGCCGCCCAACCCGCCGCCAATGACATCGTCCCGCCGCACGATGGCGCACCCCAGGACGTCGCGCCGCAGGATCTCGACAGCATCCGCCGCGAAGGCCTGACGGGGCGGCAGTTGCGGATGGCCCGCCGACTGGCCCAGAAACACGGACTGCCCGCCACTTCGGATTTCGACGCCGTCCGCCTGCTGCGCCGGGCCGGGCTTGACCCGTTCCAGCGGTCCACCGTGCTGGAACTCGTCACCGGCGATGACGAGGCGGCCCAGGGCTCCCGCGCGCTGACCGTGCCCGACGGGGTCAAGCTGCCGCAGACCGTCAAGCCGATGAAGGTCCCCTCGACCGAAGTGCGCGCCGAACAGTCCCATATCGCCGAGGTCCAGCGCATCCAGCAGGACATGGCCCGCCGCCGCCGCCGCAAGACGGCCCTGCTGGCGGCGCGGATGTTCTTTTTCGTGGCCCTGCCGACGCTGCTGGCGGGCTGGTATTACCACACCGTCGCCACGCCGCTGTTTGCCGCCAAGACCGAATTCCAGATCCAGCAGGCACAGCCCGCCGCACAGGCCGGGCTTGGCAGCCTGCTCGGCGGCACCTCGTTTGCCACCGCCCAGGACAGCATCGCCGTGCAGGGCTATCTGCAATCGCCCGAAGCGATGGAGCGGTTGAACGCCGACAACGGCTTTGTCGCGCATTTCTCGACCCCCGACATCGACCCGATCCAGCGGATGGCCGACGGCATTTCGCGGTCCGCCGCCTACAATGTCTACAAGCGCCGGGTCCAGATTGCCTATGACCCGACCGAGGGCATCATCAAGATGGAGGTGATCGCGGTCGCCCCCGAAAAGGCCGTCGAGTTTTCGCGCGCCCTGATCGGCTATGCCGAAGAACAGGTCGACCGTCTGACCCAGCGGCTGCGCGAGGACCAGATGGAAGGCGCGCTGACCAGCTTTGCCGATGCGGAAACCAAGATGATGCTGGCGCAAGAGCGCGTGGTCGACCTGCAGGAGAAATACAAGATCCTGTCCTCCGAAGTCGAGGTCGGGCTGATCACCGGCCAGATCGGCGCGCTGGAAACCCAGTTGACCCAGGACCGTCTGTCGCTGGCGCAGATGCAGTCCAACGAAACCCCCAATACCGCAAGGATGGAGCCGCTGCAGCGCCGGATCGCCACATTGGTATCGGAAATTGGCGCCCTGCGGTTCAAGCTGACCGAAGACAGCGCCGACGGGCTGTCGATCGCCAGGGTGCAAAGCCAGTTGCTGGTGGCGCAGGCCAATGTCACCACGCGGCAGTTGATGCTGGCCTCATCGCTGCAGGCGATGGAATCGGCACGGGTTGAGGCGAACCGCCAGACCCGCTATCTGTCGATCTCGGTGAACCCGATCGCGCCCGACGATCCGGCCTATCCGCGGGCGTTCGAAAACACGCTGGTGGTGATGCTGATCTTTGCCGGTGTCTATCTGATGATTTCGATGACCGTCGCCATCCTGCGCGAACAGGTCACAGCCTGAGGTGAGCGTATGGACGTCGAATTTGGGGGGCTGACGGTCGGCAACGACCGCCCGCTTCTGGTGATTGCGGGCCCGTGCCAGCTGGAAACGCTGGACCATGCCCAGATGATTGCGGGGGTGATGGCAGAGGCCTGCCGCGCCGCCGGGGCGCAATATGTGTTCAAGGCCAGCTACGACAAGGCCAACCGCACCTCGCTGCAGGGCAAGCGGGGCCTCGGGATCGACGTCGGGCTCGAACTGCTGGCGGCGATCCGGGCAATGGGGCTGCCGGTGCTGACCGACGTGCACGACCCCGAACAGGCCCGCGCGGCGGCGGCGGTGGTCGATGTGATCCAGATTCCGGCGTTTCTGTCGCGCCAGACCGACATGCTGATCGCGGCGGGGGAAACCGGCGCGGTGGTCAACATCAAGAAGGGGCAGTTCCTTGCCCCCTGGGACATGGCCAATGTCGCCGAGAAGGTGGCCTCGACCGGCAACACCCGGATCATGCTGACCGAACGCGGCACCAGTTTTGGCTACAACACGCTGGTGGCCGACATGCGCAGCCTGCCGACGATGGTGCGCACCGGATACCCGGTGATCATGGATGCCACCCATTCGGTGCAGCAACCGGGCGGTCAGGGCAATTCGTCTGGCGGGCAACGCGAATTTGCGCCGGTCATGGCGCGGGCGGCGGTGGCGCTTGGCATTGCGGGCGTGTTCATCGAAACCCATCAGGCGCCCGACACCGCGCCCTCGGACGGGCCGAACATGATCCCGCTGGCCCAGATGCCGGGGCTGATCGCCAGCCTGATGGAGTTTGACCGGCTGGCCAAGGCCAACCCGATCCGGGTGTAGCGGTCAGGCGATTTGCCCCGCCGCCCACCCGCTGGACCACGCCCATTGAAAGTTGTAGCCGCCGAGCCAGCCCGTCACGTCGACGACCTCGCCGATGAAGTAAAGCCCCGGCACGCCGCGCGCCTCCATGGTCCGGCCGTCCAGCGCCGCGGTGTCGACGCCGCCAACCGTCACCTCTGCCGTCCGATAGCCTTCGGACCCGACCGGCATCAACATCCAGCCGCTGATCCGCCCGGCCACCTGCGCCAGCGCGGTGCCCGGCATCTCGGCCAGCGTGCCCGCAACGCCGGACATCGCCTCGACATGCCGGGCCAGCTTTTCCGGCAGATGCCGCGCCAGCGCGGTGCGCAACGCCTGGCGGCCGTTTTCGGTCTTGGCCGACTTCAGCACCTCCGCCACATCCCGCCCCGGCATCAGGTTGACCGCAATCGCCTGCCCCTCGCGCCAGTAGCTCGAGATCTGCAGCACCGCCGGCCCCGACAGCCCGCGATGGGTGAACAGCACCGCCTCGTCAAACCCCACCCGTCCGCACGATACCCCCATTTCGGCGGCCACCCCGGCCAGCGGCACCATCCAGTCAAGCTCCTGCGCGGCAAAGGTCAGCGGCACCAGACCGGGCCGCGTCTCGACCAGCGGCAGGCCGAACTGTTCGGCCAGTTTGTAGCCAAACCCCGTCGCCCCCATTTTTGGAATGGACTTGCCCCCCGTCGCCACCACCACCGACCCCGCCAGCACCGGCCCCCGGGCGGTGTCCACCCGGAACCCCGCCCCCTGCCGCGTCACCTCGCCCACGCCGCAGCCAAGCCACAGCACCACCCCGGCGCGCGCCATGTCGCGCAGCAGCATGTCCACCACCTGCCGGGCCGACCCGTCGCAGAACAACTGCCCCAGCGTCTTTTCGTGCCAGCCGATCCCCGCCGCATCCATCCGCGCGATGAAATCCCACTGGGTGAACCGCTTCAGCGCCGACAGCGCAAAGCGCGGATTTTGCGAGATGAACCGGTCTGGCGCGATGCCGAGGTTGGTGAAATTGCACCGCCCGCCGCCCGAGATGCGAATCTTTTCGCCCGCCGCCTTGGCATGGTCGATGACCAGCACGCGGCGGCCGCGCCGGCCGGCCTCGATGGCGCAGACCATGCCCGCAGCACCGGCCCCGAGGATGACGGTATCGACCTGTTCCATTCCTGCCTGCTACCGCAAGCCCCGCTTCCCCGCAACCACGCGGCTTTTGCGCGAAAGGCCCTTGCGGGCGGGGGATGGCTTCGCTAATAACCCGCCTCAGTTGGGGCGTCGCCAAGTGGTAAGGCATCGGTTTTTGGTACCGACATACGAAGGTTCGAACCCTTCCGCCCCAGCCAACTGCATCAAATCTCAAACAGCGCCAATCCCTTAGGCCGCGATGTTCATACTTTAGCCAAAGCCGCGGTAACCGGCGATGCCGTGATCCGGCCCGCCGGTTTCGCCATTGCTGACCGCGCCGCCATGTGAGAGTTTCGGTGTCCATGGGCATTTCGCAACATCCCGCAGACCACCAGCTGCACTCACCACAGGCCATGCCCCGCTACCGTCTTGATCCGAAAGGGAAACCGATGTCTCTCCGCGCCCTTGGTCTGCTGTCTTTGCTGGGAATTGCGGCCTGCGGGTCCACCAGCGACATGCAGCTTTATCCCATCGACGGGCCGCTGGCGGGTGTGACGCCACCGCCGGTGATCCGCGCGGTCGCCGGCACCACCGACAGCACCTCTGGCACGCTGACGATGCGGCTGCCCGATCGCACGAAATGCACCGGAACCTGGTCGGCGCTGGCCCCGAAAGTGGTATCGCGCACGCGCGGCGTGTCGTTGACCCTGCGCAGCGGCCCGGGCGGCGAGATCGACCGCACGACCGAGTCCGTCGGCGGCATCAACCCCGGCGAGATCTATGCGGTCTGTCAGGACGGCACGCGGGTGCAGGGCAATTTCGTGATGGGCTCCAGCACCACCAGCGGCAGCGGCACCGCGACTGACACCCGCGGCAACGTCTATAAACTGCTGTTCTGACGCCACAGGCAGACCCCGCTAGCGCAGCGCCAGCGCGTCGTCCAGCAGCCGGCGCACCAGCCCCGGCGGCACATCGTCGGCGACAAACGCCTCGCCGATGCCCCGCGCCAGAATGAAGCGCAGCTTGCCGTCGACCACCTTCTTGTCCTGCCCCATCAGCGCCAGCAGCGCCTCTGCCCCCGGCAGATCGCCCGGAATGTCGCGCAGGTCGGTTTTCATTCCCATGGCCCGCAGATGCGCCCGAACCCGGCTGGGCACCTCTTGCGCGCACAGGCCCAACCGCTGGCTCAATTCGAACGCCAGCGCGCAGCCGATGGCGACGCCTTCGCCATGCAGCAGCCGGTCGCCATAACCGGTGGCTTTTTCCAGCGCATGACAGAAGGTGTGGCCAAGGTTCAGCAGCGCCCGCTCGCCCTCTTCGGTTTCATCGCGCGCGACGATCCCGGCCTTCATCTGCACCGACCGGGTGACGGCATATTGCCGGGCAGCGGTGTCGCCGCCGATCATCGCGGGCCCGTGCGCTTCAAGCCAGCCAAAGAACCCGGCATCGCCGAGCAGACCGTATTTCACCACCTCGCCATAGCCCGCCCGCAGGTCGCGCCCGGTCAGCGTATCAAGCACACCGATATCGGCCAGCACCAGCGACGGCTGGTGAAACGCCCCGATCAGGTTCTTGCCCTGCGGCGTGTTGATGCCGGTCTTGCCGCCGACCGAACTGTCGACCTGCGCCAGCAGGGTTGTCGGCACTTGCACGAACCGCACGCCGCGGCGCAGGACGGCGGCCGCGAACCCCACAAGGTCGCCCACCACGCCACCGCCAAAGGCCACCACCACATCGTGGCGTTCGATCTTCTGTTCCAGCAGCCATTCGCTGGCGCGCGCGAACTGCTCCCACCCCTTGGTGCCTTCGCCGGGCGGCAGGGCAAGGGCGGTCATGGTGATGCCCTCGGCCTCCAGCGCCGCCGCAAGCCGCATCAGATGCGTCGCGGCCACGGTTTCATCGGTGATCACCGCCACCTTGCGCCGGTGCAACAACGGCAGCAGCGCCGCCCCCGCGGTGTCGATCAGGCCCGCCCCGATGCGGACCTCATAGCTGCGCGCGCCAAGCGCGACCTGCACCACATCCATCTATTGCCCTTCCAGAACATCGGCACGGGTCAGCAGCGCCTCGGCCACCCGCTGCGCCATCTCGTCAACGCTCAGATCGGCCGCCGCATCAACCGCCAGATCGGCGAGCTGATAGACCGGCACCCGCGCCTCATAAAGGCTGCGCAACGTCTCGCGCGGGTTCATGGTGCGCAACAGGGGCCGCGTCGTCTTGTGCCGCACCCGCTGCCACAACAGGTCCAGATCGGCCCGCAACCAGACCGAAACCCCCGCGGCCTGGATCAGGTCGCGGTTGCCCTGCGCCAGAAAGGCCCCGCCGCCGGTCGACAGGATGCAGGGATTGCCCCGCAGCAGGCGGCCCAGAACCTCGGTTTCGCGGGCGCGAAAGAACGGCTCGCCGTCGCGGTCGAAGATCTCGGCAATCGAGCGGTTGGCGGCGCGGGTGATCTCGTCATCCGAATCAAGGACCGGCACGCCAAGCTGCCGCGCCAGCGCGGTGCCCACGGCGGTTTTGCCTGCCCCCATCATTCCAACCATCACCACGGTCTTTTTAAGCCGCCGCATGTCCGTTCCCGCATGTGTCGCCTCCGGCCCGCAAAGCGGTCCCCTGCCGAAGCCCGATCTTTCTTCCCTGAATGGCGTGAACTTGGCGCGAATGCCATATACAATCGGTCAGGCAGGCAAGCAGGCGGTTCGGCCCCTCGGGATTCGGGGTGGGCGGAGCGGCGTCAGAACACGGGGCCCGGGCCAACCGGGCAGATGGAAAGGCAGGACGGCATGGGACGATTGGTCAAGGCGGTGGTGGTGCTGGCGGTGCTGGGGTTCGTGGCACTGGTCGGCTATGCCTATCTGGCCGACATGACGCCAGAGCCTGCCGAAGTGACGCTGCCGGTGACGCTGAATGCGGATTAGCCGGGCCGCGCTGCTGCTGATCATCTTCGCAGCACCTGCGGGGGCCGAAGCGCCGCTGTCGGCGATCGACTGGCTGTCGCAATCGGTGGTGACGCCGGTGGCGCAACCGATGCCCACCGTGCCGCCGGTGACCGAGCCTGCCATCACCAAGGACAGCGCCCTGCCCGGCGATGTGTCGGTGTCGGTTCTGGGGGGCCCCGATCCCGACGCCGTGGGGTTGCTGCCGCCGCAGGTGACGGGGCTGCCGCGCAATCTGTGGGGGTTGGGGCGCAGTGTCGACATCGCGTCGAGCCTGTTCGGCAGCGATCTGGAAGGGTTGCCGGCGCTGCAGGGGCTGCTGATCACGCTGCTGCTGGCCGAGGCGGATGCGCCGGTCGACGGCGGCGGCATGGGACGGCTCTTGGTGGCGCGGATCGACCGGCTGCTGGCGCTTGGCGCGCTGGATCAGGCCCGCGCCCTGCTGGATGCCGCCGGCCCGCAAGCCAACGCCGACCTTTTTCGCCGCAGCTTTGACGTGGCGCTGCTGACCGGAGACGAGGATCGCGCCTGCGACAGGATGCGCGCGACGCCCAATCTGGCCCCGACCTTTCCTGCCCGCATCTTCTGCCTTGCGCGGTCGGGCGACTGGAACGCCGCCGCGCTGACCCTGCGCACCGCCGAGGCCCTGGGTCATGTGACCGAGGCCGAGGCGGCGCTGCTGTCGCGTTTTCTGGACCCCGATCTTTACGAGGGCGAAGCCGCCCCGCCCGCCCCGACCCCGATCACCCCGCTGGCCTGGCGGATGTTCGAGGCGATCGGCGAGCCTGTGTCCACCACCGGCCTGCCGCTGGCCTTTGCCCATGCCGAACTGCGCGACACCGCCGGCTGGAAGGCGCAGATCGAGGCGGCCGAGCGGCTGGCACGCGCCGGGGCAATCTCGCCCAACGTGCTGCTGGGGCTTTATACCGAACGAATGCCTGCGGCGTCGGGCGGGGTCTGGGACCGCGCCGATGCGTTTCAGGATTTTGACGCCGCCCTTGCCCGGCGCGACACAGCGGCGGTGGCGCAAAGCCTGACCGTGGTCTGGACGCTGATGTCGTCGGTGGAACTGGAAGTGCCCTTTGCCGTTCTGTTCGGCGATCCGCTTGCCACGCTGCCGCTGACCGGGCCTGCGGCGACGCTGGCCTTCGAGATCGGGCTTTTGTCCCCGGGGTATCGGCGCATTGCGGCGGCCCAGGCGCCCGAGGCCACCCGCGCGGCGTTCCTGGCCGGGCTGGCGGCGGGCGACCTGACGGGCCTGACCGCGCCCGACAGCATGGGGCGCGCCATCGCCCCGGCCTATGCCCCCGCGCCCGAGATCGGCGCCGAGGCGGCGCTGATGATCGCGCAGAACCGGACCGGCGAGGCGATTCTGTGGGCGATGGGGCGGATTGCCGTCGGGGTGCAGGGCGACCTGCGCGGGGTGGGCGACGGGCTGGCGGTGCTGCGCAAGCTGGGTCTGACCGATGTGGCGGCGCGCACCGCGCTGGAACTGATGCTGCTGGAGCGGCGGGGCTGAATGGCACCTTCGTCGATGGAGCAGTGGATTTCGACGTTTCTGGACGCGCAGGCAGCCGAGCTTGATGCAGCGCCCAACACAAGGCTGGCCTATGGCCGCGATCTGCTGGATTTCGCGGCGTGGCTGGCGGCCCGGGGGGCCACGTTCGGCCAGGCGACGCGCGAAACGGTGGAAAGCTATCTGATCCGCTGCGAGGCGCAGGGGTTGTCCAAGGCGACCCGGGCGCGGCGGTTGTCGGCGATCCGCCAGATGTTCCGCTTTGCCCATGAAGAGGGCTGGCGCGACGACCATCCCGCCATGCGGATCAAGGGGCCGGGGGCAAGCCACCGCCTGCCGCAGACCCTGACGCTGGACGAGGTCGACCGGCTGCTGGCTGCCGCGCGCACCAAGGGCCGCAGCCCCGACGACCGGCTGCGCAACACGGCCCTGGTGGAACTGCTGTATGCCACCGGTCTGCGGGTGTCGGAATTGGTGGAAATGCCGGTCTCGGCGGCGCGCGGCGACCCGCGGATGATCCTGGTGCGCGGCAAGGGCGGGCGCGAGCGAATGGTGCCGCTGTCGGGCGGGGCACGGGCGGCGCTGGCCGACTGGCTGACAGTGCGCGATGGCGCGGATGCGGCGCTGAGGGCGGCAAGCACGCCGGTGCCGAAACACCTGTTTCCCGGCCCAGGGGCTGCGGGCCATCTGACCCGCCAGCATTTCTATCTGCTGATCAAGGATATCGCCGTGGCGGGCGGCGTTGATCCGTCCAAGGTGACGCCGCACACGCTGCGCCATGCCTTTGCCACCCATCTGCTGGCAGGTGGGGCAGATCTGCGGGTGATCCAGACCCTGCTTGGCCATGCCGATCTGGCGACGACGGAGATCTACACCCATGTGCTGGAGGACCAGCTTTCCCATCTGGTGCTGACGCGGCATCCGTTGGCGCGCAAGGGGTGACGGCGGTTTGGCGGAGCGAAGCCGGGGGTTTCACACCCCCGGACCCCCGTGGGATATTTGGGCAGAGAGGATGGGGCGTCGGGTTTTACCGGCGCTTGAAAAGCGAGCCCAACACGCCGCGCACCACGGCCTGACCGGTGCGGGAGCCGAGTTGGCGGGCAAAACTCTTGGCAAAGGCTTCGCCAATGGAATCGGACCGGCTGGCGGGTTTGCGGGGTTGTGGCGGAGGGTCGGAGCGGTCGCCGTCATAGCGGCGGGCCTGACGGAACTCGCCGTCATCGACAGGCTGGTCGGCGTCGCGTGCGGCAGGGTCGGCGTCGCGCATGGCGGGGTCGGCGTCGCGCAGGGCGCGGTCGGCGCGGGCGCGCAGGCGTTCGTAGGCCGAAGAGCGATCCACCGTGCGGTCATATTTGCCGCCCATGTCGGACGCCGCCATCAGGGCTGCGCGGGTGGCGGGGTCGATCGGCCCCAGTTTCGACGCGGGCGGGCGGATCAGCGTGCGTTCCACCACGCCGGGCACGCCCTTGGCCGCGAGAAACGATGTCACGGCCTCGCCGGTGCCGACGTCGCGGATCGTGTCGGCGGTGTCGAAGCGGGGATTGGGGCGGTAGGTTTCGGCGGCCTTGCCCAGATCCTTCTGGTCCCTGGCGGTGAAGGCGCGCAGCGCATGCTGCACCCGGTTGCCAAGCTGACCCAGAATCACATCCGGCACATCGGCGGGATTCTGGGTGATGAAATAGACCCCCACCCCCTTGGACCGGATCAGCCGCGCCACCTGTTCGACCTTGGAAATCAGGGCCTTGGGGGCATCGGCGAACAACAGGTGCGCCTCGTCGAAGAAGAACACCAGTCTGGGCAGGTCGGGATCGCCGACCTCGGGCAACTCTTCGAACAGCTCTGACAGCAGCCACAGCAGGACTGTCGCATAAAGCCGGGGCGACTGCATCAGCTTGTCCGCCGCCAGCAGGTTGATCCGCCCCATGCCGGCGGCGTCAACCCGCATCAGATCGGCGAGGTCCAGCGCCGGTTCGCCGAACATCTGCGACCCGCCCTGGTTTTCCAGCACCAGCAACCGGCGCTGGATCGCACCGACCGACGTGGGCGAGACCAGACCGTAGCGGCTGGAAATCTCGGAGGCTTTCTCGGCGATGAACACCAGCAGCGCCTGCAGGTCCTTGAGGTCAAGCAGCGGCAGATCTTCTTCGTCGGCCAGCCGGAAGGCGATGTTCAGCACGCCCTCTTGCGGTTCGGTCAGCTCCAGCAGCCGCGACAGCAGCAACGGGCCCATTTCCGCCACGGTGGCGCGGATCGGGTGGCCCGCTTCGCCGAAGATGTCCCAGAAGGTGACGGGAAAGGCGCGATATTGCAGGTCGAGGCCGATGGTCTGCGACCGCGCCATGAACGCATCGTGCAGCTTGTGGCTGGCCGAGCCCGCTTCGGCGATGCCCGCGAGGTCGCCCTTCACATCGGCCATGAACACCGGCACCCCGGCGGCCGAAAACCCCTCGGCCAGGATCTGCAGTGTCACCGTCTTGCCGGTGCCGGTGGCCCCCGCGATCAGCCCGTGGCGGTTGCCGTATTTCAGCAGCAACGACTGCGGCACCCCATAGCCTTCGCCGCCGCCGCCTACGAAAATGCTGTCCGCCGTGATCTCTGACATGCCAAGCCCCCCGTGGAATTTGTGACAAAATACATTGTTAACCCTTCTGTGCCAGTGTGGATCTTGCCAGCCCGGTGCATTGCCCGGGCGGGCGGTGACTTCCTCCCTGTCAGACTTGCCGCGCCCCTCAAAAGGCGCGGTTTTTTTGTTTCCGCGAGCAGCGCCGGGTGCGGCGCCGGGGCCCGAGAATCCGTGTTGACGCATTGCGAAAACCGCCGTAGCGTTTGTCACACAAGTCGGCCAGTCCGACAGGGAGAAATAATGACACTGGAAAAGGGCCGCTCGTCGGCCCTTTTTTTCTGTGTGCGGCCGGGATCGGACATCCACCGCCGAAGGTCGAAAAGATCCTGCGTTTCTGACCTGACTTGGGCCGCCCCCCGTGCTAATCAGCGCGCAACGCAACCATGGATGAGACCCGCATGTCGATGACCCCTGTGACCCGCAAACTGGCTCTGGCCCTGGCCCTTATGGTGATGTCGCCGGTTGGGCTGGCCCTGGCGCAGACCACCACCGAAACCCCGACGCAAGCGCCGGCCGAGACGCCTGTGGCGGTCGGTGACGCGCCGGTGGCGGATGGGCTGTCGATGGGGGCCGAGGTGGACGCTGTCGAGGCCCCGCCGACGCAAGAGACGGCACAGGTCGGAGAGACCTATCTGCTGGCGAATTTCGAGCAGTGGGAACAGCGGTGCATCAAGACCGAAGACGGGTCTGACCCCTGCCAGCTGTATCAGCTGCTGAAGGATCAGGACGGCAATTCGGTGGCCGAATTCAGCATGTTCGCGCTGCCGCCCGGGGGCGAGGCCGCCGCCGGGGCGACGGTCGTGGTGCCGCTGGAAACGCTGCTGACCTCCAACCTGCTGATCGCCGTCGATGGCGGCAAGGCCAAGGTCTATCCCTTTACCTTCTGCGCGCAGATTGGCTGCATCTCGCGCGTCGGCTTCACCGCCGCCGAGGTGGCCCAGTTCAAGAAGGGCGCCGCCGCGACCATGACGATCGTGCCGGCCGTGGCACCGGACCAGAAGGTGACGCTGGCGATCTCGCTCAAGGGCTTTACGGCCGGGTATGACGCCGTCGCGCTGTCCACCCCGGCCGCCGCACCGGCTCCCTGACGGTTCGGGCCGGGAAAACCCGGCCCCTACGCCCTGCGCAGCGCCAGAACCGCGTTGAGACCGCCGAACGCAAAGGCGTTCGACAGGCAGACATCGACGCGGGCAGTGCGCGCCACGTTCGGCACCACATCCAGCGCACATTCGGGATCGGGCTCTTCATAGCCGATGGTCGGGGCGATCACGCCGTCCGTCAGCGCCATGAGGCAGGCCAGCAGTTCGACAGCCCCCGTGCCGCCGATCAGATGGCCGTGCATGGATTTGGTCGACGAGATCATCAGCCGATCGGCATGATGGCCGAACACATCCGCCACCGCGGCGCATTCGGTCTTGTCATTCGCCGCGGTGCCGGTGCCGTGGGCGTTGATGTAGCCGACCTCTTCGGGGTTGATGCGGCCGTCGCGCATCGCCCCGGCCATCGCCCGCGCCGCACCCTGTTTCGACGGCATCACGATATCGGACGCATCCGACGTCATGGCAAAGCCCACGACCTCGGCCAGAATCTCGGCGCCGCGGGCCTGCGCCATCTCCATGTCCTCGAACACGAAGATCGCCGCACCCTCGCCCTGCACCATGCCGTTGCGGGTCAGGCTGAACGGGCGGCAGGCGTCCTTGGACATCACCCGCAGCCCTTCCCAGGCCTTGATGCCGCCGAAACACAGCATCGATTCCGACCCACCGGTCAGCATCGCCCGCGTCATGCCCGACCGCACCATGTGAAACGCCTGCCCCATCGCGTGATTGGACGAGGCGCAGGCGGTGGCCACGGTGTAGCTGGGCCCCTTGAGGTTGTATTCCATCGACAGATGGCTTGCGGCGGCGTTGTTCATCAGCTTGGGCACCACGAACGGATGCACCCGGTTCTTGCCCTCTTCATAGACCGCGCGATAATTGTCGTCCCAGGTGTTGACCCCGCCGCCGGCTGTGCCAAGGATCACACCGGCATCATACCCCAGACGGCCGTCGAAATTCAGCCCCGACTGCGCCACGGCCTGCCGCGCCGCAAGCAGGGTGAACTGGGTGAATTTATCATAGAGAACAATCTGTTGGCGGTTGAAATGTTCTTCCGGGTTCCAGTTGTGAACCTGCCCGCCGATCTTGATCGACAGCCGGTCGCGGTCGCGGATATCAAGCTCGGTGATGCCGCAGCGCCCCTCGCGGAAGGCGGCATAGGTGTTTGGCACGTCGTGGGCCAGCGCGTTGATCGTGCCCGCCCCGGTGATGACGACCCGCCTCATGCAGGCCGTTTGGCGACCAGCGCCTCGACAGCGGCGACGATGGCCGCGACCGACGTGATGTCGAATTCGTTCTTTTCCGGCTCGTTGGCGTTGAACGGCACCGTGATGTCAAACGCCTCTTCGATGGCAAAGATCGACTCCACCAGCCCAAGGCTGTCGATTCCCAGATCGTCGAGCGTCGAGTCGAGCTTTACATCGGCCACGTCCAGCACCGCCTGTTCGGCGATGATGGCGATCACCCGGTTCTTGACGTTGTCGGCCATGGCGGTCCCCTTGTTGGTGGCGGAGGTTTAGTCGCGTTTGCGCAACATTGAAATGACGGATTCCAGTTCGGCCACCCGCATGGCCAGACGCGGAAGGCGGCGCAGAGCCTTGTGCATCTCGATATGCATCTCCATCTTGACCGCCGGATAGCCAAGCAGCACCCGGCCCGAAGGCGCGTTGGTAAAGATCTTGGTGGCCCCGCCCGCGATCACATCATCGCCGACAAAGATGTTGTCGTTGACGCCGCATTGGCCGCCCAACACCACCCGGTCGCCGATCCGCGCCGACCCGGCGATGCCGACCTGACCGCATAACAGGCAGTCGCGGCCGACGCTGACGTTGTGCCCGATGTGGACGAGATTATCGAGCTTGGTGCCGGACCCGATGGAGGTGTCGCGTATGGTGCCCCGGTCGATGGCGGCATTGGCGCCAATTTCCACATCATCCCCGATAATCACCGCGCCCAACGAGTGAATCCGCATCCAGGACTGTGCGCGGATTTCCTCGCGGTGCCCGAGGGTTGCGCGAATGTCCTCAACCCCCGACGTCTCGGGCGTGACAAAGGAAAACCCGTCGGCCCCGATCACCGCTCCGGGCTGGCAGATGACCCGGTCACCGATCCGCACCCGCGCGCCGATCCGCGCGCCCGTCAGGATCAGCGCGTCATCGCCGATCACCGCGCCCTCTGCTATCGAGGCATGGCTGGCAATCCGCGCCCGTGCGCCGATCTGCACGCCGGCCCCGATGGTGACAAACGGCCCGACCGCCGCATCCGGCCCCAGAACCGCTGACGCATCGACACTGGCCATCGGATGCACGCCGGGCGCAATCAGCGGCCCGGTGTCCATCATCCGGGTCAGGCCCGCCATTGCCATCCGGCCCCGCGGCGCAAAGATCGCGGCGCGCAGGCCCAGGCCCTGCCAATCCGCGCCCGGCCACAGCAGCGCTGCCACCGCAGACCCCTGCCCCAGACCACCGGCATATTTCGGGTCCATCGCCAGCGCCAGCGCCCCGGCATCGGCCAGCGCCGGTTCCGCCGCATGCGTCACCTGAACATCAAGATCGCCCGCCGCCTCGGCCCCGAGCGCCTGCGCTATGTCACGGATGCTGAACGGCATGGCCCCTCCACCCGCAGGTCCGGCCTGCGTTGTGCAGATTTAGCCCTGAACGCCGCGCAGCACCACCCCGGCTTCGGTCAGCGCGTCGAAAATCCGCCCGTCGCGGCCATAGATATCACGACGATAGCCGATCTTGCCGCGCGCATTCGGCCAGGCGGTGAAATAGACCAGATGCACCGGCACCAGGTCGTCCAGCGGCACCGTGGTTTCGCGGCCCGTGTCCAGATGCCCGGCAAACTCGCCCTTCGGGTCCGCCGACTGCGGGGCCAGCAGCGCATAGGCGAAATCAAAGGGGTCGCTCAGCCGGATGCAGCCGTGCGAATAGGCCCGAACCTCTGTGTCGAACAACGATTTCGCCGGCGTATCATGCAGATAGATGTTGTGTTGATTGGGAAACATGAACTTGACCTTGCCCAGGGCATTGCCGTCCGAAGGCGGCTGCCGCAGGGCAAAGGGGAAGGTGCGGGCGGTGTAGGCCGCGAAGTTCACAGCGCCTCGGGACACCACGCGCCCCGCGCCGTCGATCACCTGCAGATAGCTGACCGCGTTCGGATTGGCCTGCAGCAGCGGCAGATATTCCTTGGTGGTGATCGAGCGCGGCACCGACCACGACGGATTGATCACCATATGCTCCATCTGGTCCGAGAATTCGGGGCTGCGCTGGTCGGGCACGTTCTTGCCGATCACGGCGCGGGTCTGAAAGATGACGCGGCCCTTGTCGATGATCTGCGCCGTGAAATCGGGTTGGTTCACCCAGATATGCCGGTCGCCGCGCGGGGCGTCGCCGAACCAGCGCAACCGCTCCATCGCCACCACCACCGATTGCAGCCGTGCGGCGGGGTCGGTGTTCAGCGCGCCGATCGTGCCCGGACCGGCGACGCCATCGCCGATCAGCCCCTGATCAAGCTGGAACCGCTGCACCGCCGCCTGCAGTGCGCGGTCATAGGTCAATGTGGCCGAACGGCCAAGATAGCCAAGAGCTGTCAGCCGGTCGCGCATCGCCACCACCTCTGCGCCCTGCTCGCCGGGCTTGAGGGTGTCAACGGTGATCTGAGGCCCCCAGTCGGCCGGCGTCAGCCGCTCCAGCAGCAGCTTTTCCTTCATCAGCCGGCTGTATTCCGGCGAGTCGGGGGCAAGGTCGGCCAGAACGGACTGCGGGTTGTCGCCCCTGATCTGCGCCAGCAGCAGCGCCCGGTCCGGCCGCACCACGTCGCGAAGGATGCCGTCATCAACCGACCTCGGGTCCAGCACTCCGGTCGACAGGTCATGCGCGAAGGCCAGATAGGCCTCGGTCATCGCCACTTCAAGCCGGCCACGGTCGCCCTCCGTCACCGCCGCGCGAAACCCCGCCCGAAGCCGCGCCGCATCATAGCGCGGCACCGGCAGCCCGTGGGCCGCAGCGCCGTCAAGCGCCGTCAGCAGGGCCTGCCGCCGGGCGACGTCCTGCGGACCGGTCCACAGCGTCGTGTAGCCCTGGGTGCGGTAGAACGCCGCCACCGCATCGTCCAGCGAGGCCGCCGCCGCAAGCGCCTGGGTAAAGGCCGTGGTCTGCGTCGTCTGGGCCTGCACCGGCGAGGCCAGCGTCAAGGCAAGAGCCGCCGCCGCGACTGCCGCTTTGCCAACGGTGATGCTGAACGCCATCTGTCTTAATCCCTGTCCCAAGGCGCGGTGCCCACGCGTTTGCGAAACTTTCAGGGAAAACAATGGCAGTGTAAACTCACATCCCCGCCAACACCCGCCCCGCAGCACCGCGATTGTCGCATAAACATCACGCAATCCAGACCTGCGGAATTCCCCACTTGTCGCCGACAGATTCAGCAATTTTTCGCCTATCGGGGCGATGATGCCGGTGTCCTGGGGATTCTTGTCTTGGGCTTCACGGGAAGGTGTGGCATAGAAACTGCACACTTGGGGATGAAGTGGCAGACAATCCGCCGGGACAGGCGGTCGAAGACCAGCGATGGGACAGGCGCTCAGAATGACGAATATGAACTTTCCGGGGATGTCGCGGCGTGGCCTGCTGGGCGCGTTTGCGGCGACACTCGTGGTTGCGGCCCCGACGATGACCAGTGCCTTCGGGATCCTGAAAGGGGCTGGCGATATCCGCCGTATCCGGATGTATTCGGGCCGCACCGGCGAAAGCATGGATACGATCTACTGGATCGAAGGCGAATATATTCCGGAAGTGTTGAAGGAAATCAACCACTTCATGCGCGACTGGCGGTCGGATGAGACCATCAGGATCGACGCCCGCACCGTTGACATCATGGCCGCCTCGCACCGGCTGATGGACGTGTCTGAACCTTACATGCTGTTGTCGGGATACCGCAGCGCCGGCACCAATGCGATGCTTCGGTCACAGTCCAGCGGCGTGGCCAGAAATTCCTTGCACGTGAAGGGTCAGGCCGCTGACCTGCGGCTTAAATCCCGTTCGGTCGGCCAGATGGCCAAGGCGGCGGCCGCCTGCTCGTCGGGCGGCGTCGGTCGGTATTCGAGATCAAACTTCGTCCACATGGACTGCGGACCGGTTCGCACTTGGGGCGGCTGAGCGATCGGTTTACGGATTAACGACAAAGGGAACCATCCGGTTCCCTTTTTTCCTTGGCCGCCGAACGATTGTTTCGCGAACCGCATCAAGGCTCGGTCGGCAGTCCTGGCATTTTGCCGCGATATCCCATCGCCACCACGAATTTTTCGGAACTGTCAGCGCGGCTGGCAAGGGGTTTGACGTTGGCCACCTTGTCGAAGTTCCGCTTCAGCACGGTCTGCAGGCTCAACTCCGCCCCGCCCGCCAGCACCTTGGCCACGAACGTGCCGCCCACCTCGAGCACGTCAAACGCGAAATAGGCCGCCGCTTCGCACAGCGCGATGATCCGCAGATGGTCGGTGCCCTTGTGGCCCGAGGATGCCGCCGCCATGTCGCTCAGCACCACATCGGCGGGGCCGCCGAGCCAGCCCTTGACCAGCGCATCGGCCTCGTCGGCCAGAAAATCCAGCTGATGGATCTGCGCGCCCGCAATCGGCTCCACCACTTGCAGATCGACGCCCAGCACGGTGCCCACCGGCTTGCCCGGCTTTTGCGCCAGCGCGTTGACCCGGTCCACCGCGATCTGGCACCATCCGCCGGGCGCGCAGCCAAGGTCCACCACCCGCGCCCCGGGTTTGAGAAACAGGAACTTGTCGTCAAGCTCTTGAATCTTGTAGGCCGCGCGGCCCCGATAGCCCTCTTTCCTTGCCCGGGCCACGTAGGGATCGTTCAACTGCCGCTCCAGCCACAGCGTCGACGACAGCTTGCGCCCCTTGGCGGTTTTCACCCGCACCCGCAATTCGCGCTGACCGCGCCCCGAGGTGTTCTTTTCGGTCATTCGTAGGGCCCATCTTCCAACACGCCGTCGGCGCTCATCTGTGCATAAAGCAGCCCTTCGCGCAAACCACGGTCGGCGACGGACAACTGATCGGTGGGCCATATCCGCATCAGCGCCTGAAGGATAGCCGCCCCCGACATGATCAGCGAATGGCGGTCGCGCCCGATGCGCGGATCGGTGCGGCGGCCTTCGGGGCCAAGCGACAGATAATCGCGGATCACGATGTCGATCTGGTCCGACGTCATCAACAGGCCGTCCACCTTGGCCCGGTCATAGCGGCGCAGGCCAAGAAAGCTGGCGGCGACGGTGGTGACCGTGCCGCTGGTGCCGATGATCTGAAACCCGGCGCGGGGGTTGTCGGCGTTGTAGGGGCTGAACTTGGCAAGATTTTCCTCGAAAAACCAGCTCATCAGCGCGAACCGCGCCGCGTCGTCGTCAACATCGACGAACTGGTCCTTCAGCGTGGCGACACCCAGCGGGACGGATATCCAGTCAACCACCCGCGCGTCGGCCGGGCCCTGAACATCAAAGCCGGAATGCAGCCGCATGATCGACCTCGGCCGGTCGTCGATGGCCACGCCCGACAGGTCGATCCACACCAGCTCGGTCGATCCGCCGCCGATGTCGACCACCAGCAGTTGCTCGGTCTGCCGCCGCACCAGAGGCGCGCAAGAGATGACAGCCAGCCGCGCCTCTTCTTCGGGTGCGATGATTTCTAGCTGCAGCCCGGTGTCCCGCCGCACCTGACGGATGAAATCGCGGGCATTGCGGGCGCGGCGGCAGGCCTCGGTCGCCACCAGCCGCATGCGTTTGACGCCATGCTTGTCGATCTTCTTGGCGCAGATGCGCAGCGCCTGAATCGTGCGCTCCATCGACGCGCGGCTCAGCCTGCCAGACGCCTCCAGCCCCGCGCCAAGCTGCACCGTCTTGGAAAAGCTGTCGACGACCTGAAACTGACTGCCCCGGGGTTGGGCAATCAGCATGCGACACGAATTCGTGCCCAGATCCAGCGCAGCATAAAGCTGTCCCGAACCGGGTTGCAGGGGGGATGACGCCTCGACCGCGCCGAAGGCCGCATCCTGCGCCTCGACAGCACTTACATTCGCGTCCACCCCCCGGGGACGCACGGGCGTCATTGACCGCCCTCCATTGGTTGTTGACCTCAAGGTAGTGCCGTTGGCCGGGGGTGACAAGCGGTATGCACGGGCCGGCACCGCCCTCGGGGCAGTTGCGGTCAGACTCATGTTTCACATGGCGATTTTTCCGATTGCCGGGGGATGTATCGGGGCCGGTGTCCGGATACGACACAGGGGGTCGCAAGCGGCGGCCATTCTGTCGAAATCCGACATCGGCTGTCGCGAAGCGGCGCTAGAACGGATGGCAACGGCGGCGGGGGGGGAATCAGATGCCAGACGTAACGGTGGTTTATTGGCGCGACATCCCGGCACAGGTGATTGTCGGCAAGGGTCGGCGCGGATCGAAGGTGCAGTTGACCGAACGCTTTGAACAGGCGATCGACCGCTGCGCGATGAAGACCGGCGCGCGGGACGCCGACGCCTATCTTGCCGAATGGCGCAAGGCGGCCCCCTACGAGGTGGAGGGCGAGCCTGACGCCGTCGCCGCCGCAGAAGCCGCCCGGCTGGAGGCCGAGTTCGACACCGCCCGCCTGAAATCGCTGATTGATACCGAAGGCTGGGCCACCCCCCGCCCCGCCGTCTAGGAACCCCGCCATGGCCCTGTTCAATTTCCGCCGCGACACCGCCGCCGCTGACGCCAACCCGCAGGTCGAGGCGTTCCTGCACGGCTACTCCATCGAGGTGATGCCCCGCACAGCCGAAAAGGTCGACGATTTTCGCGCAATTCTGCCGCAGGGCACCCGCGTCTATATCGCCCATATCGAAGGCACGCCGATCGAGGACATGGTCGCCACCGCCCGGCGTCTGACGGCCGATGGCTTTGCCGTGATGCCGCATTTCCCGGCCCGCATCATTCCCGACCGTGCCACGCTGGTGGATTGGGTGGCCCGCTATCAGGGCGAGGCGGATGTGAAGCAGGCGCTGCTGCTTGGCGGCGGGGTCACCACCCCGGCCGGAGATTTCGACGCCTCGATGCACCTGATCGAGACCGGGGTGTTCGACGGGTTCGACCGCCTGCATGTGGCAGGCCACCCCGAGGGCAACAAGGACATCGACCGCGACGGCGGCGATGCCATCGTGCTGCAGGCGCTGAAATGGAAGCAGGACTTTGCCAACCGCTCTGACGCGGCCTTTGCCATCACCACGCAGTTCGCCTTCGAGGCCGATCCGGTCATCGCCTGGGCCAACCGCCTGGCCGCCGAGGGCATCTTGATGCCGATCCATATCGGAATTGCAGGCCCGGCCAAGCTGCAGACCCTGATCAAGTTCGCCATCGCCTGCGGCGTCGGCCCCAGCTTGCGCGTGCTGCAACGCCGCGCGATGGATGTGACCAAACTGCTGCTGCCCTACGAGCCGACAGAGGTCGTGACGGCACTGGCCGCGCACAAGGCCGCCAACCCCGCCTTCGGCATCGAACAGGTGCATTTCTTTCCGCTTGGTGGCATCAAGACCAATGCCACCTGGGCAACCGATCATGGCGGCAAGGCTTGCGCGCCTGCCGCACAAGCATAAAGGCCTGCAATGACCCGCACCGTTCTTGAGTCCAAAACCAAAACCGTCGTCATCGGCTTTGACGAGCCGTTCTGCGTCATCGGCGAGCGGATCAACCCCACGGGGCGGAAAAAGCTGGCGGCCGAACTCGAGATGGACAACTTCGAGACGGTGCTGAAAGACGCGCTGGAACAGGTCGCCTGCGGGGCGATGGTGCTGGACGTGAACTCGGGCGCGGTGTTCACCAACAAGATGGCGTCAGACCCGCGCTATGCCGACAACAACTTTGTCGAGCCGCCGCTGATGCGCGAGTTGATCCTGCGGATTCAGGCGGTGGTGGAGGTGCCGCTGTGCATCGATTCGTCGGTGCCGGGTGCGCTGGAAGCCGGGCTGAGGGCCTGCGAGGGCCGCCCGCTGCTGAACTCGGTAACGGGCGAGGAAGACCGGCTGGAGCTGGTGCTGCCGCTGGTCAAGAAATACAACGTGCCGGTCGTGGCGATTTCCAACGACGACACCGGCATTTCGGAAGACCCCGAGGTGCGGTTCGCGGTGGCGAAAAAGATCGTGCAGCGGGCGGCGGATTTCGGCATTCCGGCGCATGACATCGTGGTTGATCCGCTGGTGATGCCGATCGGCGCCATGGCGACGGCGGGGCATCAGGTGTTCACGCTGGTGCGGCGTCTGCGTGACGAATTGGGGGTGAACACCACCTGCGGCGCGTCGAACATCAGCTTTGGCCTGCCGCACCGCCACGGCATCAACGCGGCCTTTCTGCCGATGGCGATCGGCGCAGGCATGACCTCTGCCATCATGAACCCGGTCCGGCAAGTGGAGATGGAGGCGATCCGCGCCGCCAACTTTCTGATGAACCACGACGCCAACGGCACCGACTGGATCCGGTTCACCCGCGTGATCGACGCGGTGGCAGAGGGGCAGACGTTTTCCGAGGCGTCGGTCTCGGTGGCGCAGGCCAGCCGGGGCCGGTCGGGCGGACGGGCCGGACGGGCACGCGGCTGATGCAGGCGTTTTCCGTCGATGCAAAGGATCGCGCCATGGAAACATGGGCCGACCCCGCCTGCGGGTCCATCGGCTGGCAAACCCTGATATCGAAGGGGCTGACCGACAGCGCCGGGATGGTCTGCGGTATCGGCCATCTGGCCACCGGCATGGACTTTGCAGCGCACCACCACGCCGAGGCCGAGGTTTACTTTGGCCTCGACGGTGTGGGCACGGTGATGATCGACGCGACGGCGCACCGGCTTGCACCGGGTGTGGCACTGTTCATCCCGCCCCATGCCGTTCACGGTGTGCCGACGGTCAGCGAGCCCTTGCGCTATTTCTATGTCTTTGCCACCGACAGCTTTGACGACATCACCTATCACTTCCAGCCTGCGACCTGATCTTGTGGTGCCTGGGGCCTTGCAAAGCCCGGCGCGCGCAATACTACCCTGATGCCGGACTGACCCCAGGAAACCAGAGGACTGCCCCACTTGTCCAACCCAATGCCGCAGACCGCAACCGAAGACGCGCTGGTGATCTTCACCCCCTCGGGCAAGCGCGGCCGTTTTCCGCACGGCACGCCAATCCTGACAGCCGCGCGTCACCTCGGCGTCGACCTCGACTCGGTCTGCGGCGGGCGGGGCATCTGTTCGAAATGTCAGATCACCCCCGGCTATGGCGAATTCTCCAAACACGGGCTCACCGTGCAGCCCGACGCGCTGACCGACTGGAACGCCGTCGAAGAGCGGTATGACCGTATCCGGGGCCTGCCTTCGGGCCGCCGTCTGGGCTGTCAGGCCTGCG
>Ga0105047_10002545_pt1 | contig 32483 bp, 28 predicted proteins | sample MAT04_FD_78384 | JGI IMG/M metagenome (GOLD analysis project Ga0105047, IMG submission 78384) | Freshwater microbial communities from Lake Fryxell liftoff mats and glacier meltwater in Antarctica - MAT-04 (megahit assembly) | ecosystem: Environmental > Aquatic > Freshwater > Ice > Liftoff... | reverse complement strand
TGCTTCGTCTCCGACGACTTGCTCGAGGGCATCACCGCCTTTGGCGAAAAGCGCAAACCGAACTGGACCGGCCACTAACCTCGAAATCCCAGTAAGCACCTGAAAAACACCCCCGGGAACGTCCGTTTCGTCAGTCAGAATGCGGTTTGCGTACACGTAATCTCTGAACCGAAAGGACACCCCGAGGGTGAATTCCAAAACTACTGCCAAAAGCATAGAAGTGACGTCAGACGCCGAGGGTCTCACCTCCCGCTCCGGCGCCTATCTGATGACCGAACTGGCCGACCGGGTCGGCCTGACCAAAGCCCTCTCGACGGCCATGGCCCCGACCAGGTCCCGCCGTTCGGCCCATGATCCGGGAGTGGTTCTCCGGGATCTCGCAATCTCGATCGCTGATGGCGGTGACTGCGTCTCCGATCTCGGGGTGCTTGCCGGCCAGGTTGATCTCTTCGGCAAGGTCGCGTCGAACTCGACCGCCCACCGGGTGATCAGCTCAATCGGATCAAAAGAGCTCGAAGCGATCCGTTTGGCGCGGGCGGCGGCGAGAGCCAACGCCTGGAAGGCCGGAGCCCGACCGGAGACCTTGACCATCGACCTCGACGCGACACTGCTCACCGCCCACTCCGAGAAGGACCAGGCCAAAGGCAATTACAAAGGCGGCTTCGGTTTCCATCCCCTGATGGCCTATCTCGAAGGGACCGGGGAGCCCCTCGCCGCACTGCTTCGCCCCGGCAACGCCGGGGCCAACACCGCCGCCGATCACTTCAAGGTCCTAGAGCTTGCCCTGGAGCAGATCCCGGCAGCTGACCTTGATCGCGAGATCCTGGTTCGAACAGACGGCGCCGGAGCAACCCACGCTTTCACCCACGACTGCCGCGAAGCGAGCATCAACTTCAGTGTTGGTTATGAACTAAGCCCCGCGGTTCAGGCAGCAATCCTTCAAACCCCTGAACACCACTGGCAACCGGCGATCGAGCCGGAAGGTGAGAACCGGGAAGGCGCCTGGGTCACCGAGCTCACCGACCGGGTTGACCTCTCGAGTTGGCCGGAGGGCACCCGCCTGATCTGCCGGAAAGAGCGTGCCCATCCCGGGGCCCAGTTCAAGTTCACCGATCATGGCGGCCACCGCTTCACCTCGTTCCTGACCGACACCGAAGCAGGCCAGATCGCCGGACTTGAACTCCGCCACCGCCAAAGAGCCAGAGTTGAGGACTCGATTCGCTCAGGCAAAGACACCGGCATGCGCAACCTGCCCTTCCATGACTTCGCCGCCAATCAAGCTTGGCTTGAGCTCTCCTTGATGGCTCAGGACCTGCTCGCCTGGACGGAGGTCCTGGTTCTCACCGGCAACCTCGCGAAAGCGGAACCGAAGCGGCTTCGCCAACGGCTCTTCCATGTTGCCGGGCGGATCGCTCGCTCCGGCCGGCGAATCACCCTGCGCCTTCCCCGAAGCTGGCCTTGGGCGAAAGCTCTTGAAGCTGCCTTTGCGCGGCTTCGGGCTTTGCCGCCGCCGCTTCTTGCCTGACCGGCAGGCGGACTGACACACTCACCTTGGGGATTGACCACCCGGCTTTGCCGGGGTTGATCACCGCCGGGGTGAAACGGGCCGAGTTGGCTGCGAAACGGCCACTTTTGGTGATCCGGGCGGCACCCCGCCCACCGCTGCCCTCACGAACACCACATCGGGCACTTCTCAGCCCGAAATCACACCTGGCGAAGGCTTACTGGGAAATCGAGGCTATAACGCCATCAGGCTCCAGCGTGCCGTCAGCATTCTTTTTTGGTCGTAGCCGCTTTAGGCAGGTCGTCGGGATCTCGGGTTTCTACTTCACCTTGATCGTTACCTGGGTGTTTCTTACGTCACGGCTCTTACGGTCGATCGCCGTCGAGACTGCTTCGAATTGGAAAGCGAGTCTCTTGCCTGGTTTCGCTTTGTGTTTGACCTGCATCCGGAACTTCCGGGTTGCGGTCTGGCCCGAAGGAACCGTGTTGATGGGCAAACACCACTTCTTGAATCTGACCAGCTTTTTCGGGGCGGTCACACAAATATCCACACTGTTTGTGGCCGCACGACCATTGTTTTTGATTTTCGCGGTGAAAACGGTTTCACCACCGGGTTTCACCACCCGGTTTTTCGGTGAAATATGTAGCGTCCCGAGCTTAGCTTCGGTGAGCACACAGTTCGGGGGTGTCCCGAACGTGCCCTCTGGACAAACACCTTCAACCGGACCACCGGTGATGTGAAGCGAATCGTCCGACAGGTCGATATAGCCAACGGTGCCACGCGCACTATCGAACCGGATCAACGCATCCCACACATGGGCTGAACCCTCCTCCCCCAACGGTGCGTCCGTAATCCGAACCGGACCGGAATGAGGCACCAAAATACTGGCGGACGCGGTATCTCCCGGAAATCTGGTTCTAGACACAACAAGGTACCCGGTATCTGGGTCCCTTCGGTAAGCGCCAGCGCAGATATTTACGGCGAGGTATTCCTCTCCCCTGAGACCCCCGGCGCCCCATGAGTTGGTGCGTTTCACCATAAAGACCCGTGAATCACCGCACCCCGGCCCGTGAATTTCGCCCGGTCTTGGTTCCGGTAGAGGAAATGGATAACCAGAGACTTCGGCTGGCTGGTCAGCCTGCTGTGCGACCACCTTGTCTCGGTCTGCCACTGTCATCACCGTGCCGGCGGTGCCAGGGATAACCCCGGCTACCGGGGACAACGCCTGGTCTTGCGAGCCGTCCAATGGTAAAACCAAGGCAAGAACGGCAGCTATCGCCAAAGCGGCGGTGATTGTGCTGAACATCCAGATTCGTGTTTTCACTTTAGAGACTCCCAAGGCCAGGGGCAGTCGAATTCGACGATGTCTCGTCCGAGCTGCGGAGCTACTCCCTGTTTGTGAAGAGCGACCCATGCGTGCTGGGCGGTCTTATAAGTTTTAGTTTTGTTGGCCGGGAATCCGAACTTAGGCGGACAGTTACTGCCTTCCTGAAAGGTGATGCCATCGAAGCGAAACACGTTGCCTTGGTTTCGCCAGTTTTTCGCGACGGCAACCCAACTCATTGGCTGATCCGGAACTTCGTAATGGTAGATCTGCGGAAGTAAATGAATGGGTTTGTCGTCCCATCCCTGAGACACCCGGGCCACCTGATTTTTAGTCCAATCATTTTTACATTTCTGATTTGTGTCTGTGCATCCCCCGGCGGTTCCGTAGTTGAACGCCTTAACCGGTCCGCCTTCTTCCGCCATCCCGTAGGCCATTTTCACAGCCAGGTCGGAACCCAGATGAGGATTATCTGGAGTTGTCAACAGGAACCGAAATATGCATCAGTTTCAAGAATTGAATTATGCATCACCGGGGTTCGTCGCCGATCAGGCGGAGGGCCGTAGGCCCGCAGCCTGATCGGTCGGCTTCACCTGTGACCCCCGATCTTTCAACCGGTAGCTCTTACCCTTGAGAGCGATGATCTGAGCGTGATGAACCAAGCGGTCGATCAAGGCGGCGGCGACCATCTGATCGCCCAGGATCTCACCCCAGGCCTCAAAGCCCCTGTTTGAAGTAACGATCACCGAACCGCGCTCGTAACGGCGGGCGATCAGCGCAAAGAGCAGGTTTGCGGCCTGGCGCTCCAGCGGCAGGTAGCCGATCTCGTCGATCACCAAAAGGCCGTAGCGCTCCAGGCGCTTTAGCTCCTGATCGAGCGAGTTCGAGTGCTGGGCGGCCTCAAGCCGGTCGATCCACTGCTGGGCGGTGGCAAAGGCAACCCGGTGGCCCTCCTGGCAGGCCCGGATCGCCAAGGCGATTGCCAGGTGGGTCTTGCCGGTCCCCGGGGGCCCGAAGAAACAGACGTTGGCGTGCTCGGTGACCCAGGCGAGTTGGGCGAGGTGTTGGATTAGCGGCCGCTCGGCAGCCGGCTGGGCGGTGAAGTCGAAGTCTTCGAGGCTTTTGTTCGCCGGGAAGGAGGCGTGGCGGATACGGTTCCGTGTGCCTGAAGCATCTCTGGCGAAGACCTCGGCCTCCAGCAGGGTCTCGAGGAACTGCTCGTAGCTCCAGCTGTTCTCGCGAGCCGAGCTCGCGGTCTGGTCAAGTCGCTCGGCGATTCTTGGTGCTTTGAGCTTTGAGATCAGGTAGGGCAGGCGCTCGCCGGGCTTGTCGGTGGTGGTGCTCATGAGCAAAGCGCGGCGTAGTCGGCGAGCTCAGGCGGGATGACCACCGGGGCGGCGACCGGTTCCCGCAAGACCTGGGGTGGCGGCTCAGGCCGCATTTTCGGCGCCGGCTGCCAGATTCCGGGGGTGTAGCTTCGCTCGTATGTGGCAACGGTCTTTCCCTGGTGGGTGATCCAGACCCGGTCGCGGTCAAAGCAAAGCTCGACTCGCCGGTGAACCAGATTCTCCGGCGCCCGGTAAAAGCTTGCCCTGTGTTTGAGGTAGCCGTCAAGCGGCACCCTTGAAGACCGGCGCCCGGCATAGTCGAAGTCAACCGGCGGCAACGGCCGAGCGCTCTCGCGCTCTACCTCGAGGCGATCGGCGACTATGTAGTGGCCGCTGGCGTGGCGGCGCGGCAGGGCGTAGCGATCCTGCCAGTCGAAGTACTGGTGGTCAATGTCGGGTAGATCCTTGAAGTTTCTGGCTGGCCAGAAGCCGTGTTTGGTGTGGCGAACTGCGCCCTCGGTCGAGCCTTTCTCGCGTGGGGTGGCCGGGGTGCAAGCGGTGGCGTGGGAGGCGTAGTGGCCACGGAGCTGAAGGAAGCGCGAGTTCCAGGTGATCTCATTGCCTTCGCGGCGGGCGACCGCTGATCGCAAGTTGTCATAGACCATCTCGCGCGGCACCCCGCCGAGCCAGTTGAAGGCGTGAACGTGGCCTTCGAGGAAGGACTCGATCGTCATGTCAAAGGTGAAGTGAGCAGTTGCCGCACCTGAGTAAGGAAGCGAGCAGACCAGGGCGTAGACCCGGCGCTCCTTGCCGTAGATTCTCGGCCTGGTCGGCGTCTCGCCCCAGTCGACCTGCATTACCTGGGCCGGGCGGTAGCCGGTCTTTTGTGCCGGGCGCTCGCTCGGCGGGCGGAGCTTCGAGATCCGCTTTCTGACCAGATCGATCGAGCCGGTGTAGTCGTGCTCGTCGCGGAGGATCTCGGTCACCCTGGGTGACTTGATCTCGGGCCAGTCCTTGATCAACTTGGCGATCACCGGCTCGAGAGGGTCGAGCATCGAGCCGGTCGGTGCTCGGTCGTAGCGCGGTGGCTCGTTGGCCTCGGCCAGGCGCTTGACCGTTCTCGGGTCGATTCCCAGCCTGCTTGCGATCTGTCGCCGGGGGATCCCCTCGGCGTCCAATGTTCTGACCTCTGCCCAATCCATTGCTCCACGCACCTCCTACCGACCTCCTCGCTCGAATTACCCGAGTCGAGTTTCGCCGGTGTCGGTCGCCACCCGTGGGTGGCGCACTTTTCAGTTCCTAGATGCGGTGCAGTATTGGGCTACTGGTGTCATAGCGGCAGGCTAGGCGCTCGGAGATCCCGAGATGTTGTTACCTCGGAGGTCATCTCGCCCTCGCCGAGCAGGTGGTCTGACCGGACCCCATTCGTCGGTCCACCTGGTCAGAACCCCAGGGCCGCCTGACCATGGTCAGGCGGCTCGAACATGAAAACTGGACCCTCACCCGGGCGGCTTCGGCCTCCGGGGTTTCGGAAAAAACCTGCGCAAAGTGGTTGCGCAGATTTCGAGCCGAAGGCGAAGCTGGCCTTACCGACCGAAGTTCCAGGCCAAAGCGGATTCCCCATGAGACCTCCGAAGACCGAGTCGAAGCGATCGCTGCTCTTCGAAGGATTCGATCGACCGGCGCCGAGATCGCCGAGATGCTTGAAATGCCGATCTCGACCGTCTCTTTGATCCTTCGAAGAATCGGGCTGGGCAAGCTCTCAAGGCTTGAACCACCGGAGCCACCCAACCGTTACGAGAAGCAAAGGCCCGGCGAGCTGATCCACATCGACATCAAGAAGCTCGGCCGGATCGACAGAAGCGGCCCCGGCCACCGATTCAGAGGCAGAGGAAAAGGAAAAAGCACGCACTCCACTGGGGCCGGCTGGGAATATGTTCACGTTTGCGTCGACGACGCAACTCGCCTGGCCTACGTTGAAGTCTTGGGCGATCAGAAGGCCACAACCGCAATCGGATTCCTGAGAAGGGCGATCCATCATTTCTCCGGTTTCGGGATTAAGGTCGAGCGGGTGATGACCGACAACGGTTCCGCCTACGTTTCCTTCGCGCATGCCGCAGCCTGCCGGGCGCTAGGAATCAAGCACATCCGGACCAGGCCTTACCGGCCCCGGACCAACGGCAAAGCCGAACGTTTCATTCGCACGATGCTTGGAGGCTGGGCCTACGGCGCGATCTACGGCAGCTCAGCCGAGCGGACCAGGGCGCTTTCTGGCTGGCTTGATTTCTATAATTGGAAGCGACCTCACGGTTCTCTGGCAAAGTGACCGCCCGGAACTCGATTAGCCGAGCTCAACCGGAACAACGTGGTTGGTTCTTACACCTAGCCAGGAAAACGGAAGGGGACAATGCATAGACTGAGCCCGGACTCCGTTACTCAGCCCCGGATGAAACATCTTGGTCTGTTTGAGGGAAAGCAAGGGTACGAAGTGACTGTCGCACCTTCCCCGGCTCCTAGCGTCGGGATGCTCACGGATGATTCAGGATGGTCGAGTTCGACCTCACCGCGCTGGACCTGATACCGGGTGGAGTAGCAACGATCGCGAGTGAACCACTCCGCGGAATCTGACGTCGCGAACCCGGTCTCGAACCTCCCAGCGGAACCGCTGGTACCGAACTCGCCTCGGGCATCAACCCACAAGACTTCTGCCTCGCCTCCGCTATCCGACTTACCTCCTCCGCCCCATACGCCCCCAAGTCGTGAGCTCCCAGGTCGCGAGCATCCTTGATAGCTGAGATCGTGAACCAGCCGCAAACGCACCAAGGAACTGTTTCGAGACTGTGTGGCGCGGAACCGACTGCCCCAGATTCGGGCGATCTGTAGACCATCGACTGCGCGGCCCTTGGCAGTCAGCTTGACCCGTCCTCTTCGGGTATCCACCACTGACCCCTTTAGTCTGAGCTTTTCGACACCCCGCAACTGGTGGGTCTTGCCACTTCTGGTGTTCTTGACCAAGACCTTGCCTTTCAACGGCTCCACCACCACCGTCGCGCCGTTGACCGGCTGTGGGGCTGCATGGGCTTGAGTGGCAACTGCGATACCAGCGAATGCCGATACCCCCGCCATGAGTACTGCTTTGGCTTTTCTGTTCATGGTCTCCCCTTCGCCGCCCTCAGGTGGCTATCTTCCGGCCTTCGCCAGGTAGGTCTTGCCCTTCCTGAGCAAGATCTTCTTCTTTTTGCTGACATCCTTCACGGCGACGATGCCTTCGCGGACCTTGAAGAACGTGCCGTCGCAGCGGTCGGCGGTGAGCCAGATCGTTCCGCGAACGGTTGCCGAGCCGCGACTCCCCTTGGTCGTGTACTTGCCCTTGCCCGATCCCCACAGCTTCCGCAGTGTGCGGCTGCTCGAGATCGACGCAGTAAATGAACTGATACTGGCCGACCGAAGTTCCGTCACCCGGGCTGAACGCTTCTGAGGTTTCTTTCGTTTCGGCTTGCAGACTTTGTTCCGTTTCTTGCCTCCAACGAGAACCAGCGTGACAAGGGTCCGGCCCTTGGCCTGCAGGAATTTGAAAGCACCGGCGTAAAACTGGGCGGTCTGGGTGCCTTTGCCGTCACCAGTCGCGGTGGTCAGAGTCATCCTGCCCCTGGTTGCGTCAATGATCGAACCGACCGGAATCTCCTGGTCTTCCACCAGTTTCACTTTCCTGCCGCCGGGTCGCCGGATCGTGACAGTTCCCGTGACGGCCCCGGCAATCCCCGTCTTGCCGTTCTGGGGCTCTGGCTCTACCGGAGGCGGAAACGGAATGAATTCGACCTGTCTGCAGGCCGAGAATTCCGAGGTACCGGAGGTTGTGGTGGCCGTTGCGGTCATGAACCCGCTGGTTGGGAAAACCGGCAGGTACTGCGAAAGGGCCGCTTCGCCGGATCCATCGGTGTTGACCGTGGCACTCCCTTGATGGACGGCGCCTTCACCGAATCCCGACCCGTCGCAGGTCGACGAGGTGTAGAAATCGATCGTGACGGCCGTGTCGGCAGTCGTCCGAATCGAGCCTTCGACATCGGTTCCCGCATCGGTTGTCTTCACCTGGTCAAGTACCGGGAAGTTCTGGAGATCGTTCGAGCCGGTATCGGCATCGGTGGAGTCATTGGGATTGACACCAGCAGGTCCTAGATCTATCCCCAGACCGGAGTTGAGTTGGATCAAGTTGTTTCGAAGAACAACTCCGTTGACTCCTGCCGAGGGTACCGTGATACCGGCGCCCTGCGAGTTGTAGATCTCGATCCCCCTCACGGTGCTGCCGCCCGAACCTGCCGCGAACGAGAGTCCCGCCCCCGGTCCCGCCCCTGCCCCGTTGATGGCGATTCTGGTGTTCGGGAAGCCCGGGGCGCTCGCGCCGTCGATATTCACTGGGCGGACGAGGGCCGGGAGTGGACTCCCTTGCGGGTTGATCGATCCGGAAACGGTAAAGGTGATTGTCTTGAGAGCCGGCTCTGCGTTAGCGGCGAGAATCGCGTCACGCAGGGTGCAGGTTCCGTCACAGGTGCCGTCACCCGAATCTACGAGACTGTTGACTTCGTAGCTCGGGGTCGGAGGTGGGGGTGCTTCCCCGGCCTCGACGCAGGCACTGAACTCCGAGACGCTTCCGGTGAGTGCACTGGTGGCAGTTGCGGTGATCTGCTCTTTACCGACTGGCAGGGCACCCACATCTTCACTGAACTGGGCATTGCTCGAGAGGTCGGTGGTGACGTTGAAGCTGGCCAGCTTCACTTCACCTTCGCCGAACCCTGAAGGGTCACAGGCGCTACTGGCGTAGATGTCGACCCGGTAGTTCGTCGTGGAAATCGAATTCAGGCTGCCGGTAGCGGTGGTCTGAGGGCCATCGATAACTGCTTCGTCCAGCAATGGGAAGTTCTGAAGATCGTGTGCCGCGAAATTGTCGTTATCCCCGGGGTCGTTCAACGTAACCCCGTCATCTCCGAGGTCGACTCCAAGCCCGCCGTTTGAATGGATCGATACGTCGGTGAAGTCATTGCCCTGAACTGTTTCGTCACCGACTATCCGGATACCGTCGTCGGTGTTGAAAGCGATCGTGTCACCATCGAACGTCGAATCTGACGACCCGAGGGTCACGCCGTATCCATTGGGGATGCCCGCCGTTCCCGTTGCGTTTGTGCCGATCAGGTTGTCGGAAAACTGAGTGCCGGTCGCACCGGTGTTCTCGAACCCGTACAGGGTGTTGCCAGAGATCTGGTTGTCTCGAACCTCGATATTCGTTACCAACGCGTTCGTGAAGACTCCTTCGTTGTTCGGGATTGCCGCCGTTCCCGCGGCGTTGGTGCCGATTCGGTTGCCGACGAGGGTCGAACCTGAAACGTTCATGCCGACCCCGATCTGATTGCTACCCGAGATCACGTTGCCTTGTCCGGCGCTGGCCCCGCCGATCGTGACCGGGTCGGTACTCAAATCGCTGATGCTGAGCCCGTAGTCGTTGGCGACCGCCGCCGTGCCGGCCGCATTCGTGCCGATGTAGTTCCCGCGGATCACGGTTCCGGGACCGTCGGCTTCGACATAGACACCTTCGTTGGTGTTGCCGGATATCACGTTGCGATCCGCGAGGCTGCTGCCGCCGAGGGTGGTCCCAGAGCCGAGAATCCGGACCCCGCTGCCGTTCGCCTCGGCCGCGGTGCCCGCCAGGTTGGTTCCGATCCAGTTGCCGCAAATCACCGCGCCGGTCGAGCCCCCTTCAACCAGTATCGCCGTGCCTCCGGTCCAGGTGTTGATGACGAGACCCTGAACGGTGGATGGTGATGATGCCGCCGTCAGCTTCAGGGCTTCGTTGCCGCCCGCAAAATCACCGTCGAGTTCGATGGCCGGAGCGCCGGCAGTCCACCCGGTCGCGCTTTCCCCGTCGATCGTCACCGGGGCTGCGATGGCCGGCAGCTGGCTACCCGGAAAGATGGTTCCACCGGAGATGGTCGAGAAGGTAATCGTATTCGTGTTGGGGTTCGAGTTGGCCTCGAGGATCGCGTCCCTGAGCGTGCAGTTCGTGTCGCAGAGTCCGTCACCGGAATCCCCGAGATCGTTCACGTCGAAGTTGGTGCTGAGGTTCACCGCGCCCTCGCAAGCGCTGAACTCGGAGCTCGAACCTGTCGTCTGGTTGGTCGCGACCGCCGTGATCTCGCGCTCTCCGTTAACCGGAAGCGCCCCGACGTCCGTGTTGAAGCTGGCGTCGCCCGACCCGTTGGTGGAGGTGGAGACGTTCCCAAGGTAGGTCCGGCCCTCCCCGTTCCCCGAGGAATCGCAGGTCGGGTTTGAGTAGAACTCGATCGTGAAGTTTGTCGAAGCAAGCGAATCGAGCGTGCCTGCGATGTCGGTGCCGGTGTCCGTGATCTCGGCCGCAGTGATGACCGGGTAGTTCTGGAGTTCGTTCGGCCCCGAATCGGCGTCGTCGGCATCGTTTGCGGTGACGCCATCACCCGCCAGATCAACTGCCAGACCGGTGTTGTCGAAAGTGACGGCCTGACTGATCCGATTGCCGGTGGAAGCACCGCCCTCGACCGAGAAGCCCGGCCCTCCGTTGTGGGCGATCGTGTCTCCGCTCGCCACAACATCCTCTACCTGGGTGTCGAGGAAGATCCCGCCCGCGGTGTTCCCGAGTGGCGCCAGACCGGTCAAGTCTGTGCCGATCAGGTTGCCCGAAACCTGGTAACCGTCTACCGGATCGGCCGGACCTCCAAAATGAATTCCCCAGCCGCCATTTCCGGAGATCAGGTTGCCGGAGATCTCCCCGGCCGGGTAGCCGCGGCGCAATCGAATGCCGTCCACCGTGTTTGGAATGGCTGCAGTTCCGGTCAGGTCGGTCCCGATGTAGTTGCCGATCACATCCATTCCGGGCCAGGGGCCGGCATAGGGCTCATCAATCTCGATCCCGATGCCGTTGCCGGACACCAGGTTGCGCTCAGCCGCGGTCGGGCCACCGATCGTTGCGCCGGCCCCGAAAGCGTGAATTCCGACGACCCCGTTGCCGATCGCGAACTGGCCAGTCGGATCAACCCCGACATAGTTGCCGATCACCTGATTGCCGGTGCCCTCCCCATTCAAGTGAATGCCCCAAAGGATGTTCCCTGAAACAACGTTACGGTCAGCGGCTGTGTTTCCTCCGATGACCCCGTTAGTGCCGCCGAAGGCGAGACCTACACCGTTGGGGAGCCCGCTGAAGCCGTTGCGGTCCACTCCAAGGTAGTTGCCCCGGATCTCCACATCCTCGGCGTTCGGGTCCACGACGATTCCGTTCTGTGGGAAATCGAGAATTGTAAGGCCCCTGATCACACTGGAATCAGCGGTACCCGTGAGCACGAGGCCATTCGCGATCGGACCCGCGTTGGGTCCATAGAGCTGGGTCTCAGTGGTGGGAAAACCCGGGATCGTCTCACCGTCGATGGTCACCTGATCGGTGATATCGGGAAGTTGCGACACCGGACTCATGCCACCGACCAGCCCGGCGAAGGTAATCGTGTCCGGACCGGCGTTTGCGTTGGCGGCGTCGATTGCTTCGCGAAAGGTGCATTCGACCAGATCGCAGCCGCCACCCCCGGCATCGCTGTCGATGTTGACATCGAATGTCGCAGCATCCGCAACGGCCGTAAATGAGAGCAGGCAAAAGGCCGCCAGGATGGCGCAACCCAGCCTTCGTTTGAAGGCGCTCTCTTTTGGTTGGCTAGTTATCTCCATATCTGCCGGACGGAACTTTTAACCCCGATCTTCCCTGATTGATGCGCATTTATCCAGTCGTTCAGTAGTCTCGCCCGATGAAGGGGACCGGAGGCCTCACTGATGCGGAGATCACGGCCCTATGCCGAAAGGGCGACGAGGCAGCGTGGTCCGAGCTCGTTGCCCGGTACTCCCGCTACCTTTACGCGATTCTCACCCAGGCCTTCCGGCTCTCCCAGCATGAGGCCGAAGATGTCTTCCAGGAGGTTTTCAGCCGCGCCTTCGACAAGCTTGGTTCCCTGAGGGACGACTCAGCGATCAAGCCCTGGCTGGCCCAGATGACCCGCCGCGCCGCGATCGACCGGATTCGCTCATCCGGACGAGAGGTCCCGGTCGAGCAGATGGAGGAGGGGGAAGTGGATAAGGAAATCGACCGTCTGGATGAGGCGATGAGCATTCGCCAGGCGATGGAGTTGCTTCCCGAGCATTGTCACGAAATCGTCGACCGGTTCTTTGCCCGCGACGAGAGCTACCGCACGATCGGCGAGGCGCTTGACATTCCGTCCGGCACGATCGCCAGCCGGATTTCGCGTTGCCTGGCCAAATTGAAGGAGCATCTGGCAGATTTTGCGATCGAGGGAAGAAAATGACAGCCAGCCCCGTCAGGTGATCAGATTCGAATGAACGACGACACCGAAAGAGAACTCGCAGGCCTGCTCAGGTCCCTTCCTCCCGCCCCGGCCCATTGGGTCGAGGCGGCGCAGCAGATCCCGCGGATCAAAAAGCAGATCATCGAAGTCCTGCCCTTCCTCGAGTCAGCGGCACCGGGCCGCGCGGTCGAAACCGCCCAACTCGAGAAGGCGATCGAGGCCGCCGGCCTCACTCCGGAGCCGCAGCTCGTTGCCGAGCTTCAGCGGCACCTGGCTGAAGCCTGAACGGCGTCAGTCGCCCAGATCGCGGGCGCGTCGGTACGCCTGTCCCGCAGCGGCGAGTTCTGCCGTTGCCGCATCGAGTGATCCCCCGTCTCCGGCGGCCAGCAGATTCGCTTCGATCAGAATCACGGCCACGCGAGCCCCTGACTCAGCCAGCACGGTTGCCGAAATCGCATCCGGGCGTAGTCCGTCAGAGGCGTTCTCGGCCACGTTCGCGGCCAGCCCTGCGGTGTCAGCTCCCGTTGCCGCGATCGATCCAAGAGTACTGAGAGTGTCCTTCATCGCGACGCCGATCCGATGGTCGCGGTAGCCGGGATCCTCTTTTCGATCGCTCAGTGCTTGCCGTGCGACTCGGTAATGATCTGCGTTCTGGTCAACTAGTTCCACCGCCCTCATCCGCAGATTTTCCGCCTGAATCGCAAATCCGGAAGCTTCGACGCCCTCACGCAGAGCTTTCGCTACCGAACAGGTCAAGGCCGCTGCCAAAGCGACTGAGAGGGCCGCTGCCGACCCGGAAGCCATGGCATGTTCGGGGGTGCTTGCTTCAGCCAGGATGGTCTCCAGCGAGTGACCCAGCACATCCGCCTGATCCACGCGTTGGCCTTCGGTGTCGCTCATCTGCGCCTCTTCTTTCCCGCGATGTAAGTCTTGCCTGCGGTCAGTCTGATCGTTATCTTCTTGACCAAGTCGCGGACCGTGACCACACCCTCCCGGACCCGGACCAGGGTTGTTTTGTCACAGCGGTCCTCAACGTACCAATCGGTGCCCCGGACCCCGGCCGCTGCGGAGTCGCCCCACGACTGAAATTTCGGTGGGCGCTTTCGCCTGGAGATGTGAGCGGCCATCTGGCCGCTCGCAGCTTTTTCTCGTTGCCCGAGAAAACTCCGGCCGTCTCGGCTGGAGCTGTTCCTGAACCGGCTCGCTGTTTTTCCTCGCAACCCGCGAAAGCCCTTGCCATTTCGACATTTCAGTGCACCACTCAGGTATAGGTTCGTCGTACCGGTCTTCCTGGTCTGGGTGAACCGGAAAACTCCTTTGGAGAACCTTGCTCTCTGGAGGGCCGGATTTCCGCCGGTGCTGGCCGCAAGCAGCTCCACAGTGCCGCGACGGGTGTCGATCTCGCAACCGACCCTGAGCTGAGTCACTTCCGGTATCGGGTCGAAGGTGCCCTGGCGAGGGCAACTGAAGCTTGTCTTCCCGGAGACCTCCTTGACCGTGACCGTCTGAGCAATCGTCGGCCTCGGCAAACCGTTTGGGTAGTAGACGTAGGCCCGCGACGGAACCGAGGACCCCTCGGTGGGGTGAAAACCACCGAACACGAGGATCCGCCCGTCGGGCAGAGTGACCGCTTGATGCCCGTTCCAGGCAACCGGCCCCGGGAAGGTGCTGGCCACCTGGGTCGCCGGGTTGACGATCTCCGGTGAGTTTCCTAGCGAAAGCACCGTGCCATCAGCCAGTGCGGAAAGCGTCGGGTTCGAAGTTGAGCTCCTCAGATAGAAGCCGTTGAAGAAGCCCGAAAAGGGACTGTAAAGCTCGTACTTAGGTTCCGGGATCGCGGCAGTCCCTCCGGCGACCATCACCTGGCCATCGCTCAGGGTGACCATGTTATGCGCGCCATTTCGTTCGGCTTGAAGGGTGCCGCTGGTTGTGAATGTGCCCGTGCCGGGGTTGTAGATCTCCGAGATCTCGGTTGATCCGGCCTCCGGCAACCCCCCTGCGATCAGCACCCGGCCGTCGAGCAGGGTGGCGTCACGGCTCTTGTTGCGAGCATGGGTCATCGATCCAGTCGCCGAATAGATCCCGGTCGAGGGGTCAAAGATTTCCGCGCTGGCGAGCACCACTCCGCCGGCTGCTTCGCCGCCGGCGATCAGCACCCGGCCGTCTGGCAGCAGAACGAGTGAAGCACCTGCCCTCGGAGTCAGCATCGGACTGGTCTGGACGAAGGCTCCGGCAGCCGGATCGAATATTTCGTTCGGGGTCGCGGCCGTGCCGGGCACGAACACCCGGCCGTCGTTCAACTTGACCACGTCATTGACGTCGCGCCCCGCAGCCAGCGATCCGGTGGTGGTGAAAAAACCCGAAGTGGGGTCATAGATCTCCGCCTGGAGGATCAAGGCGTTGCCTGCGCCGCGTCCACCGGCCGCCAGAACCCGCCCGTCGTCAAGCACGGCCGCCCCAAAATCCTTGCGGGCCTCGAGCATCGGTCCGACCGGGGCAAATTCACCTGCGGCTCGTGAATCAGGGGGACACGCGAACAGCAACAGGAGTCCGGCAGCCAACCATCCCGCCAGCCAACCCATGCTCCCAAGTCTCGAACAACCTCCTCCCAGCATCCGCAGAGAATAGTCGGTGGTTGCCCCTCCTTCAACTAGTCTCCCGGGCGTGACCCCCGACCCTTTGCCCGCCCAGAGCCTGTTGGCCGACGATGTTTCCGGTATCTCCCGGGTCTCGCCCTGGCCACACGAGGTGACCCGTGAATGGGCTCTCGGTGGTTCTACAGGAGCGGGGATCCGGGTCTGCGTACTCGATTCAGGCATCGACCAGGAGCACCCGCTGGTCGGTGACATAGCGACGTCCGTGGTTGTGGAAAGTGACGAAGAAGGGGTGCCGTTCGTCCGCGACGAAGGTGAATCCGGCGACCTGTTCGGGCATGGTACGGCCTGCGCAGGGATCATCCGGAAACTCGCCCCGGACTGTGAGATAGCAAGTGTGCGGGTTCTCGGCAATGACAATCGGGGGAACGGTGCGATCATGGCCCACGGCCTAAAATGGGCAATCGAGCAGGGGTACCGGGTGATCAACATGAGCCTCTCGACCACCCGCCATGACCTTTCTGCCCTGCTACATGACCTGATCGATGACGGCTGGTATCGCCGTACGGCCATCTTTGCGTCTGCCCACAATCGCTCGGTCACGAGTTATCCCTGGCGCTTTTCGTCGGTTTTCAGTGTCGGTAGCCACGAGGAGGAGGATCCGCTCACCTTTTTCTCGAACCCTGCGCCGCCGGTCGAATTCTTCGCCAAGGGGGTCGACCTCGAAGTGGCCTGGCTCGGCGGTTCGACAATCTCGAGTGCCGGCAACAGTTTCGCTACCGCCCACCTTTCAGGAATCGCTGCGCTGGTGCTCGCGAAGCACCCCGAACTCAACTCGCATGAACTGAAGAACATTCTGCACTTGATCAGCGACAACACGGAGGTCTCGTCATGAGCATCGATCCGACCGGGGATCTGAACCCGAATGACGCGGTGACCGCCGGCGTGATGGCCGGCGAGGATGTCCACGCGGAACTGCTCGAATCGATCGTGACCGTCGCCCGGGCCTTCTTCGACGCGAGGGCCGCCTCGATCACCCTTCTTGACCATGCCGCCGGTGAGTTCGTCTTCGAGGCGGTTTCGGGCGAAGGGGCTGACACTCTGCCCGGGACCCGTTTCCCCTCGGATTCCGGGGTGGCCGGTTTCGTGGCAAACGCCGGCCAGTCTCTGGTTTTGGACGATGTTTCCAAGGATCCGCGATTCGCCCGGGATGTGGCGGAAGAAACCGGGTATGTGCCGAAGGCACTGATCGCTTCTCCGTTGATGCGCGGAGAACGGGTACTCGGAGTGCTTTCGGTACTTGACCGAAATGACGAGAGCCGTTTCGGGCTGAAAGAGATGGGGTTGCTCGACTTGTTCGCTCATCAGGCAGCCTGCGCGGTCAGCGTGGTTCAGGCCGCCCGTGATGCCCGCGGTTCGCTTGACGGTTCCGGAGAGATGGCCGCGATCTCCCGACTTGCGACCAACCTTGCCGGTCAGGATAAAGACAGGCAAGCGGCGTCTCTGCGCCTTGTCGAGGCACTTGCCGACCTGACCGAACCTGACTGATTCAGTTTCGTTTTCGGGAACCATCACCTTCTCGACGCCGATGGGCGGCGGATTCTTCCCGGTGTTACAAGGCAGAGACGAGCAGGGCGGTGAGAAACAGACAGATCAGATGTACCGACTGGTCTACCGCGACGGCGATACCGGCCATGCCGAGACCTTCGGGGTCCCCGGTTCCCTTGACCCTGCGCATCCAGGCGAAAACGAGGCGCCGGTCATCGGTGATGAGGTGTGGCAGGAAGATCACAACTGTCGTTATCAGGGCTGGAACTACCCCGAGTTCAATCCCGATCCAGATCAGGGCCGGGGCGAAGCTGAGGGTGTAGGTAGCGAGATGGGCCAGGAGGGCCCTTCGGGCAACCGGGTTCCTGCCGAGGCCACCAACCTTGGTGGTTGCCTGCCAATCGGTCTGGAACAGGAAGTCACCCGCCAGGTGGCAGGCGAGGAAGGCGAGGAAGACCTCACTCCAGCTCATTCGATTCCTCCCTGGAGCAGGCAGCCCTGTTCTCATTCATGACGAACCACCATTGCACTATCGTTCATATCGTCCGCGCAACCCACCCCCGCTAACGACCGGACCGCATCCCCTGGCCCTCCGTGTCATCAGAACAACCATCATCAGTGGCATCACGCTCACCCCGCGGCAAATGACCATCACCCATCCGGCGGCCCGACTTTAAGGCCTGGCCCTCGGTGTGACAAAAGCGCAAACTTCACTTGACTCGCCGAATCATCGCGCTAGTCTAGATTTATGGCAGTAAAACCGGAAAGACCTCTCTGGACCGACGAAAGGCTCGATGACCTGAGCCAGGCGATCCGCGACGGCTTCTCGCGAAGCGACACCGCACACCTGGCAGTCCGTGAAGATATTCGTGAGATGCGCAGCGAATTTCGCAGCGATTTGGGTCAGTTCAAGGCCGAAACCCATGAGGGTTTCGCATCAGTAGACCGGCGAATCGACGCCCTACAGCGCACTCTCATCATCGGCATGGCTGGGTTGATCGCTTCGATAGTCGCGGCGGCAGCAACAATCGCGACCATCATTGACTGACTCGCAAGTCCGGCAACGCGCCAGAACCTGCAACCCACCCCCAGTTACGACCGGGCCGGTACGCCTGGCCCTCCATGTCATCAGAACCATCATCAGTGGCATCACGCTCACCCCGCGGCAAATGACCATCACCCATCCGGCGGCCCGACCTTGCGGCCTGGCCCTCGGGTTGCGCGGCGTTATTCAAGATTACAAAAATTACCCCAATATTGGGGCTTCTGTGTACTCTTGATTGATGGCCCTGTCGCCCCCGCAAATCGCCGAGTCGTTCCACCTCGCACTTCTGTCTGTATTGAGCCACGAATTGGGTGAAGCGAGCTTCGTCTTGAAGGGAGGCGCCAACCTGCGCTACTTCTTCGGCAGCGAACGCTATTCGGAGGACATCGATCTGGATGTGGTCCGAATGAAGTCCTGGCAGGTTCGGGAGAAGGTGGACCGGGCTCTGGGGTCGCAACGTTTGTCGATCCTGCTTCGTTCTGATCGGCTCGAGGTAAGCGAGTTCAGCGCCCCGAAACAGACTGAAACCACACAGCGGTGGAAGGTGGCTGTCAACTCCACTGACTCCGGACAGCCGGTGCGGACGAAGGTCGAATTCAGCCACCGCCGCAACAGTCCTCGATTCCGGCTGGACCGGGTCCCGGAGGAAGTCCTCCGCCCCTACGCCCTCAGGCCGCCGGCCGTTCAGCACTATCTGGCCGAGGCAGCCATCGACCAAAAGGTCCATGCCCTGGCTGGAAGGTCCGAGACGCAGGCGAGGGACGTTTTTGACCTCGACCTTCTCTTCCGCCGTAGCGAGGAAGGCGCTTCCCCGGTTGATGCCGATGTCCGTGAACTGGCATCGGAGCGCTGCCTTGACCTGGGCTACGAGGCCTACCGCGACCAGGTACTGCCATTTCTCGAACCCGAGATTGCCGATCTTTATGGCAGCCGCAGTAGCTGGGAAACGATGCAGACCAACGTTCTCAGGCTGCTGGAGGATCCCGATGGGACGGGCTGACTCCTACGTGGATCTGGTCGCGATGGGAGCACCCGTCATTACCAGCTCACAGGCAGCGGCCCGCATGAAGTGCGGCACGAAGGCCGCCTACAAGCGATTACTGGCGATGCAGAAATCTGGACTGATCTCAAGGGTGAAGCCAGGGCTCTGGCTGCTGGATCCCGGGTTTCCTCCATTCGCCCTGGCGCCGTTTCTGACTGCTCCAATGCCAGCTTATGTTTCGCTTGCTTCCGCACTCGCTCACCACGGGGTGATCGAACAGATCCCGAGGCAGATCTCGGTCGTTTCACTGGATCGGCCACGGCGAATCTCCACCAGCTTCGGTCTCTACGACGTTCACCGGATCAGCCCCGAGCTTTTTGGCGGATTTGAAGGCGAAGCCGAAATCGGATTCGTCGCGACTCCGGAGAAAGCGATCTTCGATTCGGTCTACATCCGGGCGGCCGCCGGAACTACCGCCCACTTCCCCGAGCTCGATACAGGGCCTGACTTCAACCGGAAGAGGGTCGAAGAATGGACTGCCCAAATCAATTCGGCACGGCTCAGAACCCTGGTCACCACCCGCTTGAATGAGTTGCTCAATTGACCTTTGGGACCGCGACCAGGCCGCGCAACCCACCCCCACTTACGACCGGACTTGAACACCTGGCCCTCCGTGTCATCAGAACCATCATCAGTGGCATCACGCTCACCCCGCGGCAAATGACCATCACCCATCCGGCGGCCCGACTTTACGGCCTGGCCCTCGGCAGGGGGTGATCAACGCAGGTGGTTGACTCTTGACCTCCAGGAAACTACGGTGCTGGGATGGAAGAAGCCGCTGACAGATGCGTCCGTGCCTTGGCCGCTACTTTCGTGACCGCTTTCCTGGCCAGCTTTGCGCTCGTCGCCTGCGGTTCTGCCGACGACCTGATCCGGAATACGATCAGGTTGGGGGACAGTGCCCCGGCTGGACTCGCACAAGAGAACCTGGAACAGTCTCGCGTTCTGTTGGATGACCTTGATTTATCTAGTGCGTATGTCACCCAGCCGGAAACGGGAAACCGAGTATTGAACGCATTGGGAGAAACGGCCTGCATCAGCGGCGACATCGCCAGTGAACTCCCCGAAAGTAGTGTCGTTTCTGGTGTGGCGAGTGTCGATTCTGGCACGGGGGAGGTGCTGGGACTGGTTGAAATGCGACCCGGATACGTGCCGACATCTTTGCCTGAGGGCTCAGCCTATTTCACGATTGAAACCGACTCGATTTCAAATGTCGGCGAAACAATCTCGTTCTTCTGCGAGAGCTAATCCCCTCGGTCAAGGTCTCCGAACGCGCCCGGCCACGCTTGCCTGCCGGGCGCTGACGCGCCGGACAGGCAATCGCGGCCGGCATGAAGAAACCCGCCTAGTGGCGGGTCACTTCATCGCTACTCAAAGCTCGGAGGGCTACCGGGCCTCGAAGGGCCCGCAACCCACCCCCGCTAACGACCGGCCCGGGCCGCCTGGCCCTCCGTGTCATCAGAACCATCATCAGTGGCATCACGCTCACCCCGCGGCAAATGACCATCACCCATCCGGCGGCCCGACCTAAAGGCCTGGCCCTCGGTGTCCTGCGTCTCGGTGGCTTCTACTTCTTCAACCTCTTCGATGTTCTTCTCTTCACTCATTGCTCTGAACTCCTCGTGTTGTGTTTGAAATGGACTTCAAATTCGATCTACTGGCTACCTGACGGACCGTAGCCCACTTTTCTTCCCTCACTCAACGATCGGCTTTCCACGACGCGATTTTCATCCGGGGCCCCCGAGCACTTGCCTGACCCTTCGATACAGCCAGAGAACGATCGTCAACCCCAGGGTCCAGGCCAGAACCACGCCGGCGACTGCCGCCACGAACGGGATCCACCATGCTGAGACAACGTCACCAACACCTTCACAGAACTCCATCCAGTTCTGAACTATCCAGACAACCCCCAGAATGGCGCCGGCAACCAGGGCCAGGGAAACGAGAAACCTGATGAACCCGACGATTGGAAACAGAAAACGAAAGAACCTCTTGCTGCCCCGGTTGATCTTCTTGATCAGATCCGGGTCTCCAACGGCAAGGCTTTCCCCTACACGCTGAATGAAACACCAGTCCTTTTGGCTCGCTACCGGAGCTTTCAGATCAGCAAGCTCTTTATTGTCGCCAAACTCGAGGCCGGCCAGCAGGTAACCGCAGGCGGCTATTGAATCGATTTCGACCCTGCTGAACGTGTCGAGGTCGGTCCGGATACGGGAAACAGCTTCGAGTGCCCGGGGATGAACCGGACGGCCTTCGATCGCTTTGCCGCTTGGTGGCCAAACCGGCTCCGAGTAGGTGCCATCCGGAGGCAACGGTCTGGGATTGAGGCCCTCTCGCAAGTGGATCGTGTGAACGTCGACTTTTTCTCCCGGTTTTCCGCCCGATTCAGCAGCTTTCAGCTGAAGTTCCCTGACCCGGTCGCCCTGAATGCTTGAAGACCGCCCGAGCGAAGCTATCGCGCCTCCACCGAGTCGAGCCAGGTCCTTCATCTGGCCGGACCCGTCGCTGACGATCATCACATTGCATTTGTGGTCGGTCAGGGCCTGGACACCCTGGTTGTCGCTCACCCCGCCATCGGTGAGTTGAACCCTGAGGTTCGAATACATGCCCGAGACTGGCAAGGCCGGGAAAGCACCCGGAAAGGCCGCCGAGGCAGCAACGGCAAGTCCCAGCGGAAAATCCTGAAGCTTCTCCGGTAGGGCCTTGCGACCCTTGACGGGTTCCTTTCCCGGCACCAGAAAGTAGCCCGGTTTCAGAGTCACGTTGCCATCGGCAATCACGTCAGTGGAGGTCTCCTCCTCGGAGGTGGGATCCTCCTCCGAGGCGTGATCTTCGTTCAAACCGACTTCTTCGCCCATGTGGCTGGCCTCGAAACACCAACGGTGACCGGTGTTCAGGCAGGTGGCGTTGATCGCCAGTTCCGGCACCTTGAACTCCAGCCCCGCTGCCCGGTTGTGGCCCTTTGGCTTGCCGCCCAGATCTTTGCCTTCCGGTCTGATCAGAATCTCCCGAAGCTCCACCTGCCGGTCACGCCGCAGTAACCGCAATGGGATCCGTTTGTCACGTTTCGGGACGCAGTCAGGATCGCCCTGCCAGAAAATCCGCTTGTAGAGGTAACGGTCGGCCATGTCGCCGATCCGGTCGGTGCGCGAATAGACCCGGCCCTTCGGCAGCCAGGGTGAGATCATCGCCAGATTCTTCAGCGGATTCGCCAGCATCCTGCCTCTCATGCCGCATCTCACCGCTTTCCGCATCCGGCGCTCAAGATCCTCAACCAGATCGACATAATCTGACCGGCTCAACTGGTCCACACCCTTTTCTTCGAGCAGGTTCCGGACCATCAGGTAGTACGCGGTGCCGATTATCGATCCACCCGAAACGGTGGAGATGACTTCAACTCTCGGGAGGATCCCGCGTTCAGCCAGTCGGGCGAGGACACCCAGATGAAAGAACGCCGCCCGAAAGCCACCGCCTGAGAGTGCCAGACCAATACGCGTTTCAGGGTCGATGTCGATTGCCTGATCTCCTCGATCGAGACTTTGTGGCAGGGAACCAGTGGCTGACTGGCCCAACCGACGGCGAAACATGTTCCGGATCCGCTGCCGCCAGCCGCTCATGTTGATTCCTCTTCCGCATCCCCATTGCCTGATTCAACCGGGCCGGTAGCCCGCAGCGGAGTCAAACGGCTGATCATCTGGAACCAGAAGGGAGCCCCGAGGGTGAGAGCGATCACAGTCAGCATTAAGCCGACCAGTTTGGAAAGGAAAGCTCCAGGGTCGAACTCTCCCTTGAGTGGAAACTCCTTCCAGCCGATCGGGAATCCGGCCGCCAGAAACTCCCGAATCCGGCTGTCAGCCTGCTCGATAAAACAAACAGACTGTTCGACCTGGCTCGAAACTGTGGTCGGCCCTGTAGGTGAAGTCAGTCCGCTTGGTCCAGTTGTGGTCGTTGAACCGCTAGCTCCGGTGGGGATCGAGGGATCGGTCGGACCAGTGGGGCCAGTTAAGCCAGTCGAACCAGTGGGGCCCGAAACACCCTTGGATCCGTTTTTGGCATCGCAATCGTTTGCTACCGGCTTCTGCTTGACGACCTTCTCGGCGCCAGCCACGAGCGCAGCCCGCGCGACCGGGTCCGCATCGAGGCTTTTCGCAATGTTGATCGTGTCGACGTTCAGGAGGCAGGTAACGATCAGTGCGATCAGACCCAGGTAGATCGTTGCTTTGCGTTTGTACCAGCCGCTGACGCGATCCATCGTATTGTCGAATTCGGTGGTCAACTCCTTCTCGAGGAGTTCGAGTTCCTTGACCAGGGCTTGCTTCTGCCCGGCAAAGACGGGGCTGGTCCTCAGTCGGGTACGAACCCGGGAAAGGCAGGACAGACCGCTTTCGTCTACGGGTGCACCCACAGCTTTTTTGAGGGTGGCTATGTCGCTGTCGGAAAGGCCCCGATCCCTGAGTTTCTGGTCCGGCCCTTTCAGCATCAAGCTAAGGATCACTTCGCCGGCAGTTTCCGACGGAATGTACGAGGGGTCACGCAGTCTGTACTTGACGCCCGAGCACGGCCGGGGAGGCTTGGACAGGGCCGAAGTGCCATCCACTCTGTATCCCAGCCGGCGCAGTTGAGAATACTCGGCGATTTTCTTCCAGAATCGATCCGGGCTTTGGAAGAAACCCGACTTCTTGACCTTGCCCAGGGCCTGGATCCTGCGATCAGCGAAGAAATCGTCGGCCCCGGCTTTGCCGAGCAGATTGATCAGCCCCAGTTTCAAGTCCTTTGGCCGCCACCTGAAGAAAGAGGCCACCGCTTCGTTGATCGCCGAGCAAACCAGACTGAGCAAGAAGTACAGAAAGGACAAAGCAATGACTATCTCGAGGACGCTCCCCGTATCAACGCCTGCGGTCACGGCGACTCCCCCTCATTTGGTGCATCCTGCACTCTCCCCCTTCGATGACTGGTGGACTGACCATACCCCGCTAAACCGGGAATTGCCAGCCCTGCAAGACCAACGCCCGCCGGGTGGCGGGCGTTGGGTACCGCGATCTGACTAGGCCCTGCCGCGAGCGGCGTGACCCTCGACGTCGTCGGAGCCGTCGTCATTGGCGGCACGCTCGGCCGGGGGGAGGTAGTCCTCGGACTTGCGTCCGCGAGCCTTAAAGGCCTGGCCCTCGGTGTCGGACTCGGCCTCTGCGTCTTCGCGCTGTGAAGCGGGAAGGTGATCTTCGTTCCTGTTCGCCCGCTTGAAAGGCATTTGGTGCTCCCTCTGTAGGTGTTTCGTTTCGGTGAAATCTGCTTCCTGCCCTACATGACGGAGCATAACTCCGTTTTCTTCCCCCGGCGGAGGAAATCTTCACCGGGCGATGCCGAGGCGGGTGGCGACGATGTTCTCCGCAGACTCCGTGCTCGCCGGGTTGCGTGCCACCGAATCGAGGAACTCGTCCCGGTCCAGGGCCAGCAGTTCCGTTTCCTCGATCGCCCTGACCGTGGCGGTGCGGGGCACCTCACGCAGCAGGGCGATCTCGCCGAAGTACTCGCCCGGACCCTCCTCACGGACCTTCACTCCGTCCTCGAAGACCTCGACCAGACCGGAATCGATCAGGTAAAACAGCTCACCTTCTTCACCCTGGGTTATGACCTCTTCACCGGCCGACGCAGAAACCGGCTGGAGGCTGTGGGCGATGCCCTCGCGGATCGAAGCTGAAAGCGGAGAGAAAATGTCGGCTCCGTCCAGCAGCTCAAGTCGACGGACCGGGGGCTTGAACTCTTCATCGATCCGGGCCAGACCAGACCTCGAGAACACAGCGACCACCGGTAGGACCAGACCGGTCACGATCAGTGCTACCTCCATGCCGAACTGATCCAGCAATAGCGGTGCGAGCAAAGAACCGGCCGCGATCGAGAGCACCACAACGCTTTCCAGCACCCCGTACACACGGCCCCGCATCTCCTCCGGAATCATCCGCTGGAGCATCGTGTTAGTCGAAGCGTCTACCACTGTGTTGGAAATGCCGATCACGACCATTGCCGCGACAGCAACCGCGACCGTCGGGACCAGCCCGATGAAGGCGATCGGCAAACCCCAGACAACAATGCCGAGCGCCAGTGCGGCCCCCAGCCCTCGACCCTCGGTCACCTTGACCAGGGCAAGTGCCCCGAGCAGCCCGCCGACCCCGATCGCCGAGTTCAGCCAGCCGACCCCGGCCTCGCCGATCGCCAGCTCGTCGATCGCCAGGGCAATTAGCAGCACGCTGAGCATGCCGAAAACCACGAGCTGGATCGCGGTCAGGATGAAGACCAGGCGCAGGCTTCTTTCCCGGGCAACGACCGGGAAGCCGAGCAGCGCGGCCTTCAGCGCGCCAGGCTCCTGCGAATCGCCGTCCTCACTTTGGTTTTCACTTTCCGCACCTCCCCCCGCGGCCTGTTCCTGCCCGACCTCCCCGGTCACTCTGATCCGGATCAACAGGAAGTGGGCGGCCAGCAGAAAGGCACTGGTCAGGATGAAAGCCTCCTCCACCCCGCCGGCGGCCAGGGCAAAACCGCCGATCGCCGGACCGATGAACATGCTGGTTGACTCAAGGCTGGAGATCGCCGCGTTGGCGACCGAGAGCTGCCTGGGCCTCTCGACCAGAGCCGGGATCAGGGCATTCTTGGCCGGCTCGAAAGCGCTGGTGGTGATGGTGACCAATCCGGCCAGAATGAAGACAATGACCGGTGCGATGTCCGCGGCGACACAGGCGGCGGCGAGTGCGATCATCGACGCCTGGGTAAGATTGGTCCAGATCAGTACCCGGCGGCGGTTGAAGCGATCTGCCAGAGCGGCCATGAAAGGGGCGAGCAGGGCCGAGGGCACCAGCCGGGCTACGTAAGCGACGCCCACGAGAGCGGCGCCGCCGATGCCAAACGCGTAGACCCCGACCGCAACCCCGTAACCCCAGAAACCGACCTGACTCAGACCGTTTGCCAAGGCGAGCCGCCGCAGATCCGGCAACCGGAAAACCTCGGCGATCGGGGAAACTGCTCCCTTCAGCACCCCGGCTGCCGAACCCACTACCGCTTCTTTTTCGGTTTCTTGCCGGCCACGTAAGTCTTTCCGGCCTTTAGCTTGATGGTCTTCTTCTTCGCGAAGTCTTTGACTGTCACTATTCCGCTCTTCACCCGGAACAGTGTGGTCCCATTGCAACGGTCTTCGGTCAGCCACTCGGTGCCACGCACAGTCGCCGACCCCCGGTTCCCCTTGGTGGTGAAGCTGCCCTTGCCCTTGCCCCAGACCCTGCGACTCCTGGTGGCCGAAGTAGTAGCACCCGTCCAGCCAGGCAGAGACCTGCTAAGCGAAGCCCTTGTTTTCGAGCCACACCTGAGAGGTTGGGTCAAAGTCAAAGTCGTCTCGGTCCGACCTTTCTTCTGGGTGACTTTGAAAACACCGCCGTTGAAATCGGCTGACTGGGAACCCACCTGGGCCCTGGCCGAGGTGAGGCCGACCGTTCCTGCCGAAGAATCGACCAGGCAACCAACCCCGATCTGATCCTTGTCCCTGATCTCGGTGAACTTCAGCTCGCCCGGGCATTTTGTCGCGACCTCGCCTGCCAGGGGCCTCACGTTCACGGACTCACCGTTGACCGGGGGCGGTGGCGGGACAAGAATTTCGGCCGGGAGACTCTCACGCAACGCGTAGTCGTAGCCGTTCACCATCAGAATCGTCCCATCCTTGAGAGCGACGGCGTTATGGGCCATACGCGGATGGACCATGGACCAGGTCCGGCTGAACTTTCCGGTCGCCGGATCGAATATCTCTGTGGCGAATTCCTCGTCTCCGGGAAGCAACGGCGGCTCAGCCTGCCCCGTGATTATCACCCGGCCGTCACTGATCAATGTGGCCTGTTCATACCCTCGAGCGACAGCCGTTGATCCCGCCGAAGTGAACGTGCCGGTGGCCGGGTCGTAGATTTCGGCTGTCTTCAGGAGGTTGAAGACCCCGTAAGTGGTCCCACCACCGGTGATCAAGACCCTGCCGTCGGCCAGCCTCGTCGCAGTGTGCTGCATCCGGGGGGTAGTCATCGAACCGGTTGGCGTGAACGTGCCGGTAACCGGGTCATAGATTTCGGCGTCGTCGAAAGCTTCGTCAACAGACGTGATCGTGCCGGTAACCGGGTCATAGGAAAAACTGGAATTTTCACCACCGGTAATCAGCACCCGGCCATCGAGCAGCAAAGTAGCTGTGTGATGGACCCTTCGGTGAGACAAAAGACCGCTGACGGTGAAAGTGCCGGTAGCCGGATCGTAGATTTCTGTTTCCCTGTCGTCGCCGCCGAAGCCTTGTTCGCCGGCATCCCCACCAGCAAAGAGAACTCTGCCATCGTTCAGCCGTATCGCCTTCGACCAGACGCGTTCCCTAGTCATCGAACCGGTGGGAGAAAAGGTTCCGGTCGCGGGGTCGTACACTTCCGCCGAGTTGGTGGCTCCGTCATCCAAACTGAGCCCCCCGGCAACCAGTAGCCGCCCATCTGCAAGCGGAGCCGAGGCGGAAGAGTTCCTGGTGATGGCCATCGAACCGGTGACTGAAAAGTTTTCAGTTTCCGGGTCGTACAGTTCGACGACCGGAGACCGCGCGTTGTTGCCAGCGTTGCCATCGAAGATCAGCACCTTCCCGTTCTCGAGCAGATGAGCGGTAGCCGAAAACCTGGCTACATTCGGGGTGCCCACCTGCCTGAAGCCGGCCGTTCCGGCGATTGCGGCACCACACAGAATGACGAGGGCCAGGCAAGTCAAGATACCCAGGCTCAGTGCCCACAACGTTACCTTTGGCATATCAATCAGATTCTTCATTTCCCCCCTTGACGGTTTCGGCGGTCCCGATCTTCCCCGCATCGCAAGGACCGAGGGTCCAAAGTGTAATCGGTTCTTTGCGGCCCCGGACCTCGTGGTCCCCCACCAGTTCGAGATCAGCAGGTTCATTGACAAGGGCCTGCCGGGTTGCTTCGGACAGAAACAGGGCGTGAGGTGTCCCCTTGGTCATGCCCTCGAGGCGAGCGGCCGTGTTGGTGGTGTCACCGATCGCCGTGTATTCGATCCTTCGCTCCGATCCCACCTGCCCGGACATGACCGTGCCACTGTTCAATCCAACCCCCATCTGGAAGCCGTCGCCGAGTCCTTCCTGCTCCATCCAGGCGTTGAAACCATCGAGCCTCTCGCCGATCATCGCGCGGGCCGCGCGGAGCGCCCGGTCGGCGTGATCGTCCTGTTTGATCGGTGCGCCGAAGACAGCCATGATGCCGTCTCCCATGTAGGCGACCAGGGTGCCACCCTGATCCATGATCTCGTCGCTCATCGCCGAGAGATAGTGGTTCAGGACTTCGATCACCCTGTCCGGTTCCAGCCGCTCAGCGAAAGTGGTGAATCCGCGCAGATCGCTGAAAAGGACCGTGCACTCCCGCCTTACACCACCCAGGCGAAGGTCGCCATCGGTCCTTTCGAGGACTTCAGAGACCACGGACTCAGGGACGAAACGGGCAAAGGTGTCACGAACCCTCTGCCGCTCGAATGCGCTGTCGAGATAGCTGGCCCCCAAGGAACCGACTGAGGCCAGAGACAGTCCGAGCATAGGGTAGAACACGGGCATGATCGTGCCGCCGTTGAACGCGATCTGCGCCAAAACCAGATACGCACCTCCAGCGATGACCGTGATCCCGATCGCCGGAAACGGTCCGAGCCTCAGCATCAGAGCCGGAGCCGTTACTGAAAGAAGGACGATCAGGACTATTTCGATGAATCCGCTGGTTGAGCGGAGTGGGAAGTCGTTGAGGACGGTCCAGATCGCGTTCGCCTGAACTTCAGGGCCTGACATCACATCGTCACTAGAGGTCGAGGTCGGGTGAACATCCTGGAGTGACGGGGCCGAGCTGCCGATCACAACCGTCTTTCCCCTGAACACCTCGGGCGCGATCTGGCCTCTCATCGTTTTTGAGTAAGGAACGGTGCGGATCGTCCTTGGCGGGCCGCGGAAGTCGATCCAGGCGGCGTCCTCGACGTCGAAGGCCCCGGTTCCGATCTCCTCGCCATTTACCTGCTCCGCGACAGCCACCGGAAAGGAGATCAGGTTGTCGATCGTGTGAAGCATGCGACGGATCGTGCCGCCCGGATCGGTGTCGACGATCGTGCTAGCCGCCCTCGCGTCCAGCGTCTCAAGAAAGGCGTCGCCACCGAGCACGTTGGTTCGACCCTTACGGTCGGTCTCTGTGGTCGAAAGGACCATGCCGCCGATCCGGCCGACTGCGGCGATCAGGGCGTTGTCCTCTTTCGGCTCGGATGGCTCGGTGAACTGGACGTCAAAAGCAACGACTCCTGCGCCGGCCTTTCGTAGCTGGTCGATCACCCGGGCATGCAGCGAGCGGGGGAAGGGCCACTGCTCGTTCAGATCGCTGAAGGTTGCTCCATCGATGTCGACCACGACGATGTCATCAGGAGTGGCCTCAGTGCCACGGATCTGGAAGCGCTGATCGACGCTGTGGAGTTCCTGGCTACGAAGCAGCCCCGTGCCCCAGGCAGTGAGGGCGATCGCAGCCGAAAGCAGCGCCACGACGGCAAGCCAGATCGTCTTCCTCCCCCGGAGGGTTCCTGCCCTCATGAACAAAACCTACTAGGGGACGGAACACGAGGGAAGAGAAGTGTGTCGAGAACCGTCCTGTACTCATGTACGCTTCGGGCCAATCGGGAAACGAGCATGGCTGCTCGAATAAGGGAGATCAGGACAGTCGAATGAGAATTGACCTTCGTTTCACACTCGGCATCGCAATCGGATTGTTGTCGCTGCTTCTCTGCGCGCAGTCGGCATCGGCCGAGACTTGGTCCGGACAAAGCGGCGGCTCGGACAACAACCGCTTCCGATCGTCGAAGCCGGCGTCGAGGCTGGGTATCTCTTGGGGGTCAGAGAACACGATTCAATCGTCGGAGGCGTTCTGCATTTCATATCAAGACGGCCTGGTCCTGAGCACGGTGAAGGACCCGGGAACCGGTGAGGAAAGGACGATCGCGGTCAATGCCGACACTGGCGTCGAGGTGTGGTCCGCAGGCGGGTACGACGAAGCGCGGGGTTGCCCATTGGTCGACAACGGGGTCGCTTATACCGCCTTCAAGAGGAGTTCGGACCAGCTTTGGACAGTCTCGGCACGTGAACTAACTGGCGGCGACCTCTTGTGGCAGAACCCCTTCACCGCCGGCACGTCGTTCCCTTCTAATAACTTTTCTTTCAGCACCACGGGGTTGGCGGTTTCCGGGGATCGCGTGTTCGTGATCACCCAGACTGGTTCCCCCTATTCACTTCGAGCTCTCGACCGGACTAACGGAGACGAGCTGTGGAGCAAGACTGGCTCCGACCAGATCATGGGCGCCGCGGAGGGAACTGTCGTGGCCACGACCACAGGTGGTGTCGAGGGTTTCGCTGCCGAAGATGGTGCTTCCAAGTGGGTAGCGGCCGGCAATGTCCAGGATGCCGTGCTCCACGACGGGAGCTTCTTTTCAAGCCTCGGCTACGACGAAATCACCGCTCGAAACCTCGAATCGGGTCAGGTTAGCTGGCAGAAAGACTGTGGCAACGGTTATAGCTTCGGTCTGTTCAAGTCCGTGGCCGATGACGATCATCTGTACATGCCCTGTCTTCGCGATTACGACGTGGCCGAGTATCCGATCAAGTTGATGGCGGTGGACCTGGATGACGGTCATGAGGTCTGGGCAATAAACCTGCACAGCGTGGGGCAGCGAGTCTTTCGTCTCGGGAACCGGATCTTCGTAGAGGGCAACGTCTATGAAGACAGGTCCGTCACCGAGGAGAACTGGTCGATGATCGACCCGAATACCGGTCAGGTAGTCCACGAGTCGACGGGAAACTTTCCAAATCCTGAAAATCTTGGCGGCACAACCTACGGAGAAGGTCATTTCTTCCAGTGGGTATCCGAATCGGGAAACCCGGGAGAAGGCCCGTTTTCGCTGGTCGCTCGCGGAGACACCATCGCCCCGGAGTTGACCCTGGCGGGTCCGCCGGTGGCGGCCTACAAGACCGCATCCCAGACGATCGCCTGGGCCGCCGACGACGGCTTCGAAAGTCCGCTCGACCACTTCGAGATAGCCGTGAACGGACAATCACTCGACCCGAACGTTCCTGGCAATGAGACCTCCCGTCAGATCTCGCTCGCTCCCGGACCGAATGAAGTTGAGGTCAAGGCAGTCGACGGTGGGGGGAATCCGACGATCGACTCTCGCCAGATCACAATCGTTCCGTCGCCGGTTCCGGTGGCAGATCTTCTGGCTCCACCCGACCCAGTCCTCTCCGGGAGTCAGGTGACTCTCGATGCTTCGGCCAGCCGCGATGCGGTCCTCGACGGTCAGATCACCAGGTTCCAGTGGGATCTCGATGGCAACGGCAGCTTCGAAACCGATGGTGGCTCCAGCCCGACCATCCAGACCACGCCGACCGAGCTCGGATCCAGGAACGTCGCGGTCAAGGTCACCAACGATTCCGGCAACACAGCCACCGCCTCAGGCCGGATCGATGTCAGAAGAGTCCCACCACCCGGTGCCGGCATCGCCGGCGTCTCGATAAACGAGGCCGCGACTTTCACGAATGACCCGAACGTGAAACTGACCGTGGTCTGGCCGGCCCTTGCTTCCGATCTGGCGGTCTCCAACGACGGTGGTTTCGCGACGAGTGAAGTTTTCCCCCTGCCTGCGAACGGACTAACCCCCTGGACGCTTGATGAGAGCGGCCCGGAGCGGCTCCCGAAAACGGTCTACCTTCGTTACTACGGCGCCGGCTCTGACCTGAACACCTACACCGACGACATCATCCTCGACCAGACAGCACCGGTGATCCAGCAGGCCACCCTGGTCGGAACTGGAGCATCGACTTCAGGCACCAATCGCACTATCGGCCCGGCCGCGACGACCTCAGCCACGAAACGCAAACGAACCAAACCGCAGCGGATCCGACTTCGCGCGAAAGACACCACCTCCGGGGTAGTAGCCATCCAGGCCGCCCGTTCCAAAAAGAAAAAAGGACCGGTAATCAAGGTGGGCAAACGAGTCACGAACCTGCGCAAGGTAATTAACCCGAAAGTGAAATACCGGCCGAAACTGATCAGGGTCAAAGACGCCGCCGGAAACTGGTCACGGTTCCAGAAAGTGCGTTAGCGCTCAGTCCGCCTGACACCAAACACGGCAGGGCAGTTCCGAATCCGCGCTACCCTGAACTATGGCCGCGCATTTCCAGAGACCCACTTGGACGGACGAGCGGCTCGATGATCTGAGCCAGCCAGTTCGTGACGGTTTCGCGAGGAACGAAGCCGATCACCGTTCGATGCGTCAAGAACTCCGTGAAGGATTCGACCGGATCGACCAGCGGTTCGTCCAACAGGCCGCTCGTATCGACTCGCTCCAACTGACCTTGATCATCGGAATGATCGGTCTGATCGGCGCAGTCATCGCCGGCTCCATCTTTGGTTAGACCCGACCGGTCCCCGCCCGTGTCTAGCCGGAAAAGCCTGAGCGCAGCTTGAGGATCCGGCCGACTGATTCTTCGAAATCGGCGCGGTCAAGCTTGCCGTTCTTCAACCGCTCGGCCAGGGCATCTTCACCCTTCAGCGCCTCTTTCAGGCTGCCGAACAGGAGGATGTCCATGCCCGCCCTGGCTCCGGCGACAGTGACCCGGGCTGATGAACCGAAGCTCTGCGCGGCCACCGCCTCCAGC
>Ga0105047_10002544_pt1 | contig 32486 bp, 19 predicted proteins | sample MAT04_FD_78384 | JGI IMG/M metagenome (GOLD analysis project Ga0105047, IMG submission 78384) | Freshwater microbial communities from Lake Fryxell liftoff mats and glacier meltwater in Antarctica - MAT-04 (megahit assembly) | ecosystem: Environmental > Aquatic > Freshwater > Ice > Liftoff... | reverse complement strand
GAGTAAGAGCAAGAGCAAGAGGCCCACCCGCTCGCTACGCCGGGACTCTTAATCTTAATCTTAGTCGCCTTTGGGGAACGGGGGAAAGGATCAAGAGCAAGAGCAAGAGCAAGAGCAAGAGCAAGAGGCCCACCCGCTCGCTACGCCGGGGCGCTTGCTCTTAATCTTAGTCGCCTTTGGGGAACGGGGAAAAGGATCAAGAGTAAGAGTCAGATCAAGAGGTCAACTTCAAACCCAGCGCCTCCGCAACCACCATGTCCACCGTGGGCTTGCCTTCCACGGTGCGGCGGTTCAGGCCGAAGCCTTCGTCCCAGCCCCAGACGGCCCAGCCGATCTTGTGCTCGGCCAGCACCGCGCCAAAATCGCGGAACCAATTGGCCCGGTGCTCCGGCTTGGGGAAGTTGGGAATCACCCCGAACTCGCCGCAGTAGAGCGGCACGCCATGGCGCGCGCCCCACTCGAGGCCCTCCTTGAAACGCGCGGCCAACCGCTCCTTGTCCCAGCGCTGCCGGCCGTAGTTTTCCACCATGCCCTTGGAACGCGGCTTGTCCGCCAGCGCCGCCAGCAACGGCTCCACCGCCTCGGGACTCGAAGGATACGGCACGCCGCGCAACGGCTTCACTTCCTCGCTCGACCAGGTCGCGCCCTGGTGCGTGAACGGGAACGGGTCGTAGCAGTGGAAGGAGTAAACCACGTTTTTGTCCGGCAGCAGCTTGAGTTTCTTCAAGCCGTCAATGCCGCCCCAGTTCGGCCCGGTGGACATGATCGTGTGCTGCGGGGCGCTCTGGCGGATGGCGGTGGCGAGGCGCAGGTTGAGGACATTCCATTCCTCCTCGCGTTGGTCGAAGACGGGTTCGTTGATGATTTCGAGGATCATCAGGTCGGGATCGAACTTGCTCAGCCGGGCTGCCAGCGCGGTCCAGAACTTCACAAAGGAATCTTGCCACTCGGGATTCAACTCGGACGGGCGATCCTCGTTGTGAATGTCCAGCACGACCAGCAACCCCGCACGTTGGAAGCGCTGAATCGCCGCTTCGAGCTGAGGCGCGCGGTCCGCGCGCACCGCCCCTGTGACCGGGTCCATCACCACGCGCGGCGCGGCGCAGAGCCGCACATGCTTGAGGCCCATCCGCGCGATCATCGCCGCCTCCGCGTCTGCGATGTAGTCCTCGAAGTGCGCGGGCGAGTCGCGCCGCGGCGAGCGGAACCAGCGGCACACATTGGCGCCGGTGGCGAGGCGGGCGAGGCGTTGGGCCGGCACTTCGGTGGTGGTGGCGGCCCCGCTCGGCCGCGGGCACAAGGCGAGGCCGGCAGCCGCCAGGGCGGCGCGGCGAAGGAATTCACGACGGGCGAGAGCAGCGGTGGTTTTCATGGCAAAGCGGAGCGGGTCAGACGATTCCGTGCCGGGCGGACGTTCAAAGAGAATCCCGCGCGCGGACTGAACTTCGGCCTTCCGAGTTCCAGTCGGCAGCGGGTGGACCGTCTGCAAGCCGCACGCTGGCCCCCGGCAGAAGCCCGAAGCCCGAAACGTCCGTCTCCCCTGCCCGCTGCGCGACGAGGCCAGGCTCGGCTGCGGTGGTCTGGGCTGCACGTGAGTGCGGCCGGCCTTGGCGGATCAGTTTGGCCTTGGGATTTCGGAGTTCGGGTTTCGGATTTGTTTCGGCCTTCGGGATTCCCGCCCCGGGCTGGCCGCTGTAATGAAATGCGATGCGCCCGGGTTCATTTCGGTCGCGTGCGTTGGCTTGCGCCGCCAGCGAGACCCCCGGAAAATGTCCCCGCGCAAGGCGCCGGCTCCAGCGGGATGGGGTCTTTCATGCTTGCCCGGGATGGCCCGCCCTTTACGCACGCACGCCCCTTCGTGGATTCCTTTCGCCCATGGTCAGCCGCCGCCGTCCGGTTACTATGCCTGGCACTGCTGGCGGGCGCGTCTCCCGCCCTGCCGGAATGGCAGCGGCGGGAGACACCGCGCCCCCACTCCTGGCCCAGCCCAACGCGGCCCCGGCGGACGACCCGCGGCACCAACGCCAGCCCGGCCAAGGCCAAGTCCAAGTCCTTCCAATGGAAGTTCTCCTGGCAAGGCTGAGATGGCCTGCAGATCGAAACGATCCAGCAGACGCACCTTCAGAATCCCTGGCAAACCCTGGGCTTTCACCGGTCCGATACCAATGCCCCGCGCTACCTGCAACTCGAGCAGGTGAAGCTCAGCGGCAACTTCGGCGCTTGCGCGTGTCGGCGGACGGCGATTGCATCCTGCGGGTGCCGGTGAGTTACGACCTGCAACTCGGCTACAGCGCGGGCGAATTCCACCTCAACCAAAGCTCCCTGACGTTCGCTCAGGTCAAGTAATTGGGCCGTCCGAAAGTCGGCCAATTCCAGGCGCCGATGGGCCTGGACCTCATCACCAGCAGCCGGGACCTCACCTTCATGGAGCCTGCCGCGCCGCTGGAGGCCCTGGCCCCCCGCATTCAAGCCGGCATCCAAATCGGCCAGCCCGTCTTTCACGAGCGGGCCACTTGGGCGCTGGGCTTCTTTGCCCCCGGTGCCGGCTCGGTCGAATACGGCATCGCCTCCCAAGACTATGGCGCGATCATTGGCCGGCTGACGTGGCTGGCGGTGGATCGGCTCGACCCGGAGCACCCCGCAGCGAACCGCTGCCTGCACCTGGCCCTCAGCGGCATTGGTCAGTATTCGTTCAGCAGCAATGTCCGCTTCCGCTCGCGACCGGAGTGCTATCTGGCGCCCTACGTCATCGACCCCGGGGAGCTTCACGCCAATGGCGCCGCCACCTTCGGCTGCGAGGCCGCCTGGGTCAATGGCCCCTTCACGGTGCAGGGGGAAATCCTCCAGTCCTTCGTCGAGCAAGCGGGCGGTGGCACCTACCAATTCGGTGGCTTCTATGCGGCAGCGGGCTGGTATCTGACGGGTGAAAGCCGCCCGTACGATCGCCAGGCCGGCTGCTTCAAGTGCCTGCTCCCGCAGCGCAATTTCAGCTTCCACAAAGGCAGCGGCTGGGGCGCCTTCGAGCTGACCGCCCGCTGCTCGCACACCGACCTCACCGACGGCGACGTGCAAGGCGGGCGACTCGACCTCTTCATGGCCGGACTCAACTGGTATCTCCATCCGCACGTCCGCTGGATGTTCAACGGCGGGGTGGGCCGCGTGGCCGGCGGCGCGAACGACGGTCGCATGGCCATTTTCCAAACCCGCATCGGGGTGGATTTTTGAAACAGGTCGGCGGCGAAGGCGTTACCGGCCTGCCACACACAAGCCCTGGATCATCTTCCGGGCAATGTCCTGCTGGCTTTCCCAAACAACCAACCCGCGGCGGTTGGAGAGTGCTGCTTTCTCGACCGTGTAGAACAAGTCACACTCGCACACGGTCGTGGTGTCCAGGCCATCTTCGCGGTCCAAGGTCGTGTTCAGCTCGTGGAGCCTGAACGGCTGGCCCGGTCGCAACGTGACGCACTTCAATACCACCACCTTGCTCTTCAAATCGACCCGGCGCGTATTCGAGACGATCACGCGCGGGTGCCCGCCGAACAGCGGACTGTCCCAGATTTCCCAAGGTTTCACTCATCCCCTCCCAACGACTGTGCGGCCATGAACCGCAGCGTCCCCGCCTCGTCGGCATCGGACTCGGCGTAGATCCGGTCCAGCACCGCGTCAGAGAGCGGCTCAACCTTGGTGATGCGCTCGCCCCGACACAACGCCGCGCGGGCCTGCGGCAACCCTTTGCGCACCGCCAAACGGAGCACGTCCTGTAAACTATGTCCGCTCTCGGCGGCCAGGGATTCTGCGGCCTGGCGGTCTTGACCATCGAGACGGAGCGGGTAGCGAGACGAGGCGGTGGTGGTGCTCATGGCAGGCAAAACATGTCACAAGGCCCTCGCCGAGCAAGCCCCCCGAATCCGAGGCAGGCGGTGGCCTCAGACTCAAGGGATGCCGATGGGCGGCTGACTCGTGCGGCCAGCGGAGCCATTGCCAAGGCATCCTGCCAACCAAACCAAAACACTCACCGGAGGCACCGCCTTCGAGCCTCTTCCATCATTTGCCATTCCGCCCCGGCCTTGCGCCATTGACTTCCCCCCGCGCCATCCCGGACGCTTTCCGCCGTGGCCGCACCCAAACGCCATCCGCAATCGCCGCCCCCCGCACCGGCCCCCACTAAGCCGGCGCGCGCGGCTGCCTGGCGGCTGCCCGCGGGGTTCGCATTGGGGACGGCGATCCTACTGGGCCTGTGGCTGTGGAATCGGGCTGGCCAGCCGCCCGTTCCGACCGCTGCTGGCCGGTCGCCCATCGTGGAGCCGGAGGCCAAGGTCTTCCCTCGCTACGCCGGATCGGAAAGCTGCCGTGAGTGTCACCCGGCCGAATGGGAACAGTGGCGCACGTCCAATCACGGACTCGCCGAGCGGCCCGTCTCGCCCGCCCTGGACAAGCTGGCGTTCGATCCGCCGCGCACCTTTCAGCACGGCACGCAAAGCACCGAGGTGGTGTTCGCGGCCGGCCATTTTGGCATCCGTACCCTGGGTTTTGGCAGCGTGATCTCGAATTACCCGGTTGACCGCGTTATCGGAAACCATCCGCTGCGCCAGTTCCTCACCCCCATCGGCGGCGGCCGCTGGCAGACCCACGAAGCCACCTACGACCCGATCACCAATAAGTGGTTCAACGTCTATGGCAGTGAGGACCGCGTGCCCGGAGAGTGGGGGAACTGGACCGGGCGCGGCATGAACTGGAACGCCATGTGCGCCTATTGCCACAACACCCGTCTCCGCAAAAACTACGATCCTGCCACCGACACCTATCATACGACCATGGCCGAGCAGACGGTCGGCTGCGAAGCCTGTCACGGGCCGATGAAGGACCACGGCGAGTGGCGGCGCAAGTTCCCTGACAAAGACAAATACCCCAAGGATCCCACCATTGTTAAGTTCTCCGTGGCACAGGTCCGCGGCACCTGCGGCGCCTGTCACTCGCGCCGGCATGATCTGACCGGCGACTTTCATCCGGGCGAGTCGTACTTTGACCACTACTCACTGACGATGGTAGATGAGACAGACACCTATTATCCCGACGGGCAGGTCCGGGACGAGGATTACGCCTTCGCGTCCTTTATCAGCAGTTACATGCGCCAGGCCAACATCCGCTGCATAGACTGTCACCAGCCCCACACCGCCAAGCGGCTCCTGCCTGGCAATGACCTCTGTATGCGCTGTCACAACGGCGGACTGACCAATGCCCCGATCATTGACCCAGTGAAGCATAGCTTTCACTCAGCGACTAACAGTGGATTCCTTTGCACCGGCTGTCACATGCCGCAGACGACTTACATGCAGGTCCACCACCGCCACGACCACGGCTTCACCATCCCCGATCCGCTCCTCACCAAACAATTCGGCATCCCCAACGCCTGCAACCGCTGTCACACCGACAAAACCACCGAGTGGTCGCTGGAGTTTTGCGAGAAGTGGTATGGCAAAAAGATGGACCGCCACTACCGCGCGCGCTCCCAGTGGCTGGCCAGGGCGAAGCAGGGCGACGACGCGGTGCGCACGAACATCACCTGGATGATCCGCAACGAGACCAATTACTTCTGGCAGGCCGCGGCGGCCAACTTCACCGGCCGCTGGCTCGACGATGGGGAAGTTCGCTCCGCCCTGCTCGGCGCATTGAAGTCCGAGCATCCGCTGGTGCGCGAGAAAGCAACCCGCGCCCTCGAACCCCTCGCCGCGGCCCGTCGGCCCGACATCACCGCTGCCCTCGCGCCCCTGCTCGACGATCCTTTGCGGTCCGTCCGCCATGCCGCCGCCTGGGCTTTGCGCTCCACCGTGGACCTCCAATCCCGCGCCGGTGAAGACTTGCTCCACGCGCTGACATTCAATGCCGATCAACCGGCCGGCCAGCTTCAACTGGGCGCTTTCTGTGTCGCCCGCGAGGATTGGCCGCGCGCCTTGGAACACTTTCGGGCCGCCGTCAACTGGGACCCCAATTCCGCCGCGCTGCGTCATGAGTATGCGGTCGCCCTGAGCACGCTCAACCAGCCGCAGGAAGCGCTCCAGCAGATGCAGGCCGCGGTCCGATTGGCACCCCGCGAAGCCGAGTTTCGCTACAAGCTCGGCCTCGCCTGGTCCGAGGCTGGCAACGCGGCCAACGCCCTGGCTGAGCTAAGTGCAGCCGTGAAACTTGACCCTCGCCACACGCGGGCCCTCTACAATCTCGGCCTGGCGCAAAACGCCGCCGGGCAAGCCGAGGCCGCGCTCGCAACTCTGCTCCAGGCTGAGGTCGCCGATCCGCGCGATCCGCGCGCCCCGTATGCCCGGGCCACCATTCTCGTCCGGCTCAATCGCCCTGATGAGGCCCGCGCCGCCGCCCAACGCGCCCTCGCCTTGCAGCCTGATTTCGCCGACGCCCAAGCTCTGCTGCGCAGTCTCCGCTGACACCACCGCACAGCAACCCCGGCTTAGCCGTGACGATGCAGTCGGAGCGCGGCTGTCTCAGCCGCAGCGCATTCGCAAACCGGTTGCTCTAGGGTGTTGTCACCGCCCCCACCGGCGCGTTCACACTCACTTTTTAGTGGTCGTAAAGCGCTCGACGGAGTTGCTGGCTTGTCCCCTATTCCAAGCGGCTGCGGTTGAGACAGCCGCGCACCGCGACTGCATGGCAACGTCTGAGTAGAACCGGCTGGCGGCCTGTTCCATTACTCGAAGATTCCTGCCCAGGCTCGCACTGCGCGCACGCCAAAGCCTCCTGACATCCGCTTCTCCAGGGTTGTGAAAGAGCCTCAAAGGCGTCAGCTTCCGACCTCACCGTGAAAACAAACTCCCTCAATCATCATTGCCACCGAGCCGACGGCTCGTTAGCGGGCGCCAGCCTCCGCTACCTCTCTGACGCACTTCTCGCCTTGCTCTTGGCCGTCGCGCTGCTCCTGTCTGCGGTGCGCGTTTCGGCCACCCCGCTGCTCATTGACGACTTTGCCTACCCCAACACCGCCGCCGCCCGGTTGGCCTGGGCCAGCACCGGCGGCCCGGCGGTGACGATGGCGACCGGGGGCGAGTGGGGAACCGACCAAGTGATGAAACTCACGCTCGACTTCGCTACGCGCCCGACCCGCTGCACCTGGGACCGCACCGGGCCCCTAAACCTAAGTGCTTTCACCGAGTTTGCGTTGGAGGTATTCGCCCCGAATCCCGGGGCCATCGCCAGCTTCACACTCTATTTCAAGTCTGGTGCGGGCTGGTATGGCGCTTCCGCCGCGGTCAGTCAGTCGGGCTGGCAGACCTTGCGCTTTGCGGTCAGCGATTTCATCCCGGAAGGCACGCCCGCGGGCTGGAACCAGATTAGTGGCATCCGCCTGTCGCCTTGGAAGGCAGCCGCGCAGAACACTTACCTGGCGGTGCGACAGTTGCGTGCGTACACGCCCACCGTTCTGCTGGTGCGCGACCCGCAAAGCAGCAATCCGGACATCGTGCAGCAAACCATTGACCGGCATCTGGCCTGGCTGGGTGGTTACAATGTCAGTTGCGGGGTGGTCACCCGGGCGGGCGTGGAGGCCGGGCTGTTGCAGGAAAGCCGAATGGCCATCCTACCCTATAACGAAACGGTCTCCGAAGCAGAGATGGCGCGTTATGAGAGCTTCGTCGCGGCCGGGGGCAGGCTGATGGTGTATTACCTGCTGCCCTCCCGCCTGGCGTCGTTGTTGGGCGTGCAAGTGACGGGTTGGCTGCCGGGCGATTTTGCGGCGTGGGCGTTTGCCGATCCCGCCATCCCGAATCTGCCGGCGCGCGTGCGGCAAGCCTCGTGGAACATCACCGGTGCTGTGCCTGGCGGAGCGCTGCCTTCCAGAGTGACGGCGCGCTGGGAAAACAGCCTGGGCCAGAACACTGGCCGGGCGGCGTGGCTGGCGAGTGACCACGGCTTCTTCATGTCGCATGTGCTGCTCGGGGATGATGCCGACCAGAAATCCTATGCGTTGCTGTGCTTGATCGGGGCCATCATTCCCGAGGTGTGGCCGGAGGCAGCCGCGGCGGCCATTGACCAAATAGGCCGGGTGGGGCCATATCAAACCTATGGCGAAGCAGTGGCGGGGATTCGGCAGCAAGGGGCACTTACCTTGCGCGCGCTGCTGGTCGAGAGTGAACTGGCGGGAGCAGAGACGAACCGCAACCGGGCCTTGGCCGCCCAGGCGACGAATGGATTCTCGCCGGCCATTTTCTCGGCCCAGGCCGCGCGGGCAAATTTGAAACAGGCTTACACCCTATGTCTGAAGCCCGTTCAGCCTGAATTCCGCGCGATCTGGGAACACCATGCCACCGGGCCGTACCCGGGGAATTGGCCCGCTGGAGTGGCGGCGCTGGCAACCAACCAATTCAACGCCCTATTCCCTAACCTGCTCTGGGGTGGACTGGCTCACTACAATAGCGCCTATCTGCCGCACTCCGCTGAGTTCAACCAATACGGCGACCAGATCACCGCCTGCGTCAACGCCGCCCACGCGCGCGGCGTGCAGGTGCATGTCTGGAAGGTGAACTGGAACTTGCTGGGCGCGCCCCAGTCTTTCATCAACAGTCTGCGCGCCGCCAACCGCACCCAAGTCAGCCGCACCGGCGCCACGATTGACTGGCTCTGCCCTTCGCACCCGGACAACTTGGCCCTGGAAACCAATTCCATGCTGGAAGTCGTGCGCAACTATGACGTGGATGGCATCCACTTCGACTATATCCGCTATCCCGATAGCGACTATTGCTATTGCACGGGCTGCGCGGCGCGGTTTCCGAGTCAGACCGGGCTTACCGTAACTAACTGGCCGGCGGATGTCCTGGCCGCGGGAGCCTTGCGCAATGCCTTTCTGGATTGGCGCCGCGCGCAGATCACCCGCTTAGTGGAAGTCGTCTATGCCGGCACCAAAGCGCTCAAACCCAACGTGCAAGTTTCGGCCGCGGTCTTCCCCGATGCAGTTAGCGCGTACGACGGAGTGGGGCAGGATTGGCGGCGCTGGATTACCAATGGCCTCGTGGATTTCCTGTGCCCCATGGATTACACGACGGGTTTGCCCGCGTTCACCAATCTGGTGGCGCAGCAGCTCAGCGATGCGGCCGGGCGAGTGCCTATTTACCCCGGCATTGGCGCCTTTGTGCTGGAGAACGAGGCGACGCTGGCCCAAGTCCAAGCTACCCGCGCAGCAAACACCCGCGGCTTCATCCTCTTTGAACTTAGTCCCGGCAGCGCAACCACGCTCCTGCCGGCCCTCGGCGCCGGGGCCACCGCGCCGGATGAACCCGACACGGACAACGACCTCTTGCCGGATAGTTGGGAGCGACGGTGGTTTGGCAACCTCACCACTGCGAACTCGGCTACTGACTCGGACGCGGACGGCCTGGGCGACCGCGCGGAATATATCGCTGGCACGGACCCGACCACGCCCACGCCTGGCCTGGGGCTGGCGATCCGATGGCATCAAGGACAGGTGGAGGTCTCGTTCGCGGCGCGGGCGGTAGCCGCGCCAGGGTATCAGAATGCGGCGCGTCATTACCGCCTGGAAAGCGCCGCGGCACTCGCGCCGGCCGCGGTTTGGGAGTCCGTCAACGGCTTCGAGGATCGCACCGTCGCCGCCGGCACGGAGACTATTTCCTGTCTGGTCTCGCCCACCGCCGGAACGGATCGCTATTACCGGTTGCGGGTTTGGTTGCAGCAAAGCCCCTGACCCAGCAGCCGGAGCCGGCGGAACTCGGGTTTTCCCAGGTGGCCCGTCTTTCCAGTGTTTCGCCGGTGCTTTTTCTGCTTAGCTACGGCTGAGTCATGCACTCCCCGACCCTCTGCCCCGCTTGCGGCCAGCCTGTCGCCGCCTCCGCGCCGGGCGGCCTCTGTCCGCGCTGCCTCTTTCGCGGACTGCTGGAGCCGGCCGCGGCCGCGGCGCCGGCGGACGCCGGGGAGACCGGCGGCGACAGCCCGGGCGAAGTCATCGGCGACTACGAGTTGATCGCGCTGCTGGGGCGCGGCGGCATGGGCGTCGTCTGGCGCGCGCGGCAGCGGCGGCTCAACCGCGAGGTCGCGCTCAAGATGATCCCCGCGGGCGAGTTCGCCGGGCCGGAGGCAATCCGCCGCTTCCACAACGAAGCCGAAGCCGTCGCCCACCTCGAACACCCGCACATCGTCCCCATCTACGAGATTGGCGAAGCCTCGCGCCGGCACTACTTCAGCATGAAGCTCGTCGTCGGCCAGTCCCTCGCTGAACGCCTGCGCCAGCCGCCGCCCCTCGACCTCCACGCCGCCCTCGGCATCATCATCAAGGTCGCGCACGCGGTCCATTTCGCCCACCAGCGCGGCGTGCTGCACCGCGACCTCAAGCCCGGCAACATCCTGCTCGACGCCCACGACGAACCTCACGTTGCCGACTTCGGCCTCGCCCGTCGCCTCGAAGCCGACAGCCAGCTCACGGTGAGCGGCGCGATCCTCGGCTCGCCCGCCTACATGGCCCCGGAGCAGGCTGCGGGACTGCCCGAACAAATCACCACCGCGGCGGACATTTACAGCCTCGGCGCGATCCTTTTCGAACTGCTTACGGGCCGGCCGCCGTTCCTGGGCGCCACGGCGCTGGAAACCCTGCGCCGCGCTGCGGAGCAAGAGCCGCCCCGCCCGCGCGCGCTCAATCCGGCCCTGGATCACGACCTCGAAACGCTTTGCCTCAAATGCCTGGAAAAGGCCCCCGCCCGCCGCTACGGCTCGGCGCTGGCGCTGGCGGAAGACCTCGAGCGCTGGCAACGCGGCGAACCCATCGCCGCCCGGCCCGTGCCCGCGTGGGAACGCGCCGCCAAATGGGCCCGCCGCTACCCGGCCCGCGCCGCGCTCGCCGGGGTGGCCGCGCTCGCGCCCGCGCTGATCATTGCCTTGCTGCTGGTGACCTCCGCCCGCGTGCGCCGCGAGGCGCGCCTCGCCGATGCCCAGCGCGAGCGCACCCGCCTGAGTCTCTACGCGGCGGACATCTTCATCGCGCGCACCGCACTCGAGGCCGGCGATCTCGGCGCCGTGTACGAAGCGCTGGAAAACCATCTGCCCCGGGCCGGCCTGGCGGACATTCGCGACTTTGAATGGCACTGGCTCTGGCGGGCGGCACGCGGCGAGGCGAAGGCGGTGTTCCGCGGCCACAGCAACCCCGTTTCCGCGGTGGCCTTTTCCCCGGATTCGCGCCTGCTCGCCTCGTGCGCGCACGACGGCACGGCGCGGCTCTGGGACTGCGCCAGCGGCCAGGCAGTGGCGGTGTTGCGCCTGCCGCCGGAGACCACCACCGGCCACGCCGAGCGAGGCCAGCCGCGCGCGGTCATGCTCAACAGCGTGGGCTTCTCGCCGGATGGTTCCCTGCTGGCCGCTTTCTCCGGCAAGGGGGTGCGGCTCTGGCACGTCACCAATCAGCAGGTGGCGGGCGCTTCCAGCGTGCAGGCGTTTCGCGGCGCGTTCCATCCGCAGCCGCCGGCCCGGCTCGTCATCGCCGAAATCCTGGCGCCCAACACCAACCCCGCCGCCATTCCGCCACCCGATCGCCTGACGTTCCTGGACGCCGCGCTGCGCGAGTTCCGCGCGCCCTGGACCACGGACGCATTCGCTTTCGCGCTCAGCGGGGATGGCCGCTGGCTGGCGGAAGGATTTGGGTCTGGAATCCGCGTTTGGGATTACGCGACCGGCGTCCTGAGTAGTCGCTGCGACTTGCCGGGGCCGTTGCTCAAGTTCGCGCTCTCGTCCGATGGCGCGCTGCTGGCGGTCTGTTCCCCGGGCCGGGCGGAAGTCAGCCTCTGGGACGCGTCCACGGGGCAGGGCCGCGGCGTGCTGACGGGCCATGCCGCCTCCGTGCTCGATCTCGCCTTCTCGCCGGATGGCCGCCGCCTGGCCACGTCGGGCGGCGACGAAACGGTGCGGCTCTGGGATGTGGCGGAGTGCCGTGAACTGCGGCAATGGAGCCACCGCGGTACCATCGCCCGCAGCCTCGCGTTCTCGCCCGACGGCACGCTGCTGGCCACCGCGGATTATGATCGCAGCGTGCGCTTGTGGCGGGTGGATGCGCCGCCGCCGCGGCCCGACATCACGAACGTCAACGCGCCCCTGGCCTTCTCGCCGGACAGCCGCCACCTCGCCACCGCGCGCGGCAAGGCAGGGGTGGTGATTTGGCATCTGGCCAGCCGTCGAGAGGTCGCAAGCTGGACCACGCCCGCCCCCAACTGGCTCGCGTGGGCGCATCCCGCGGGGCCGCTGCTGGCCGCGGTGCTGACGACCAACCGCGGGCCGGTGGACATCCTGGAATTCCCCCTCGCGGGCGGGCCGGCGCGACTCCGGCTGCAACTGGCGTCCGCCGATTCCGCCGCCTCCTGCCTGGCGCTCCTGCCCGACGCGCCGCAGTTGGTCAGCGGGCACCAGGACGGTTCGCTGCGCTGGTGGGACGCGGCTTCCGGCGTCGCGCTGGGGCGACAGACGGCGTGTGAATTCCCCTTGGACGGCGTGGCCTGCTCGCGGGATGGCGCACGCCTGGCCGTATGGAGTGATTTTCCGCGCGTGCTGCAAACCTGGGACGCGACCGCTCGCCGACCACTGGCCACGAACGACTTTCCGCGGCGCACCCTCTTCGCGTTCGCCTTCGCGCCCGATGGCGCGACGCTGGCCACGGGAGGCGATTTGCAGATGCTGCGCCGCTGGCGAACCCGCACGCTGGAGCCGCTGGACGGCCTGCCGGAGCAACGCACCAACGTGCGGAACCTCGCCTGGTCGCCGCGCGGCAACACCCTGGCCGCGGCAACGATCGACGGCACCTTGCGCCTCTGGCATGTGCCCACCTCGCGGATGCTCGCGCTGCTCTGGCAACGTCCGCCTGGCACGGCCCAACTCATCACCGGCCTGGCCTTCAGCCCCGATGGCGAATGGCTCGCCGCTACGGACACGACCGGCCGCCTGCACCTCTGGCAAGGGGCGGTCGGGCTGGCGCGGCCGTAGCCGCCGCGTGGAACAGGCATCGCACTTGCCGTCACTCGAGGGTGTCTGTCCCCCAACGCTCGGGAACGCCGAGCAGAGCCCCATTCAGACTTGGACATGCCCCTTACAGTTTGGAGCTGCTCCTTCCCAAAGTTGGGACAAATCCTCGCCCTGGCCCTCTCCTCATCCGAAGGGGCACTGCCAGTTAGTTGAGCCGTCCGCCGGGGCGCTTGCGCTTGCGCTTGCTCTTAATCCCAAACTCAGCGCGCCGAAGAAAATTACGATTAAGAGCAGGATCAAGAGCAAGCGTCGGGCACCCCGACTCCCTTCCGGCTTAACTAGGTGGCAGTGATCCGATGGGGAGAGGGGGAAGCGGTCCACGCGTGGGCGGATGGGGTCAGTTGGCTTGGGATTGGATTTGTCGGGTCTCACCGTTGACACGAAGGGTGGCCGGCTTGGACTGCGCGGATCGAATGGCATAATCGGTGACCTTGCCCTCCTTCCAGGCGACGTCCACTTCGAAGCCACCGCGCGCCTTCAGTCCCTTGAGAGACCCTTCCGGCCACGCAGCCGGAAGCGCCGGGAGCAATTCGATTTCGCCAGTGTGAGATTGAACTAACATCTCGGCAATGCCGGCGGTGCCGCCGAAATTGCCGTCAATCTGGAAGGGCGGATGGAAACAGAAGAGATTCGCGGACGAACCGCCGCCGCCCAGGTAATTCATGGCTGAACCCGTGACCGGCCTTAGCAACATGCTCAGCAACCGATAGGCGCGGTCGCCGTCGTGCAGGCGCGCCCAGAAATTGATCTTCCACGCCAGCGACCAGCCGGTGCCTTCGTCGCCCCGCGCTTCGAGCAGTTTGCGCGCGGCCCGAGCCAGCTCCGGCGTGCCGCCGGGAGTGATCTCGTAATAGGGGTGCAAGCCATACAAAGGCGAGCAATGGCGGTGGTGCGGCTCCGGCTCGGGATAGGGCTCGAGCCATTCCTGCAAGCGACCGTCCGGGCCAATCTGGTTCGGGGCCAGCCGGGCCGACTTATCCGCCAACTCGCGGCGAAGCTCGTCGTCCACGCCGAGGATTTCCGCCGCGCGGCGGGTGTTGCCGAAGAGTTCGCGGAGCAATTGCAGATCTATCGTCGGCCCGAGACAGAGGTGGGAGACCTTGCCGTCCGGCAGGCGGAAGGCGTTTTCCGGTGAGTTGGATGGCCCCGTGACCAGCCATTTGTGTTTCGGCTCCTCGATCAGGTTATCGAGATAGAAGAGCGCCGACTCTTTCAGGATCGGATAGGCCCAGGCGAGAAACTCCCGGTCGCCAGTAAAGGCATAGTGCTCCCAGAGATGCTGGCCCAGCCACGCCGAACCGCTGACGGTCGCGCCCCACGACGCGGATTCGCCGGGCGCAGTGAAGCCCCACGGATTTGTTATCACATGCGCCACCCAGCCGCGGGCGTGGTAGTAAGCCTTCGCGGTCTTGCGCCCCGGCTCGACCATCGAGGCGATGAGCTTGTGCATCGGCTCATGCAACTCGGATAGGTTGCAGATTTCGGCGGGCCAGTAATTCATCTGCACATTGATGTCGAGATGCCAGTCGCCATTCCAAGGCGTCTGAATCTCCTCGGCCCAGAGACCCTGCAAGTTGGCCGGCAGTCCGCCCGGACGCGACGAGCCGATGAGCAGATAGCGGCCAAAGTCGAAATAGAGCGCCGCCAGCGCGGGATCTGACGCCCCTTTGGCGAAGCCCGCGAGGCGCTGGTCCGTAGGCAATGTGCTGTTGGCCGTGACCGGCAGCTTCAGCGCGACGCGGTTGAACCAGTGCTCGTGATCCGTTTTCTGCGCCGCCCGGAGTTCGGCGAAAGACTTCTTGGCGGCCTGTTCCAAATCCCGCTGGGTCGCAGCTACCGGATCGCTCAACTGTCGCCCGGCGAAGCCGCGGAAATCCGTCGCGGCCGCGAACAGCAACACGACCTCGTCGGCACCCGCCACCACCAGCGTGTTATCGTCGGCGGTCACGGAACCGCCCCTGGCCAGCACGCGGAGCCGCGCCGAGTAAGTCACACCTTGGCCCCCGCGCCCGTCGTTCAGCGTGCCGGTCATCAGCAATTCGTTCGTACCGACCCCAGTGGTCTTGAATCGCTCCGGTCGGTCCACGGCGACAGTGAAGGACAGCGATCCTGACTTATCGGCGGTCAGTCGGGAGACGAACACTTCATCCGGCGCGCTGACGAAATGCTCGCGCGTGAAGCGCACGCCGCCGTCCTGATAGGCAACGGTCGCCAACGCGGAGCGTAAGTCCAGCGTCCGCGAGTATTCCTTGGCGCTGGTCAGTGCGCCCGCTTGCGTGGCGACTCCGTCGAGGACGATCTCTGCGATCTGGAAGTGTGTGACGCCAGGATTCGGCAGGAAGGTGAACCGGAAGAACCGGCCCGCTGCCGGTTGCATGAGTTTGTAGGTGCGGGTTTCGTGACGCTGAGCGAAAAGAGGTTCGTCCTTGCGCTCCTCAAGCAATGTCCAGGTCTTGCCGTCGGTGGAGCTTTCCAGTCTCCAGGAGCGCGGATCGCGCGCCGGCACGTCCTCCGCCGAGGTGAAACGATAGCCGCCGGCTGCGGCGACGTTCGTGCCGGCGTCGAGTTGCCACACGACGGGCCGGCCTTCGTGGATGATGCACCATTTCGTGCCGGGCTTACCATCCACCGAAAACTCGATTTCCTGATCCGCCGACCAGGCGCGATGCCCGCTGGCGCAATGGAGCACGGGTCCGACCGGCGCATTGGCGAACTTCAGCCGCAAGTTGCCCAGCACTTGATAGCAACCAAAGGGCACGTTCGCGCCATTGCCGTGGCCGGAGCCCTGGCCCTGGCAAGTGAAGTTCGCGTTCACCAGCGCCTCAGCTTCGGCGTTTTTGCCCTCGATCAGCAGGCGGCGGATTTCCGGCAAGGCTTGGTGCGCACCGGCTCGATCGGCATCTTCGCGCGAACCGGACCACATCGAGCTTTCGTTCAAAACAATGCGCTCCTCGGCGACGCCACCGAAGATCATCGCGCCGAGGCGGCCGTTGCCGAGCGGCAGCGAGTGACTGAAGTGTGTGGCGGGTTGATCGAACCAGACCGTGGCTGTTGCCTGGGCGTGAACCAGAAGAGGCTGCGCCAGCAGGGCCAATAGGCAGGGGAGGAAATAGAGTCGTCGCTTCATGGGCTCAAGATGACCAACAAATGCCCGCGGGGGCAAGGGAGTCCGGCAGGGCACTGCCATTTAGTTAAGCCGGAAGAGAGTAGGGGTGCCCGATGCTTGCTCTTGCCCCTGCTCTTAATCGTAATCTCAGCACACCGAAGAAGATTGCGATTAAGAGCAGGAGCAAGAGCAAGTGCCCCGGCGGACGGCTTAACAAATGGCAGTGGTCCGGCAGGGCGGCTCCCGCTGGCACAGCCGTGCTCCGGCGGCGCTAGCGGAGCGGCTCGGCTGGGGCGGCACTTCAGTCCCTCTGTGCCTCCCGCGCGGCGGGGTTCAGCACTTCGATAGCGCGCTGCATATCCGCCTCGGTTTGATAGAAGTGTGGCGCAGTGCGCAGATAGCCGCCGCGCACGGTGACGGTCACACCGGCTTCAGCGGCCCGGCGGACCAGCGCGTCTGGCTGGGCCACCAGCCAGGAAAGGATCGGCCCTTGGCTGCCCGGAAAGGCCGCGCGACGGAAGAGGCTCGCATCCAATCCCTGCACGAGCGCGGCCCGCAGCCGGGCAGCGGCGGTGGCAATGACCTCGCTGCCTTGCCGGAGTTGGACTTCTTCCAGACAAGCCGCCAGCGCCGCTGCCTGCGACATGCTGGCGGTGCCATATTCGAATCGTCGGCCATCAGTGTGTGGCCGCCAAGTATGGTTCAAGTAATCCTCGCCGTGCTCCATCAAATCAGCGCCGGCCATCGTGTGGCGCAATTCCGCGCGCAGCCGGGCGCTGGTATAGAGCAAGCCCGTGCCGATGGGCCCCTGCAGCCATTTCCAGCCGGAAGCCGCAATCGCGTCCACGCCCCATCCGACTGGCCGCAGCGGCAGCGCGCCCAAACTTTGAGCGGCATCCACGATCAGCCACGCGCCATGCTCGTGACAGAGCCGCCCAATAGCCGCCAAGTCGGCAGTGAAGCCGCTGGTGAATTGCACGTGACTCAGCGCCACCACCCGCACGCCGCCACTTTGCAGGAGCCTTTCCAAGTCGCCCAATTCGAAACCGCGGGGGCGTCCCTCCGGCAGGTTGCTGCCACCCGCGCGGTCGGGTAATAGTTCCAGCCGCGCACCCCGCGCCTCCTGCAAGCGCCACGGATAGTGATTGGAAGGATACTCATGGATGTAACTCACGATCCGGTCGCCAGGCTGGAGGGGCAGTCCATTGGCAACCATTGAAAGCCCTTCCGCGGTGTTGCGGAGAAACGACATGTCCGTTGCCGCCACACCCAACAAAGCCGCCGCCGCGCGATGCACCGCGACCGTGGGATCGGGTAACTCTCGGAACACCCCCGCCCCCAGGCGCAGGTGAGCTTCGTCCCACTTCCGAGCTGCACTGGCCGCGCCCGCATAAAGCGGGGAGATACCACAATGGCTCAGGCAGACACCCTCGGCTGGGGACGGAGAGCAGCCGTGCGACGAATTAAGCGAGGGCGAGTTCATGGCGTAGAGACCAGGGCGGCGTTCTCGGGGCTGACAAGGCTCACTTAGACTCGCCAGCGGGCACGATTTCCAGTTCCGCCAAGGCGGCAAAGGGCTGTTGGTTCACCGTCTCGGTCACCACCAACCGCAGGAAGCGCGCGATCACCGGTTGCGCGAACCGCACTGTCTGCGTCCCGGTGCTGTCTGTGCCGCGCAGCTCGGCCTGCGCTGCTCCCCAGTCGCTGCTGCGCGTGGAGAGGTATATGTCTGCCCGCACGATACGGCCATTCGATTGGTCCTGACGGGGCACAAACGTGAGGCCCTGGAGTGGCTGTTCGCGGCCCAGATCAATCACCAGTTCATGGGGCAGCGGATCGGTCTGCGGTTGCCAGCGCGAGTGCCAGCAGGTGGCTGGGTCGCCATCAAGCACGTTGGCCGCGACATTGCCATTCGGGCGATCTTCACTATCTACTTTGAGCACCTGCGCGCCGCGATAGGCGAGCCCGGCTCCTTCACACCGATCCCGGAGCCAGGGCAGCGGCAGCTCGACGCCCGGGCGAAACTCGGGGCTGGCGACATAGCGCCGCAGACTGTGGCGAAGCTGCCGCGCGACCGGACGCTTATCGAGGTTGCTGGTGAGGTCGTAGCCGCAGACGAGCAGCGAGCCGGCGCCGACCCTGGCCTCGAAGACCTGGCCCAGGAGCGCGTTGTAATGGAAGTCGGGCACCGGTTGCACGATGGGCCGGAAGCCGGCAGGCGCGCCAGTCAAGTCGAAGGTCGTCGCGCCCGCGCAAAGTTCGCGCCATTGCCAGTCGCTCCAGCCGTCATTGGGGAACTCCTTCAAAGCTGGATGGGCTGGGTCACAGAGCACCCCGAGGGATGAGAATTTGTTCCCCCACCAACCCGCGGACCAATAGACCGACTCAAAGCCCGTCTTAGCGGTGTGGGGATTCTTCAAACCGTGCGCCAGCAGCAGCACCTTGCCGCCGGACTTGAGCGCGGCCAAAGCTGCGCCATCCAAAGTGCGAGTTACCAGCACGCCGGCGGGTTCGGGTTCGGCGGACAACGCCGGATAAACCCACAGGTTCCAGTGGTTCTCCACGCCGGCGAAGCGCACGGAGAGAGTCAACGCGGACGCCTCGGTCACAGTGCCCAGCGAGGCGGTGAGGGCACCCAGTTCAGCGACGCCGCCGACGGTCACTGGCTGGGCCGCAAGCTGCCCACGCAGCAAGCCTTCGCCGCTGCGGCGCTTGAGCTCCCATGCCACCGGGCCGCCCGGCAAGTCCGCGGCGCCGAAGTGGGCCACCTGCAATCTGGCGGTCAGCGTCTCGTCAGCCGTCCACACGAACTTCGGCAACCGCGCCAGCACCACCGTCGGAGCGTTCCACGCACGCACGTCGGCGGCACTGACGACGCCCTTGGTCGCCCAGAACGGATCGAGGATGCCGACCAGCGCCTCACTCTGGCCGGTGAAGTCATTCAACATGAGCAATTGATAGCCCGCATAGCCGCGGGTGCGGAGCATGGCTTCGTGCTCGGCTTGGTATTGGGTGAGTTGAAAGTGCGCCGAGGCGCGAACGAAGTCCTTCGTCTGACCGCCAAGTCCATTGGCGATCAGCGTGCGACGGTAGCGCTCGAGGTTGAGCGGCAGCAGCGGCCCGGTGAATTTCGGCAGCAGCGTGGCGTAGTCTGGAAACACCGGTCGCTGGCCGGTTTCGTGCGCGATGACCGGCACCGGCGAACTCTCGCAGGCTTTGGCGAAATCCCAATCCGTGTTTGCGGGGCCGACGCCGCGCGTGCCGGCGCCAGTCTGGTGCGTGAACCAATAGTCATCTGCCGCGAGGTTCTTCCGCGCGCCACAGCCGGTGTAGAGGCGGCGGGGATCCAGCGTCTTGATCTCCGCCACCATCGCGTTGACGCGCTGCCAGTCGGTGCTCTGCATTCCGAACTCATTGCCGATGGCACAGAGCAGGAAAGAAGGATGATTGCCATACGCTTCGGACATGCGCCGCAGTTCCGCGCGGAGGAAATCAGTCACCTGGGGGTCGCGCCCGATGGCGGCGGGCTTGGTGACGGTGCTGGTGCCCCAGTCATCCACCCATGCGGGCCCTTCAGCTTGGAGATAGATGCCCAGCCTATCCGCGGCCTCGAAGGCCGCATCCGGAGGGCACCAGGTGTGAAAGCGGACATGGTTGAAGCCATAGTCCTTCACGACTCCAAGAACCCGCTCCCATTCCGGAACGGTCATCGGCGGATGGCCGGTCTTGGGATAGACCGCGCAATCGAGGGTACCGCGGAGGAAGATAGGCCGGCCATTCAGGCGCAGTTCCTTGCCCACGCGTTCGACGTGGCGAAAGCCGAACTTAGCGATGGTAGGCGCAGCCGAGCCGAGCGCGGCGAGCATGCGGTAGCGTACTGGATGAAACTCATCCCAGGCCTGCGCCGCTTGGGCGAGGCGCAGAGTGATTTCGTTAGTACTCAGGCCCGACGGGTAGCTGCCAGGCTGTGCGGCCTCGGCCAGTACTCCTTCGCCTTGTTCCGCCAGGAGTTGCAGCTTCAGTGGAGTAGAGACGGTTTGCCCACCTGTATTTGCCACCTCAACGACCACGCGCACCGAGCGGCGGTCCGGAGCTGGAAAAGCCGCGAGCGAGCGGACACTAATTAGCTCTGCCGCCTCCAGCGTGAGCGCGCCGATCAGGCCATTCCAACGCGACTGAGTCTCGGGCCCGTAAGCATGAGTGACAGTGGATAGGTTGTGGATCAGCCGGTTGTCCACGCGCACTGTCAGGCGATGCCGCCCAGGGGTGAGGACGCCGAGTTGATGCCGATGCGCGGCCACGAGGCTGTCGCACTCACTCATGCGCCGGCCATCCACCCACGCCTCGGACTTCCAGATGGAGCGTTCGATGCGGAACGTAACCGGTCGCCCCTGCCAGGCCGCAGGGACTGCAAGCTCACGCTCATACCACGCGGGGCCCACGAAGAGATGGCGGCGCACGAGGTAGCCATGTTCATCTGCGCGGACGGGTTCCTGGACACCGGGAAAGCGCGTCGTCACCGGAAAAGGCGCGGCGTGAAGCATCGTGTTCGTGTCGAGGGCGAAGCCGAAGCCGGCGAGGTCAGTGGTGTTCGGCAGGTGGATGCGATCGCGGGTGGCCAGCGGCGCGGCCGGCCAGTTGGCGCTCCGTCCTTCGTCTGGTGCGTCGAGGCGGAGTCGCCATTCGCCCGAGAGACTTAGTGAGTCGGCTGCCGGGGCGGCAGCGGCGCCCGCCAGCAGGCCCGCGAGAGTCAGGCTGGTAAGTAGTGGGTTGGCGCGCATCGAGAGCTGGTTTAGTGGGTGGACTTCGTGGCCGGACCCTGCACGGCAAGCGGGTGTTTGCGATCCTTGGCCTCGCGCTCGAAGATCGGGCCGACCGTGACCACGACGGTGGAGCCATCCGCGACGGCGGTGGCGCAGTCCGGCGAGGCTGACTGTTCACGCGGGGCAGGGTGATTGACCCGGGCTGACTGGAGCTGGGGTGGTTGCCCATTTACGCGTGGATAACCGAAGGTCACTTTCACCTCCGGGATTTCGCTGCGCGGAATTTTCGCGGTCGAATACACCTCCACGAACGCCGCGTGCCGCGCCCAGAACGTGAAGTCGTCGCCCTCGAAGCGCAGGCTGCCAACCTCGCGGGCGTTGCCGGTGGCGTCCTTCACGCGGCAGGTGAACCAGGTGTTGGTCTTGCCGTCAGTCACCTCGGTTTGCGCTTTGGCGATCTGATAGGTGTAAGTGCCCTTCGTCCACGCGAACTCGCCTTCGTAGCCCGCGCTCTCGACGAGGCAATCCGGCCCGGCGATGCGCACGTTCTCCAGCCCGACCGGGGTCTGCTTGTCACTCGACCAGCGGGAGAAGATGGCGCCTTTGCCGGGATGCACGCGGGTCTGATTGGTGGCATTGGCCCAGCCGTTGATGTTTGACTGCAAGCCGCCGTAGAAATCCAACCCGTTGATCTGGGCGATGCCGCAAGGCGAGACGTAAAGATTCACCGTCGCCGGCACGTCCCGGTCAATCGTCACGTCCACTTCCAGCGACTCAAAGTGCGGCGTCGGCTGTGCGAACGTCCACCACACGTGCGCCAGGTGCCAGGGCTGCGGCGGGAGGTGCCGGGGGGCGGGCGGGTTGGTGGTCGCGGCGGCGGGGGCGAGGTTCAGCGTGAATCCGCAGCGGACCAGGAGGCCGGCGTGGGCAATGTTCATGTGAGCGCGGAGCCTACCGCGGCCACGCACAAACGGACATGGGAAACTTCGCGCCCCGAGGGCTGCGGGCGCACCCGGCGGCTGCCTGGACGCTGCCGTGATCGCGCCATCGCGCCTCGGGTCCATGATCCCGACCGGGCCGCGCCGTTGGGCAGTTTGGGCCGAGCGGCAGATCAGCCCAACCAGACCCAGCCGTATCCATGCAGTGGCGGAGCGCGGCTGAGCCGGGGGAACTTGGTGGTGACGGTCGCCGGGGATTGCGCGCTCACCGGTCGGTCGGAGGACGCGGCTTCCCTTCCGCGGCCTCGTTCAAGCGTCAACCGCTTCACTTCGTCGCCGGCGGACTGGGAGGGGTTTTCATGTCATGGAAATTTTCACTTGTATCTCGCGGGCCGCTCGCAGCACAGTTCTAAAGATACTTGTCAAGCTGCTCCCCCGGATCGGGGGGACCGTCTGTCTGGCGGTCGCTGGCGGTGCGACGGGTGAAACTCACCATACCCGACAAGATGCCTATCTTGCTTCTCCTATGAAAACCTCCCTGCTCCGAACCCTCCTGACCGCCGGCGCCCTTGCTTGGGCGTCTTGCCAAACCAGCCAGGCCGGCTGGTTGAAACGCTACATTTACAACAACTATCCCGGCGTGCTCGTCACGAACCTGTACACCACGAACCTGTTCGGGGCGGCGGCCTTCCCCGACTTCCCCGATTCGATGGAACAAGTGCCGGCGTTGCCCTACTTCAGCACCTACCTGATGGAGACGACCACCAACATCGGCGACAACTACGGCAGTTATCTGCCCGGCACCATCGAACCGCCCGAGACCGGCAACTACGTCTTCTGGTGCTACGGCGACGACGAAACGCAGCTCTGGATGACGACCGACCCGGCGGACCCGCTGAACGCGGCAAAGAAGCAACTGCTGTGCTCCGTGTCGGGGGCCACCACGGTCCGCCAGTGGAACAAGTATTTGGAGCAGCAATCGCTCCCGGTGTATCTCGAAAAAGGCAAACGCTATTACCTGGAGTTGCTCCAGAAGGAAGGCGGCGGCAACGACTGGGCGGGCTTGGGCTGGCAGCTTCCCAGCGGAAAGATCGAGCAGCCGATGCAGACCTTTTACTTCCAGGCCAAGCAAAACCCCGCGGATGCCGGGCTGGTCTATGGCCCCTGGGCGGGCGCGGTTTCCCCGAAGAACGAATTTGATTTGAACATTTACGACGGCATGGAGGCGATGCTCTTCGCCGACCTGAATCTGACGCCGCCCAATACTGTGGTTTGGCGCAAGAACGGGACGATCATTCCGGGCGCGACGCAGACCTATTACCGGTTCCAAGCCCGCGACACCGACAACGGCGCGCTTTTCACCGTGCAAGTGGATGGCATCACCTACGGCCCGCTCACTTTGACGGTGCTGGATGATGCCGAGGCGCCGACGCTGGTCAGTGCCGGCTCGCAGGGCAACCCCACCGAGGTGCGCGTGGTCTATTCCGAGGCCCTTTTGCCCGCCACGGCGACCAACCTCGCCAACTACGCCCTCAACTCCGGCACCATCCAGGGGGCGACGCTCCAGCCGGACGGGAAGACGGTCGTGCTCAAAACCACGCTCCTGACCCCAACTCAGACTTACACGCTCACGATCAACAACGTGCAGGACATCGCCCTCCCGGCGAACACCATCGCCGCCAACACGCAGACCAACTTCGTGATCACCGATGGCGCGATCTCCTTCCGGGTGTACAACACCACCTTCGCCACCGACTTGGCCACTTTGCGGACGGCGACCACGAACAGCGCGACCGCCAACGCCACCTACACTAACAACTTGTTCAGTGAGGAGCGCATCATTACCACCACCACCTATCCGTGGTCACTCGTGCCGCTGCGGGACAATTACGTCGGCCAGATTATCGGCTACTTCACCGCTCCGGAGACGGGCAATTACAAGTTCGGGATCGCCTCGGACGACCACAGCATCCTTTATTTAGGCACGACCGATCAGCGATCCTCCAAGCGGGAAATCTGCAACTACAACGGCTCCACCAGCCAATGGAACCTGAATGCGCAAGCCAACCAACGATCCGCCGACATCGCCCTGGTCGCGGGCACGCGCTATTACATCGAGGCCGTCTATCGGGACGGCGGCGGCGGCGAAGGTGTCACCGTGGCGTATTACACCCCCAGCATGCTCGCGGCGGCGGCCCCGTGGCCCCCCGCCAACAATGCGGCTGCCGTGACGCCTCATCTCATCCCCGCCCAGCAACTGTCCCTGTTCACCACTTTCGGCGTGGTGACCCTCAAGACCAACCTGCCGGCCACCTTCAGCGCCGCCGAGTCCTCCCGGCCCACGCTGCAAGTCACGGCCGACGGCTCGCCGGCCTACTTCTATCAGTGGTTCAAGAGCGGCGCGCCCATCGTCGGCGCGACCACGCGCAGCTACACGCTCCCCTTCGTTCGCCCGGCCGACAATGCCGCCACGTTCCAAGTCGTCGTGAGCAATAGCTTCAGCAGCGTCACCAGCGTGCTGGCCACCTTGACCGTGACCACGGACAGCGCGAAGCCTACCGTGGCCTCGGTCGGCAGCTTGTATAAGGGAGTCGTCGAAGTCCGGCTCTCCGAACCCATCACGCCGGCCACTGCGACCGCGCTCGGCAACTACTCGCTGCTCGACTCCGTCGGGACGCCGGTGGCCATCTCATCCGCCGTTCAGGATCCCAATGACGCGACGCATGTCACCCTGCAAACCGCCGCCATGCCGGAGACGGATTTGATGAAATTGGCGATTCAGAACCTCGCGGACCTCTCCGCGGCGGCCAACGTGATCAACGCGCAAACCAACGCCTTCCGGGCCAACAACTTCGACGCCCTGGAGCGGATCAACAACACGCAGCCCTACAGCGCCTCGGCCGCGGGCGAGCAAATCCTGATGACGGCCGGTGGCGCGGACATCTATGGCACCGCCGACCAAGGCGCGTTCCTCTACAAGGCCGTCAGCGGAAACTTCGACTACAAGATCCAAGGAGTCTCTCTGCAGACCATCAACCAGTGGTGTAAAATGGGCATCATGGTCCGGGCCAGCACGGCCGCCAACGCCCGCAATAACTTCGTGTGCTTCACCCCGCTGGCTCCCGGCCAGAACACCTACTCGCCCCAGGTCCGGCCCTCGGTGGGGGCGGCCAGCACTTCCACGGATGCCGCGGGCAACGGCCCGCTCTACCAGAACAAGCAAGGCGGGTTGGCGGACCGCCCCAACGTTGCCTACCCGTCCTGGCTCCGGCTCCAGCGCGTCGGCGACATCATTTACTACCATTACAGCGCCAACGGCACGAACTGGACGTTCTGGACTTGGTTTGACACCGCGACCAGTCCCGATGGCCCGCTCCCGGCCAGCGTGCAACTCGGCCTGGCCCTCACTAGCCACGATACCGCTCGCACGGTGGACGGCGTGATGGCCTCCTTCATCGCGGTCAACGACGGCCCGCTGTATTTCACCCTCCAGCCCACCAACACCACGGTGGTGGAAGGCGGGACGGTCCGTTTCTACGCCGCCGGCGGGGGCACTTCGCCGTACTTCTATCAGTGGCTCAAGAATGCCAACCCCATCACCGACGCCACCAACACCACGCTGACCCTCACGCGCGTGCCGTTCTCGGACAATGGCGCCCAGATCGCCTGCCGCGTCTCCAATCCCTACGGCCAGGTGGTGACCTCCACCAACGCCACCCTCACCGTGGTCAAGGACGCCGTCCTGCCCACCGTGCGGTATTACCTCGTGCCCAAGATCAACATCAATCCCACCGAGGTGAAACTGCTCTACAGCGAGCCGATGGACCCAACCTCCGCGCAAAACGTGGCGAACTACGCCATCACCACCAGCCCGGGCGGCGCGCCGCTGGCCATCTCGTCCGCCACGCTGGCGGCGGATGAGCGCACCGTCACCCTCACCACGGCAGCGCAGACCGCGGGCACGACTTACAAGGTCGTCGTCAACAACGTGTTTGACCTCGCCTGCTGCCCGGCCAACGCGGTGGCGGCGAACAGCACCGACTACTTCTTCTACGCTGGCTCGCAGCCCAATTTCATCCAGCGCGCCGATGGCTACGTCATCATGGAAGCTGAGAACGCCCAGCGGTTCACCGCCAGCGTGAGCGCCGGGGCACTCGAATGGCGACTCCAGAACATCGTCGCGAGCTATTCCGGCATCGGTTACATGAACGTCACCAACGTCCGGGCCACCACCGGCGGCTTCACTGCCATCACGGGCGGACTCTCGCAGGGCACGGGTGCGAAGATGGAATTCGATGTCCTCTTCACCCGTCCGGCTACCAACTACACCATCTGGATCCGCGGCGTGGCGGCGCCCGATGGCGACCCCGTGGGCAACAATGACTCCCACTATATCGGTTACGACGGCAATCTCGTCTCCGTGGGCGGCGGGGCCAACAACGCCGAATTCTCGCAGATGACCGGTTGGGGCAGCACCACGGTCTGGGATTGGCGCAGCGACTCCTCGGGCGGTGCGGATCCGATGGTGATCACCAACGTTGCCCCCGGCCTGCACACCTTCGTCATCTGGCACCGTGAAGACGGCGCGTGCGTGGATAAGGTCATCCTCGAACCCGGCGTGCGTACCACCGCGGGTAATTCCACGGAACCGGGCGCGGCCACTTCCAACGGCGGCCTCGGCGATCTCGAAACCTGGGACTACATCGTGTTGCCGCCCGCTGGCCCGACCATTGCCATCACGTCCCCCACCGCGGGCCAGACCTTCCCGGCCAACGCGAGCATTCCCATCACCGCGACGGTCGGCGGCCCGACGCCGATCGTGCTGGTTGAGTTCTTCGCCGGCACAAACCTCCTAGGCACGGCCACCACTGAGCCTTACACCATCACTTGGCCCAACGTGCCGGAAGGTCTCTACTCCCTGACCGCCCGCGTAACGGACGGCCTCGGCTACCAGGCCACCTCCGCCGCGGTGGCAATCACGGTGGATAGCACCAAGCCCGTCGCCTATGCGGTCGGCAGCCTGCAAGGTGTCGGCATTGGCGTCTATTTCAGCGACCTCAGCGGCTTGGACGCTGTCTCCGCTAACAACCCGGCGAATTACACCGTCAACGGTGGTGCCGTCACTGTCACCGGCGCGCTGCTCGAACCCGATCTCCGGGCGGTCATGCTGTCCCTCAGCGCGCCCATCAGCGGCGCGTTCTCGGTGGCCATCAAGGATGTGGCCGACCTCGGCGCCGGCCCGAACGGGATGCTTCCCGTCACGCTCCAAAGCACCGTGGTGACTTGGCCGGTGAACCAGGATGTCGGCACCACGAATGCCACCCCGCCGCCGCTCTTCACCGACCCGATCATGCCCGGCTTCGCCCAAGCGCTGGGCACGGACGGCTTCTATGTCCACGCCGGCGGCAGTGACGTGTGGAACGCGGCGGACGGCATGCACTTCGTTCACCGCCTCCTCACTGGGGACTTCGATGTCTCCGTGCGGGTGGATGGCTTGCGGCTGGCCGATCAGTGGTCCAAAGCAGGCTTGATGGTGCGGGAAGATCTCGACGGCAACAGCCGGAACTATTTCTTCGCGGCCACCGCCACCAATGGCGTCAACCAACTCACCACGCAGTGGCGTGTGACGAAGGGTGCCGCCACCGTCAGCACCGCCACCGTTACCCCCGCGCCCATCCCGAACGCCTGGCTGCGCGTGACCCGCACCAACCAGTTGCTCTCTTTCTTCTACGCCACCAACGGCGTCAACTGGGTGAGCCGCTACACCACCAACCTCACCGCCACTCCGTATCCGGCGGCGGTGTACGTGGGCCTGGGCACCAGTTCCCATAACAATGGCGCCACCCTTGCCAACACCACCGGCGCTTACTACCGCAACCTCGCCGGCCTGGCGCCCAGCCTGCCGCCCACCATGACCATCGGGCTAGTCGGCGGCCAGGTGGTCATCTCCTGGACCAGCAGCAGTTCAGTCTGGCAACTGAAGTCCACGGGCGACCTCGTGCCCGCCAACTGGCAACCGGTCGGCACCCCGCCGGTGGTCAATGGCGAAACCTACACCGTCACCCTCCCGGCCACGGGGGATGACCAGTACTTCCGGTTGGTCCGGCCGTAGTCTGCCGTTTCCATCAAGCACAGGAGACCGGGTTCGCCCGGTCTCCTTTTTTGTTGGTTGGCGGGGCTTTGTGCCGGTTGGCCGCGCACGGCGGCCAACCCGCAGGGGGACCGAACACCGGCAGAAGGCAGCCGCAGTCCAAGACACTGGCGCGCCGTTCGAGCCCCTCGTTTGACCAGCCGAATCACCGCAGATCGGGGGAGGCACCGTGAAGTTTTCGCCCCTGGGTTTTGGCCTTTCCAGCCCGGGCTTTTTGTTCCAGCCTCACACCGTTATGCAACTCAAGTTCGATTGGCTCATCGTGCTGGAAAACCTCCAGGTCGGCATCCTTGTCACGGACGTCAACCTCAAACCGCCGGCCGGCCCGCGCATCATCTGGGCGAACCGGGCGTGGGTCGAGATGACGGGCTACGACCGCGGTGAGCTCAGCGGCAAGACCCCGCGGATGCTCCAGGGGCCCAAGAGCGACCGCACCGTCCTGCGCCGATTGCGCGAGGATCTCGAGGCGCGGCGCGTCTTCCACGGTCAGACCTGGAACTATCGCAAGAGCGGCGAGCCGTTCCTGATGAACTGGTATTGTTATGCGATTTACGGCGAGCGAGGCAAACCCATCTATTACGTCGCCGAGCAGCGCGATGCCACCGAGATCGAGTCGTTGCGCATGCGTGAACGCCTCACCCGCAACCCCGGCGACGCCGCCGCCGCGGCGTTCTTTGCGGTCCTCGAGGACTTCAAGCAAGCGCCTAGGCCGTCGCCCGCTCGCTAGCCTTGGAATGATCCTGGCCGCGCTGGCCGGGGTGATGCTGGCGGCAGGGGCACCGGCCGCCGCTCCCGGTGAGCTTGAGCCGCCCGGGGTGCGCCAGGCGCCGGGCTGGGAGTTATTCGCGGGCACCAACGTGCCGGCGTTCAGCCTCGAACTCGACTCCGCCGCCATGCAGTCGCTGCGCGAGTCGCCGCGCGAGTGGGCCTACGGGACGCTGCGGTTGGGCGGGAAGACCTTTCAGGATGTGGGCGTGCATATCAAGGGTTCGGAGGGCAGCTTGCAGCCCATTGACCGTCGCCCTTCGTTGACGGTCAGCCTCAACAAATTCGTTTCGGGGCAGAAGCTGCTTGGCCTGCAGAAGATTCATTTCAACAACACGGCGGAGGATCCCAGCTTCATGACGGAGGTGGTCTGCGGGGAGCTTTACCGCCAGGCTGGCGTGCCCGCCGCCCGCGCCGCGCACGGCACGCTCACGCTCAACGGCCGGTCCCTCGGCCTCTACATGGTGAAGGAGGGGCTGACCAAGACCTTCCTCGCGCAGTATTTCCAGCGGACGGACGGCGTGCTGTACGACGGCGGTTTTCAGCAGGACATCACCACGCCGTTCGAGCGCATCGGCGGCAAGGAGCCGGCCGGTCAGGCGGATCGGGTAGCCCTGCTGGCGGCGGCGCGCGAGCCGGACCTGGCGCGACGCTGGGCGCGTCTGCAACAGACGCTCGACACCGAGCGGTTCATCTCGTTGCTGGCCATGTCCACGCTGACGTGGAACTGGGATGGCTACCCGATGGCCTACAACAACTATCGCGTGTATCACGATCCGGAGCGCGATCGTTTGAGCTTCATGCCGCACGGCCTGGACCAGATGTTTTGGGAGCCGCAGGGCCCGATTTATCCGCCGTTGAGAGGCTTGCTGGCCCGGGCGGTGATGCAGGTGCCGGAGGGGCGCCAGCTTTATCGCGAGCGGTTGGCGGCGTTGCACACGAACGTCTTCAAGGTGGAAGTGCTCGACCGCCGCGTGGACGAATTGACGGCGCTGATCACGCCTTTCCGCCCGAATGCCCAGGCACAGTCGGCACGCTTGAAGCAGCTCATCGCCGGACGCGCGCAATCCGTTGGCACCCAGCTCAAGCTGCCCGAGCCGCTGTCGCCGGTCTTCACCAACAACGTGGCGACGCTGTCGGGCTGGAGTCCGGCACCCGGCGAAGCCGGCACCGCTCAATCCGTGGGTCCGGTGCAAGGCTGCGCCCGCGTGCTGCGGATCCTGCACAGCGGGAGCGCGAGCAGCGCGAGCACGGTGCGGGTGTGGCTGCCGGCAGGCCAATATGATTTCGCGGGCCGCATCCGGGTGGTGCAGCTTTCCGCCAGCGAAGGCGATCGGCAAGCGGGCGCGGCGCTGCGGGTCGCCACGGTCGCCCGCGCGACAAGCCGGCGGCTGTTGACGGGGGCAGGCTGGGAAGAATTGCAGTGCCGCTTCTCCGTCCGTGGTTCCGAGCAACCGGTGGAGTTGACGTGCGAAGTCCGGAACGCGCTGGGCGAAGTCTGGTTCGACCTCACCGCGCTGCGGCTCCAGCGTGTGAGCGCGAGGGGCAATTGAGGAGCGGCGGCCGAGGCGGACTCCGCCCCGCGGTGGGGCAGCGGCGTGGCGCTGATTGATCACCGGCCGGCGCTACTCGTAGCTGGCGGCGGTGGTGCCGGTCTTGGCGCGGACCCAGATGTCGAACTTGTCCTGGCTTTGCACCATCAGGCGCCCGCCGGCCATCGCGGCGTGGCCGTTGCCGCAGAGTTGGGCGCAGTAGATTTGGAAGGTGCCTTCCACCGTCGGCTTGAAGTGGATCGGGATGGCCAGGCCGGGAATCGCGTCCTGCGTGAGGCGGAGATTGGGAAGTTTGAAGGAATGGATCACGTCCTTCGACGAGATGTAGGCAATGACGGGCTTGTTGACCGGCACGCGCATTTCGTTCAGCACCGTGATGTTATCCTTGGTGGCGGGATCGTCGGGGTCGAGACCGAAGGGATTGGCGCTGGTGACGAACTTCATGTCCTGCTTGCCGAATTTCGCGTCGGTGCCCGGATAGAGGATGTTCCAGGCGAACTGTTGGGCGGCGATCCTGACGACGGTGGCGTCGCTCTCCTTGGGGAATTGATTGGAGAACAAATTCCAGAACGGCAGCGCCAGGCCGATGAGGATGCCGGTTTCGGCGAGCGTGGTGGCGCCTTCGATCCAGGAGGTCGCGTGGCCGCGGACACCCAGATAGCTGGCCTTGGGGTTGCGCTTCTGGCTGAAGCGCCACAGCGCATAGGCGAAATACGCCAGCCAGCCGAAGAACATCGCGATCATCAGGTAGTGCAGATTGACGATCACGCTGTCGGTCTGCGCGCCAGCTTCGGAGGCCAGCGGCGGGAGAAAGAGAAGTTTTTCCATCATGACGGAGAAAGAGAATTGGCGGCGGCGCGGCGGGTGGCGGCCACGCTGGCGCTGCGCCGGGCGAGGAAGATGAAGAACCCGGCAAAACCGCCCAGCACCACCGCGACGCAGCCGAGCATGAAGAGGATGCCCATGTTCATGCCCTCGGCGAGCGGGGAGTCACTCTGGCCATAACAGGCGGCGCAGGCCAGGAGGTCGGTGCGGGAGAGCAGAGCGAGCAGAAGGGCCAGGGCGGTGGTCTTCAGGGGGCGCTTCGTGCTGAATGACGAATGACGAATGACGAATGACGAAAGAAGCCCGAAATCCGAATGACGAAGCGGGGCGACCCAGGCGGGGTTCGTGGGGCGGCGATTTGCGCGCGGAAGAAGTCCCTCCTGGACGACAGCCGCGCCGGCAACCCCGGGATGCATTTGAATGGCAGCAGCCCGGAGGATTCGGATTTCGGACTTCGTCATTCTTTCGTCATTCGTCATTTGGAATGCGTCATTCATCCTCACAGGTAGCTGACGTTGCGGGTCTTCTTCAGGAAATAGATGCCATAGACGATCAACCCCACGCCGGCGGCGGCGCAGCTTAGCGCAATGGCGAGGTCGCCGGGGAACTCTTGCCCCACGGAGCGCTGTTGGAAGCACCACGCGGAGATGCCGAGCATGGCGAGGGTCGCCAGGCTGATCAGGAAGAGATGGACTGTCTTAAGAGACATGGTTGACGTGGAGGTGGCCCGACGCGGAGCCGGCAGTGAGAATGAGATAGAGCATGGCGCTCAGGAAGATGGCGGTGAACAGCGCGACGCCGTAGATGAACTTTTTCTCCGTGATGAAGTGCATCGAGAAGCAGAGCACCAAGGCCGCCTGGCAAAGCGCCAGCACAATGGTGAACACCATGTTGACGGTGGTTTGACCCCACGGCAGGTAATAGGCCGTGACAATCATCGCCGTGATCAGCAACTGGCTGCCGAACACGTAGAAGGCCTTCCGCAGATTGACCGGTTTGGCCGGGGCCTCGGCGTGGCCGGGAGAGGAATGGGCGTCGTGATTCATGGTAAGATCAGAGCAAGTATAGGGTGGGGAACACGAAAATCCACACGAGGTCCACGAAGTGCCAGTAGAGGCCGGAGACCTCGATGCGGTTGGTGAACCGCTCCGGCTCCGTGTGCCACATCCGGCTGCCCGGACCCCAGAAATAGAAGATGACAATGATGCCGCCGAGCACATGCAGGGCGTGCAGGGCAGTGATGGCAAAGTAGCAGGCCAGGTAGGTGTTATGCCACGGGCCGTAACTGTGCATCCGGGCAATTTGGTCGGGCACGAGGTGGATCTCTTCATGTGTCGCCTCGCGGGCCTCGCGGGAGCGGAGGTTCAGCAAGTC
>Ga0105047_10002543_pt1 | contig 32487 bp, 21 predicted proteins | sample MAT04_FD_78384 | JGI IMG/M metagenome (GOLD analysis project Ga0105047, IMG submission 78384) | Freshwater microbial communities from Lake Fryxell liftoff mats and glacier meltwater in Antarctica - MAT-04 (megahit assembly) | ecosystem: Environmental > Aquatic > Freshwater > Ice > Liftoff... | reverse complement strand
CGATCGCGTTCACCTGAACGAGGCCGGCAACAAGCTCGTCGCCGAGACCATGCTGAAGACGATCGATCGCTAATCACGGCGGCGTCCCGCCAGGCGGGTGGGACGCCTCTCCGCAGCTAAATCACAACAACTTATTTGACGGAAAAGTGCATCTGCTGTCGGGAATCCACGTCAAAGTATGTGAACTCGTTCAAAACATACACGCCTGCTCGTGCAGGCTGGCTCGCCCAGGCGACCGGCGCAAACCTGCCGCAGTTGCGAAATGGCAGCCACTTTCCGGATTTCTCCGGTCGGTACTATTGTCTGTTTCAGCAAATCGCGGCGGCGTTTTGCTTCTAGCAAGCTCATAACGCTGCCGATTCGCAAAATGCTACGCGCCGCTTCCAACGGGAATTCGCCTCACCATTCCTCGGTGGCGGCCTCGCATTTTTTTAGGTAGGCGATGCTCTCTCGCGCGATGGTCTCCGGATCCGGCGAGTAGTCGAATACTTCGACCGAGACCCAGCCCTGGTAGTCGATGTCCCGGAGAACCTGGAGGATCGGTACGAAATCGACAGCGCCGAAGCCGGGGCCGCGGCGATTCGCGTCGTTGGCGTGGAAATGCTTCAACCAGGGGGCGTGCTGGCGAATGACACTGGGCACCGGGTCCTGTTCGGACGACATGGCCTTGACGTCGAGTTGCAACTGCACGCGCGGGTGGCCCATACGGTCACGCAACTTCAGGCCCTCGGCAGCTGTCTGGAGGAAGTCGGACTCCGAGGGGGCCAGCGGTTCGAGACAGAGCCAAACCTTCGAGCGATCGAGTTCCGGCAGGGCGTGCCTCAACGTGTCAGCGGCGAAACTCTGCGCCTGACCGGCCGAGTGGCCGGGCGGGATCTTCCGTTGCAACGGCGAACCGAGTACGAGGATGTCGCCCCCCAAGTCGCGGCAGGCGCGGGCCAGTTCGGCCACGTAGAGCCCGGTTCGTTTGCGAACATCGGCGTCGGGCGAGGTGATCATGAACCCTTCGGTCTTGGCCAGCAGCCAATGCAGGCCGATGATCTTGAGGCCGGCCTTCTCGGCCTGCTTGCGCAGTTCCGCCCGGCGGGCAGCGTCGACGTCGGTAATGAGTGGGGCCAGCGTGAACGGCGCCATCTCGAGACCGGTGTAGCCGGCCTCCGCGACGAAGCCGCAAACGCGTTCGTGATCCCAGCCTTCAAAAGTTTCGTTGCAGATAGCGTAGCGCATGTTTAAGGGAAAGTGAGTGAACGGATGGTGGTTTCAGGGTTCTTGACGACCTCGACGATCCGTAGCTCGAGGTTCCCTTTGGCGGCCGCGGCTTCGCGGTGGAATTCCGCCGGAGTAGTGATCGGTTTGCCGTTGACGCTGATGACGATCCAACGGGCGCGTTCGAGAAGGTCCTTGTACTTCTTATCCGCTGGGCTGCCTTTGTCGAACTCGCGAATCCAGACCCCTTCGGGGATCGGTACGTCAGCATTCACGAGGCTGCCATAGTCGACACGCAGGCCATAAATCGGCGGCGGGCCGTTCGAGGCGATGACCGGTCCCGGGTAATGGAACTTGGCAAGTTTAACGGTGACTTCACGGGTCCGGCCGCCGAAAGCTTGTACCTTTAGAACGATTTCCGAACCGGCCAAGGCGGCGCCGACGTTCAGGAATAGGTCATCGTAATCGCGAATGGGGACGTCATTGACCGTGGTGATCGTTTCGCCCACTTGCAACCCCGCACGTTTGGCCGGGGTGCCTTCGCTGACTTGGTCGATGACCGCGCCGCCGCGATCGAACTGATTTTGCGTGTCGACACTGACGCCGAGAAAACCATACTCGACTTCACGACCTTGTTTCAAGATATCGATAATTCGTTTGAAGTTGGCGTCGATCGGCACGGCGAAGCCACCGGGGGTCTCGCCGCCGACAATGGCGGCCATGGAGCTGGTGAGACCAATTAGTTCCCCCTCGAGATTGAGCACGGCCCCGCCGCTACAGCCCAGGTTCAAACGCAGGTCGGTCTGCATCAGCGTGCCGAGATGATGGAGTGTGCGCAAGCGATCGGTTTCCTGACCATTGCTGGGCGCTCGCCGGCGAAGATTGCCGATGATGCCCTGCGAGGCAGTAGGGCCGCCGTCCCGGAAGCCAGCCGCGAACGGGTTGGCGACCCCGACGACGAAATCACCCTTCTTAGCTTTGGCCGCGTCACCCAGGTGGATCGGTTTCAAATCCGCGGGCGCGTGGATGAGTTTGAGCACGGCCAGATCACTTCGACCGTCGGCCGCGTGGATGTCCGCATAGCTGCCTTTCTTGCCGGGCAGGCGAACGAAAATCTTCGTCGCGTTCTGAACCACGTGATAATTCGTGAGAATCAAGCCGTTCGCGTCAAGCACGATGCCGCTGCCGTACGATTCGGGCATTGGGTCGGGATTGGCAAGATCGAGCCGGCGAAGGAGTTCCCGACGGGACGGGTCGCCGCCAAAGGGCGCGGTGTAGGGTCGGCTGTCGAATGTCCCGAGTTTGCCCGCGGGGCCGGTCGTGAGCGCGTTAAATTCCTTGTAGCGTTCGCTGCGTGAAACGAGGATGCAGGCGATCGAGGGCTCGGCTGAGCCGATCACCTGATGCACTGATTCTTGGAGTGCTTTGACTTCTCGGGGTTGCGCGTTCGCCCCCACGGGGGCTGCGAGCCAGATTGCAATCATCAGGATGCGCGACATCACAGCCGTCCCGATGGAGAAAATGAATGAAGTATCCGTACCTCTTGTTCTAATGCAATTGGCTTCGAAATTCTAGGTCCGAATCGCCCGTTCCATCTATTGAATGTCGGAATTGATGCTTTCAAACCGATCCGTCCATTGCCCCTGAAAGAGCGAGCTCTAAACCATTCTTCATGCAACCGTTACTCTGGTATTTCAACGCGGGCGGCGTACTGATGTGGCCTCTCATGGGGCTCGCGGTCCTTGGCCTCGCTGTCATCATCGAACGAATCGCTTGTCTTCGCCGGGCTCGGTTCATCGATCCGGCCGCGATTGACGACATCCAAAAACTCGTCGAAACAGGCTACGGAGCGCAGGCGATTGATAAATATCGCCTGACCGACGTTCCGACGACACGCCTCGTTATTCGCGGCCTGCAGGATCATTCCCGCTACGGCATCCCGGTCGATCGGGCGCTCCAGGAAGCCGGACAACGCGAGATCGCGATGCTGCCGAACCATCTGGGAATTCTTTCGATGGTGGCGCGAATCGCCCCGTTGATCGGTCTGCTCGGAACAATTGTGGGAATGATCGACGCGTTCGCGGTGCTGGAAAAAGGCGGGGCGAATCGGGCAGGGTTGATCGGCGCCGTGCGCGTGGCACTTATCACGTCAGCGGCCGGTCTGATCATTTCGGTGCCCTGTTTGATCGCTCTGTCGTATTTCAAGAGCGTCATCCGCCGTTTGGTTAGCGAAATTGAGGAGATCGCGCGGGCCGTCGGGCGCTCCGCCTCGGTCGGCATCCCGGCACAACCGACAGCCGCGCCGGCACTCGCTCACAAGGATGAGGAGCATTTTGAATTGCCCTCCATCCTCTCAGGAAAATGATTCTTCTTGGCGGAAAACGCCTTCCGGTTCATACGATATTACATGACTCCCGTAGACTCCAAATCATCCATCGAAAGGTGCCCCATGGCCGTTGCGAGCCAGATCAAGGGCGAGAAGAGCCCACTAGACACAACCTGCATCAACACCATCCGCACATTGGCCATGGATGCCGTGCAAAAGGCGAATTCCGGGCATCCCGGCGCGCCGATGTCGCTGGCCCCTGTGGCCTACACCGTGTGGCAGAATTTTCTGCGGTTCGACCCGGCCGATCCGCTCTGGTTCAACCGTGATCGCTTCGTGCTGTCGAACGGCCATGCGTCGATGTTGATTTACTCGATGCTGCATCTGACCGGCGTTCGCCACGTGAAGCATGACAAGGTCGTCAGCGAACCCGCCGTCTCGATCGAAGACATTAAACTTTTCCGCCAGCTGAACAGCCGCACGCCGGGCCATCCGGAATATGGCTGGACCGGCGGCATCGAGACCACGACAGGCCCGCTCGGCGCCGGCGTCTCCAATTCCGTAGGCATGGCCATCTGCAGCAAGTGGCTGGCCGCACGATACAACAAGCCGGGCTTCGAGAAGCTCATCGACTTCAATGTCTACGTCATCTGCGGCGACGGTTGCATGATGGAAGGCATTTCCCACGAAGCCGCCTCGCTCGCGGCCCATCAGAAACTCTCGAATCTCGTCTGGATCTACGATAACAACCGCATTTCGATCGAAGGCCATACCACGCTGGCCTTTACCGAAGATGTCGGCGCCCGCTTCAAGGCCTACGGCTGGAACGTCCTGTATGTCAAGGACGCCAACGACATCGGCTCGCTCGGCACGGCCCTCGAACAATTCCAGAAGACCACCGATAAGCCGACCTTCATCGTCGTCGATAGCCTCATTGGCTGGGGTGCCCCGACCAAGCAGGACACGCACGGCGCGCACGGCGAACCGCTGGGCGACGAGGAAATCAAGCTCACGAAACGCTTTTACGGCTGGCCGGAAGATGCCAAGTTCCTGGTTCCTGACGGCGTCATGGAACACTTCCAACAGGGGATGGGCAAGCGCGGGAAAGAAGCACATGCCGCCTGGACGGCCCTGTTTGAACAGTACAAGGCCAAGCACCCCGATCTCGCCAAAGAGATCGAACTCATGGATCAGCGGGAACTGCCCGCCGGTTGGGACAAGGACATCCCCGTCTTCCCGGCCGATCCGAAGGGAATGGCCACGCGCGAATCGTCCGGCAAGGTGCTCAACGCCATTGCCAAGAACGTCCCCTGGCTCGTTGGCGGTTCGGCCGACCTCGCGCCGTCGACCAAGACGACGCTGACCTTTGAAGGGGCGGGGCACCTGCAAGCGGCTTCGCCCGGCGGCCGCAACATGCACTTCGGCGTCCGCGAACATGCGATGGGCGGCGTCATCAACGGCATGGCAACGACAAAAGTTCGGCCCTTCGGCGCCGGGTTCCTGATCTTCAGTGATTACGGCCGCGGGGCCATCCGTCTCAGTGCGGTCATGGAAGTCCCGATCATCTACATCTTCACGCACGATTCAATCGGCGTCGGCGAGGACGGCCCGACCCACCAGCCGATCGAACATCTCCTGTCGTTGCGGACCATTCCCGGCCTCACCGTCATTCGCCCGGGCGACGCCAACGAGGTTTCCGAAGCCTGGCGATTGGTGATGCCGATGAAGCATCATCCCGTGCTGTTCATCATGTCGCGTCAGAACTTGGCGACGCTCGACCGCACCAAGTACGCTCCGGCCTCTGGCCTGGCGAAGGGTGGCTACGTGGTGGGCGATGCCGCCGACGGCAAGCCGGAGGTCATCCTCATCGGCACCGGGACGGAACTGCAACTGGCGGTCGCCGCTCACGAGCAACTGACCGCGGCAGGCATCAAGTCGCGTGTCGTCAGCCTGCCGTGCTGGGAAATCTTCGACAAGCAGCCGAAGGAATACCGGGACAGCGTCCTGCCGCCGTCGGTCACCGCTCGCGTCAGCGTCGAGATGTCGTCCGTCTTCGGCTGGGAGCGTTACGTCGGCGACAAGGGCGCGATCATCGGCATGAAGTCGTTCGGCGCCTCCGGCCCGCTCAAGGATCTGGCGATCCACTTCGGCTTCACGGTCGAAGCGGTCGTCGCCGCGGCGAAGGCGCAGATCGGAAAGTAGCCGCCACGACGGGTCATCGAAATGAGACGGCTCACTCTTCGATCCAATGACCAGTCGAACTACTGTGCTGATTTTGAGGTGGTTTCGTGCCATTACCGGCATTCAACGAAGCCGGAGACCTTCCGGTGGGTGTGCATTGTGCAACGCTCACCGAAGCTCTGGATTGCTTGGGCCACGGTACTGTTCAACGCCGTGCCGTGGCTGATCGATTGAGTCGCATTTGCCACCTCGTTATTTCAACTGGGCAGTTGGCGCGGTTTATCGTCTTCGGCTCGTTCGTGACGAGCAAGCCCGAACCAAACGACGTCGATATCATCTTGGTTATGGAGGATGCCTTCGACTTAACAGCGGTAGTAGGCGAAGAAGCCCTTGTGTTCCAACACATGGAGTGACATTGTCACTTCGGCGCGAGCGTATTTTGGACACCACGTTCTGGAGCGTTCGGAGGCGAGCAACAGTTGATCGAATACTGGCAGGTTCGCTGAGAAGGTGGCAAACGTGGTATCATCGAGATAGTCAGGGAGTAAATGATGATCGCAAACGATCAGCAACTGCAAACGTGCCTGGAACGGATCGCCTGGTTCCAACAGCAAGTTGTTCATCTGCGTAAAACCGAACTCAACCCTGCGAATTACCGCGCTGCGGTTTCTGGTTTCTTGGCTGAAATCGATCGCATGCAGCTTGAAGTCCGCGAGTACTTTCGTTTTCTGCCCGCAGAGCAAGGCGAGGCGGCTTGATCCTCTCGTTCCTGCGGTCCTCGGTGGGAACGGGCGTCTTCGACGCTCCGCGTCGCGAGTCTTGCCACCCAATAAAAAAGCGCAGAGCCGGTAGTATAACCCAAGATGCCAAGACACACAACACGGCAAACATATTGCTACATGGCAACGCCTTGTCCATTTTGCGGTGAATATGGTCAACAGCGATTCTGGCAGTGCCCATCAGGCCCGATCGTGGTCACTTGCGAAGAGTGTTCGACTTTCTTTCTGTCGCCTGAGCAGGTAGGACCAAACGACGCATTACCGGAACCTCGTTATCCAGATTATTGGTCGGCCGCACTTGGATTTGCTATCGACGAACCGGGTGCCAGATGGGCCACTCGGTCCCAGGTCGAAGCGACAGGGTTCGGAGCATATATATCTGGAGAGGTCCAAGCTTCCGATACATGAGCCAACAATTGTTGTGATCGTTCATAATCGATCATCCGACAGCAGCCCGTGCATTTCCGTCAGACTCCCCCGCCGCCCGCGTATCGCGATCCAAATGCGGCGCCCCCAGGGACCAGACGATTCCCGCGATCAAGATAAACGACGACGTGATCAGGAAGGCCGTGTGCAGGCCTGCTTCGTCGGCAATCACGCCGATGATGAGCGGCGAGATGGCGTCGCCGAACAGATGAATGATCAGGATGTTGATGGCAAACGCGGTCGCCCGGCTACTGGAGGGTACGACGTTCGCCAGGATCGTGTTGGCTGGTCCCGTGTTGATAAAGAGTCCGAAGACGGCGACGAAGAGAAAGACCCAGGCCAGCGGGAACGGTGTGAAGAGCATGGCGACGAAGAACGGAAAAGCCATCAGGCAACCGCCGCCCGCGACAAGGAAATAGGCGCCGGGATAGCGGTCGCGCCAGCGGTCGCCAAGTGTCCCCCCCAAGAGGGTGGCGAACAACCCGGAGACGACGACGATCGCCCCAAACAAGAAACTGATTCGACCAAGAGTCGTGGACCCCGGCGCGGTGAGAACTTCGTATAGACGTGTATTATGCTGTTTGATTTCTTCATGGGTGAGCGCCCCTTCCAGTTCTCGCCGCAATTCCAGCTGGGTGAGCGTTCGATCGCCGACAAGCGGTCGAAGTTTGCCGACCACTTCGAGAGGTACGAGCCGCGTACCGTCGCTCGCCTTGATTTCGTCGAACTTCTGCAACGCCTCGACCGACACTTGAAAGCGAGCTTCACGCTGAAAAATGTAGAGCGGAGCGAAGGCGGCCACACCGCCGAGCATGAAGGTCGACGCCGTCATGGCGATCGTGTTGAACCGAAATGACGGGATGGTCATGATGCGGCGGAAGACGCGGCCATATTCGCGCAGGCCATGTTTCGTTGAGCCGATAGCCGCTCCCCGTGGTGGTTCACGCATGAAGAAACAGGCAGCCCCGAGTAACAAACCCGGCAGAACCACCAACAGGAACGCGCCGCGCCAACCGAGAGAGGTCTCAGCCACCTGCCCGCCGATGACGAAGCCGAGCGCACTGCCGACGGGAATCGCTAGATAAAACCGGGCCATGATCTTCCCCCGCTCACGCTCGGGGTAGAGATCCGAGAGCATCGACGGAGCGACGGGACCGTATGCGGCCTCGCCGACGCCGACCAAGCAACGGGTCAGCAACAAGAGCGTGAATGAAGTCGCCAGCCCCGAGCCGCCGCTGGCCAAACTCCAGAGGATGACGCCGACGCCGACAAGAAGCCAGCGGGAACGCGTATCGCCCAACCAGCCAAAGACCGGCGCGAGGAGCATATAGCTGACCATGAACGCCGTCGTCAGCAGGCCGAGCTTGGCCTGCAGATTCGGATCGTTGGGTGCGAAGAGCGTGGCGTCGAGAGCCAGCTTGGGCAAGACTGCTGAGAGCACCTGACGATCAATATAGTTGAAGAGGTTGATGCCCAAGAGCAACCAAAGAGCGGCGGGGGCGCCAGGCCGGATCGACGATGGCCCGGAGGAATTTGTTGAGACATGCATAGTGGGGAGAGGTCTATCCCAAATACCGGGAGTTTCAAGGCGTCTCTCGCTTCTGTTCCCGTAGAACGATGAGCATGATCGACCGTCCGAAACCTGGAAAGAGGAGCCCGCATCATGCTTCTACCCAAGCGCGTCTTGATCACCCTCGCACTTGTCGCGTTCCCTTCCTTCGGTCTCGCCGCCGATTTGCCGTCAAAACCTAACATCATCTTTATCCTGGCCGATGATCTCGGCTGGACCGATCTCGGTTGTCAGGGATCGAAATACTATGAGAGCCCGAACATCGATCGCCTCGCGGAGCAAGGGTTGCGCTTCACGAGCGCTTACACGTGCGGGCCAAACTGCCAGCCGACCCGGGCCGCCCTCATGTCCGGCCAGTATGGGCCGCGCACGGGCATCTACACCGTGGGTGGCATCGATCGTTTCCCGTGGCAAACACGCCCGCTGCGGCCCGTTGACAATGTGGTGCAACTCGGCCTCAAGAAGGTTACGCTGGCCGACTCGATGAAGAAAGCCGGCTACGCCACCGCGCTGTTCGGCAAATGGCATCTGGGGTCGGCGATGGAGTATCATCCGTCGAAACGCGGCTTCGACGAGGCGATCGTTTCCGATGGCAAACACTTCGATTTTGTTACCTCTCCCAAAGTCGCCTACCCGAAAGGAGCCTACCTCGCCGATTTCCTGACCGACAAGGCCGTTGACTTCATCACCAAGAACAAAGAGAAGCCGTTCTTCCTCTACCTGCCGCACTTCGGCGTCCACTCGCCTCACGAGGCGAAGCCGGACCTGATCAAGAAGTTCGCGGCAAAGACCCGAGTCGGCGGCCACAACAACGCCACCTACGCGGCCATGATCGCCAGTGTTGACGAGAGCGTCGGCCGAATCATGGCTACGCTCGATGAACTGAAGTTGAGCGAGAATACGCTGGTGATCTTCTCCAGCGACAACGGCGGCGTCGGCGGCTACGTGCGCGAAGGGCTTAAAAAATCGGGTGACATCACCGACAACACCCCGCTCCGTTCCGGCAAAGGCTGCCTCTATGAAGGAGGCACGCGTGTTCCGTTCATTGCTCGCTGGCCCGGCCATATTCCGGTCAAGACGACGACGGACGTGCCCGTCATCAGCGTCGATTTTTACCCGAGCTTTCTGGAACTCGCACAAGGCGCCGCGCCCAAAGGGCAACCTCTGGACGGGGCCAGCTTCATCGAGTGCCCGACCAGCGGCGGCAAGACGTCTCCCAAGCGAGACGCTCTCTACTGGCACTTCCCGGGTTACCTGGGTGCGGGTGAAGGAACGTGGCGAACGACGCCCGCCGGCGCCATCCGCATGGGTGACTACAAATTGATCGAGTTCTTCGAAGATGGCAAAAAGGAACTCTACAACTTGCGTGACGACCTTTCTCAGACAACCAATTTGGCCGAGAAGATGCCGGAGAAGACAAAGGAACTTCATGACAAGATGGTCGCCTGGCGGAAGGACATTAATGCGCCGATGCCGACAGTGAATAAAGAGAAGAAGTGACGGTGCAACGGCCAGGTGTTATCCCGGAAACAAAGATCGGGCTGGAGGACAAAGCATGATGGCGATTAACGCAACCATTCGAAATGGACGGATTGAACCGGACGAGCCGTCAAATTTGCCCGAAGCGGGGAGCGTGCAGATCGCTATGAACGATCGCCGCCGTCAACGCAATCAGTGAAACGGCGACGACCGGCCAGGATCGTCGCCAATTTAATTTCACAATCGCCTCTCGTTACCAAAAATCACTCATCGTCCTCGCGCAGCTTCGCCAGCACGCTGAAATCTTCCAGCGTCGTCGTGTCCTGCGTGGAACTGCGGCCGGCGGCGATGTCGCGCAGGAGTCGTCTCATAATTTTGCCGGAACGAGTTTTCGGCAGGCTGTCGGTGAAGCGGATCTCGTCCGGCCTCGCCAGAGCGCCGATCTCCTTGGCCACGTGTTCCTTGAGTTGTTTCTTCAACTCCTCGGTAGCTGGTACGCCGCCCTTCAATGTAACGAAGCAGGCGATCGCCTCGCCCTTGAGATCGTCCGGCCGGCCGACCACGGCGGCCTCGGCCACGTTCGGATGCTGCACTAAGGCACTCTCGACTTCCATCGTGCTCAGCCGATGGCCGCTGACGTTGAGCACGTCGTCGACCCGGCCCATGATCCAGAAGTAGCCATCTTCGTCCTGTCGGGCGCCGTCGGCGGTGAAGTAAGTGTGCGGAATGTGGCTCCAGTATTGAGCCTTGTAGCGTTCTTCGTCGCCGAGGATGGTGCGCAGCATCGCGGGCCACGGCTTGCGAATGACGAGGAACCCGCCCGCGTTCGGCGGCACGGGATTGCCGGCCCTATCAACGATTTCAGCCACGATGCCCGGGAACGGTCGTGTTGCCGAGCCAGGCTTGGTGGCGATGGCGCCGGGAAGCGGGGCGAGCATGATCGCTCCGGTCTCTGTCTGCCACCAAGTGTCAACGATCGGGCAGCGGCCGCCGCCGATGATCTGCTGATACCACATCCAGGCTTCGGGATTAATCGGCTCGCCCACGGTGCCGAGCAAACGCAGGCTCGAAAGATCATGCCCCTTCGGCCAATGGTCGCCCCACTTCACGAAGGCGCGAATGGCCGTCGGTGCCGTGTAGAAGATGGAGACCTTGTACCGGGCGATGATTTCCCAGAAGCGATCTTCCTTCGGGTGATTCGGCGCCCCTTCGTACATCACGACGGACGCGCCGTTGGCGAGTGGGCCGTAGACGATGTAGCTATGTCCCGTCACCCAACCGACGTCGGCGGTACACCAGTAGATGTCGTCTTCTTTCAAGTCGAAGACCCACTTGTGCGTCAGGGCCGTGCCGAGCAGGTAGCCGGCCGTGGTGTGCAGAATGCCTTTTGGCTTCCCCGTTGAACCGGAGGTGTAGAGCACGAAGAGCGGATGTTCGCTGTCGAGTTCCGCGGCGGGGCAGTCGGGCGATGCCTGGCTTACCAGGTCGTGCCACCAGAAGTCGCGGCCGGCCTTCATCTCGATCGGCGTCTGGCAGCGATTGAGGACGATGCACTTTTCGACAGTGGGCGATTTGGCCAGGGCCGTGTCGACATTAGCCTTCAAAGGCACGATCTTGCCGCGACGCCAACCGCCGTCGGCGGTGATGACGAGTTTCGACTTGGCGTCGTTATTACGGTCGGCCACGGCTTCCGAGGAGAAGCCGCCGAAGACAACGGAGTGGGTGGCCCCGATGCGAGCGCAAGCGAGCATGGCGATGGCGGCTTCCGGCACCATCGGCATGTAGATGGTCACGCGGTCCCCGGCCTGGATGCCGAGCTTCTTGAGGGCGTTCGCGAACTGGCAGACTTCGCGGTGCAAATCCTTGTAGGTGAGCACGCGCTTATCGCCTGGCTCGCCTTCCCAGATGATGGCCGGCTTGTCGCCCCGCTCGGCGAGATGGCGATCGATGCAGTTATAACTGGCGTTGATCTTGCCGCCGAGGAACCACTTGGCGAATGGCTCGTTCCACTCCATCACCTTGTCCCACTTGCGGAACCAATGGAGCGAATCCGCCTGTTCGGCCCAGAAGCCTTCCGGGTCTTCCGCCCCTTGCTTCCAGAGCCGTTCGTACTCGGCCAGGCTCGGTACGTGAGCCTTGGCCGCGAACTCGGCCGACGGCGGGAATTGGCGGCTTTCCTTCAAGACACTGGTAATGTTCGTATGCGCAGCGGACATGGAGAGCCCTTTGAAGCACAAGAATTCGGGAGAGATGTAAAACAGGATAGGCAGAAACCCGGTTGAGTGCAACCGATCGGCCAGAATGTTCTCAGAGTTCGGCAAATTCGACGTTTCAGCGTGGCACTCGATCGGGGGATTCCGATAAAATAGATTCATTCGTTGGGAGCCGTTAAATGATCGCACGACCCGCTCTTTCCTGGGATGTCTCCTTTTACCCCGATTCCGATGGGGAACCGATGGGCGACAATTCACTTCAAATCAAGTGGATCTTGAAACTCTATTCCGTCCTCGAAGAATTGTTCATCGATCAACCGGACGTAGCGGTGGCGGGCAACATGTTCTGGTATCCCGTGGAAGGTTCGAACAATATCGTCACCGCCCCGGATGTCATGGTCATCTTCGATCGACCCAAGATGGATCGACCTTCGTACATGCAATGGCAAGAAGAAGGGGTGGCTCCTCACTTCGTGATGGAAATTCTCTCACTCGGGAACCGCCCGAAGGAGATGGAGAAAAAACTCAGGTTCTACGAGCAATACGGCGTCGAGGAATATTACCTCTATGACCCGTACGATTATGTTCTCGACGCCTGGAGGCGTTCCGGAAAAAAGCTGGCCAAAATTCGGCGCACGAATGGCATGGTCAGCCCTCGCCTTGGCATTCAGTTCAATATTGAGGCAGATGGCTTGCACGTTATGAATCCGGACGGCGAGGAGATGCTCGCGCCCTGGGAACGAGCGGTTCTACATCGCCGTGAGAAAGAACGGCTCGAACGAGAACTGCAAATGGAGAAGTTCCGCTCGACTCGGGCTCTACTACTTCTCGAAGAAGGGAAACGCGATCTCGAAGGATCACGACGCGAAATCGAACAACTTCGCCTGAAACTCGAAGGTCTCACGAGCCAGCTAAAAAAACTGGGCGTTCCTCTGGAAGACATCGTCTGACGTGCAAATTCATGCCGCAAACACCGCTTGAATACATGACACGGGCTCTGGAACTGGCCGAGCGCGGCCGAGGTTTCGTGGAACCGAACCCGCTCGTCGGCGCGGTCGCGGTGCGCGATGGCATTGTTGTTGGAGAAGGCTGGCACGAAAAATATGGCCAGGCCCATGCGGAAGTGAATGCCCTGAAGCAAGCTGGTGAAAAGGCGCGGGGGGCCACATTTTACGTGACCCTCGAGCCCTGCTGCCATCACGGCAAGACGCCGCCGTGCACCGACGCGATTCTCCGCGCCGGCATCCGCCGGGTCGTTGCCTCCATGCACGATCCCTACCCGGCCGTCGCGGGCAAGGGATTATCAATCCTTCGAGATGCGGGGGTCGAAACCGAAACCGGGATCGGGGGGCCCGCTGCTCACCGTCTGAACGCGCCGTACCTCACCCTCTTGCGCGAAAAAAGACCCTGGATCATCGGAAAGTGGGCGATGACCCTTGATGGTAAGATGGCGACCTTTAACGGTTCTTCCAAATGGATCACCTCGGACGCCGCTCGGGCGAGGGTGCATCAGCTTCGTGGAAAGATGGATGCGATTCTGATCGGCCGCGGCACCCTATTAGCCGACGACCCACTTCTCACGGCTCGGCCAACAGGGCCGCGAGTGCCGACTCGGATCGTTGTGACCACGGGTCGAGAGCCGTTGCCTGACGATTGCCAGTTGCTCCGTACGATCGATCAGGCGCCCGTGCTAGTCTTCGTGAAACCCGACAACGCTCACCATCTGGAACCGTGGCGGCAACGCGGCTGCGAGGTGGTTGGAGTGAATTCTCTCGCTGACGCGCTGAGCGAGCTCGGCCGACGGCGGATGACCAATATTCTCGTTGAAGGCGGCGCGAACCTGCTCGGTTCCTTACTCGATGCACGGTTGATCGACGAAGTCTATGCCTTCATTGCCCCCAAACTGATCGGCGGCAACGGCGCGCCATCGCCAATCGGCGGCCAGGGCATTACGCAGATGTCCGAAGCCTTGACCTTGAGCGATATGACGGTCGAGAGCATTGGTGCCGATGTTTTACTCCGTGGACATTTCGGTTGACGTCGTCACCTCCGCCTGGCAACAATACTCATCCCACCGTTACACTCTCCCCTTTCGGAGCATTCCCATGATCGCGCGGTCCGTCATTACTCTTTTAACGAGCATGCTTCTCTGCGCCGTCGCGCAGGCCGAGCCGGCCAAGATGCCCGTCATCCGCACCGCGGGCAGCGGCGCCTGGTCGAAGGCCGCCACCTGGGAAGGGGGCAAGGTTCCGACAGCAAACGCCAACGTGCTCATTCGCACCGGTCATCAGGTTGTCTATGACATCTCGTCCGACGAGCCGATCCGCTCGGTCCATGTCGGCGGCACGCTCCGCTTCGATCCGACCAAAGATACCAAACTCGTCGTCGGCCTGATCAAAGTGCAACCGGGTGAACTGGTCAGTGATGAAGGCTTCGATTGCGACGCCCACGCGCCAGACGTTGTGCCGGGCGGCGAGATGCCCGTTCTCGAAGTCGGTTCACGTCTCGAACCGATCGCGGCCGGCAAGACAGCGATCATTCGGTTGATTCATGTCGAAGGGCCGAACAAGGAATCGTGGCCGGCGGTCGTCTGCTGCGGTGGACGCATGGACTTCTACGGCGCTCCGCTGAGCCGAACCTGGGTGAAGCTCGGGGCCGACGCCAAGAAGGGCGACACACGCATTACGCTCTCCGAGAAGGTCACCGGCTGGAAAGCAGGCGATCGCGTCATCCTGACCGGCACGAAAGACCCGGATGAATCGACCACGCGGTTCAGCACCGAAGAACGCCTGATCCAGAGCATCGAAGGCGAAACAGTCACGCTCGACAAGGCGCTCGAACACGACCATTCGGGAACCGGTGAGTTCCGTGGCGAAATCGCCAACCTTAGCCGTAATGTCATCGTCGAATCGGCTGACCCGACCAAAGCTCGCGGCCATACCATGTACCACCGCTTCTCGGCCGGTTCCATCCACTATGCCGAGTTCCGCCATCTCGGCAAGCAGGGCGTTCTCGGCCGATACAGCATCCACTTTCACCTTGTCGGCAACACCATGCGCGGCAGTTCCGTCGTCGGCGTCTCGGTTTGGGATAGTGCCAACCGCTGGATCACCGTCCACGGCACCAACTACCTGGTCGTCCGCGATTGCGTCGGCTTCAAGAGCATCGGCCACGGCTACTTCCTGGAGGACGGCACCGAAATCTACAACGTCTTCGACCGCAACCTCGCCGTTCAAGCCATGAGCGGCAAGACACTGCCCAAGCAAGTACTGCCCTTCGACCACAATGAGGGCACGGGCTTCTGGTGGGCCAACAGTCACAACACCTTCACCCGCAATGTCTCCTGCGAGAACGCACGGTACGGCTATCGCTTTGAGGCAACCCCGTCGAGCCGGTTCAATCTCACGTTGAACATCATGCAACCGGACGGGTCGTCGAAGCCGGTCGACATCCGCACGTTGCCCTTCGTCCGCTTCGAGGACAACGAAGCCCACGGCGATGCACTTTATGGGTTCAACCTCGGCGAAGGCGTCAACCGCGTCGGCCCCGATGATAAACACCCATTCATCATCCGCAACATGAAGATCTGGGAACTGCACTACGGCTTCCGCCCCATGTCGCCGAACGTGATTGTCGAGAACATGAACCTGCATCACGTCGTCTATGGCGTCTATCATCCGAATTTCGAGAATCACGTTTATCGCGACATGACGATCACGTCGGTTGCCGCCGAGCCGTTCAACCGCGGGCACGACGATGACAGTGTTCAATACGGCCTGCTCACCGTTGACGGCCTGACGTTCCGCGGCCACCGCTACGGCGGGCCGGGCGGCATGCCCCTCATCCAGATCAGCGACCACAACCCGACGGGCAAGGCCGAATCGCATTTCCGGAACGTCAAGGTCATCGACAACAAGGGGGGCGAAAAACGCGCCCTCGTGAATCTCGGCGGCGGCCCACGGCCGATGCCAAAGACGGAGAAGGGCGTGCCGGTCTTCATCCACGACTGGTTCGGCATGAATCAGACCGCCAAGGTCGTCAGCACGAAGGCCAAGGCGGAACTCAACGACGGCAACACCTACACTTCGGAAGTCGGCCTGACCGGCGACGAATCACGCGTGGCCCATGTGAAGGACATCGCCTTCCCCAACCCTCTCCAGCCGATCGACGATCTGCCGCCGATTTCGGTCATCACCCAAGTGACGAAGCAAGGCGGCCAACTGGTAGTCCGCGGCACCTGTTCGGATAACGGCACGGTCAAGAAAGTAGTCGTCAACGGCCAGGAAGCGAAATCGACCAGCGCCAACTTCGCCGAATGGGAGATCACCATCCCGGAAGCCAGTGAAGTGACCGCCAACGCTGAGGACGACAACGGGAATGTCGAGAAGCTCAAGCATGTCATTAAGTTGAAGTGATGGTACTGGGCGAGCCGTTCGGAGTTCACGCGTTCCCACGCAATCAGCGTGGGAACGCGTACTTGGTTGGAAACAGTTTCTTCCGAGAGTTGCCTGATAGACTTCTCGTCGCTCGCGGGGTAGAAAATCCAGGGTTGGCTGCGCGAAGAGGGGAATGATTGCAACCCGTTCCATTCCCCTCGACAAGCGCGACGCCAACTCTTGGAAACGGCATCGCTATGTCGACGTCCTCTACTTGCAACTCTTCGTTCGCGACCCGAACCGCTCCCACCAACGCACCAAGGGCTTACGGGGCATGAGCATGTCACCGAATAAAACTGCTCTTCTATTGTCGGCTGCGGTCATCCTGTCGATCGGCATCTTTACCCTTGATGTGTTGACCCCCCTGGGGGCGGCCATTTGGGCGCTCTACGCCCTGCCGATCGTTCTGGCCTACTGGTTGGCGCGGCCGCGAATGATCTTTCTGATCACCCTGCTCGCGACGATTTTGATTCTTCTTGGCTTTTTCCTTTCGCCCCCGGGGGCGACGCCTCTCCTGGGGCTGCTCAATCGTTGCCTGGGCTCCGGGTTTATCTGGTTCGCCACCGCGGTACTAATGCGTCAACAGCAAGCTGATAAGCTTTCCAGTCGCTTGGCGGCGATCGTCAATTTCTCCGATGACGCGATCATCGGGAAGAATCTGGACGGCATCATCACCACTTGGAATCGTGGCGCTGAGAAGCTCTTCGGTTATACGGCCACTGAGATAGTGGGAACTTCCATCATGCGGCTGATCCCCGCTGACCGGCAACAGGAAGAAGAACAGATCCTGGGACGGATCAAACTTGGTGAAAGCGTAAATCATTTCCACACCCAGAGGCAAACGAAAGATGGGCGGCTGCTGGACATTTCCGTGACGGTATCGCCGATTCGGGATCACGCCGGCACAATCATCGGCGCATCCAAAATCGCGCGTGACGTAACCCAACAGAAGCAGGATGAGCAAGAGCTCGCCCGGCTCAATCGGCTCTACGTGGCCTTGAGCCATGTCAACCAGGCTATCGTCTGGACGCCGGTCCGCGAGGAGTTGTTCCCCAAAATCTGCCAGGTCCTCGTGGAGCATGGCGGCTTCCACATGGCCTGGATCGGTTGGCACGATCCGGAGACGCGGCAGATTGTGCCCGTGGCGGTATGCGGCGATCCGAACGGGTATATGCAGAGCACCAAGATCTATTCCGACGATCGGCCGGAAGGTCGCGGCCCCACGGGACTGGCGTTCCGCGGCGGGCATTCTTATATCTGCAACGACTTGCTCAATGATCCGGTCACCGTCCCCTGGCGGCCGGAACTACAGCGACTTGGTTTAAGAGCTTCCGCGGTTTTCCCCATTCGTCAGAAGAACGAGGTGCGCGGCACGCTCACGGTCTATTCGGATGAGCCATTCTTTTTTCAAGACAAGGAAATCAGGCTCCTGGAGGAGGCCGCCACCGATGTTTCTTTTGCGCTCGATAACTTCGCGAAAGAGGAGGCACGCCGGCTCGCGGAGCGCACGCTCTGGGGCGAGAAACACTTCTCCGACACGATGATTGAGAGCATGCCCGGCGTGGTCTATTTCTATGATGCCAACGGGAAGTTCCTGCGCTGGAACCAGAACTTCGAGGCCGTCACCGGCTACTCGGGAGAAGAGATTGCCCGCATGCATCCGCGTGATTTCTTTTCGGAGGAAGAACGGCCGCGCGTGGAACAACGGACCGCGGAGGCGTTCACGCAGGGAGCGTCGTCCGTCGAGGCGCCGTTTGTCGGCAAGGACGGTCGGTCAACGCTCTTCTTCTTCACCGGACGTCGAGTTTTGTTCGGGGAGCAAATGTGTCTGATCGGGGTCGGCATTGACGTCTCCGATCGGCGGCGTGCCGAGGATCGCCTCGCGGAGAGCGAACGGAAATACCGCGAGTTGGTGGAAAATGCCAACAGCATCATCCTGCGTTGGAACGTTGGGGGGCGCATCACGTTTCTGAATGAGTTCGGTCAGCGGTTCTTTGGCTATTCGGCCGAAGAGATCGTCGGCCAGAAGATCACGGGCACCATCTTGCCCACCGCCGACAGCGGCGGCCGTGTCCTCAACGACCTGCTTGACGAGATTTGCCGGAACCCCGAGGCTTTTGAGCAGAACATCAGCGAGAACGTTCGCCGGAATGGGGAACGAGTCTGGGTTGCCTGGACCAATCGCATCGTACGTGATTCGCAAGGCCGTGTCGTCGAATTTCTGAGCATCGGCTCAGACATTACGGAGCGCCGCAACGCGGAGACCGCCTTGCGTGAAGCGGAGGTGCGCTTTCACACGCTCTTCGAGCAAACTCCCGTGGGGGTCGTCGTCGTCGATCCGGTCACCACGTCAATGATTGAATGCAACGAGCAGGCGGCCCGACAACTGGGCTATACTCCGCAGGAGTTTTGCCGATTGTCGTTATTCAACATCGACGTCCATGAAACAAAGGAAGATACCCAGAGGCGAGTTGAACGAATCCTGCGCGACGGTCGGGATCAGTTCGAAACAAAGCACCGATCCAAGACCGGCGAATATCGGGACGTTTTCGTGACGGGGCGGCTCGTCGAACTGGCCGGACGCAAGGTGATTTACTGCGTTTTCCTCGACATCACCGAGAACAAGCTCGCGGAAGCCGCATTGCAACAGAGCCTCGAACGTTTTACCGCTGTCGCGCGCGCCACGAATGATGCCGTGTGGGATTGGAATCTCCAATCGAATTTCATCTGGTGGAACAAGAATTTCCAAACATTGTTTGGCTTCCAGGCGGAGGAGGTCGAACCGAGGATCGAATTCTGGGCCAGCCGGCTCCATGAGAATGACAAGGAACGCGTGCTGGCGGGGATCCATGCCGTCATCGACGGCGGGGGGCGGATGTGGTCCGATGAATATCGCTTCCGCCGACGCGATGGCTCGTACGCGGAGATACTCGATCGCGGACATGTCTTACGTGACGAGACAGGCCGTGGGGTGCGGATGGTGGGAACCCTTCAAGACATCACCGAGCGCAAACAAGCCGAGGCAAAACTCCGGGAGAGCGAGGCCCGTTACCGCACCCTATTCGAATATGCCCCGGACGGCATTGTCATCGCCAATTCCGAGAGTTATTACGTCGATGCCAATGCCAGCATCTGCCGGATGCTGGGATATAAGCGTGAAGAACTCGTCGGCTTGCATGCCACCGACATTGTCGCCGAAGCCGAGATTCGGCAGATCGAACCGGCGTTGGCCGCGATCAACGGCAAAGCCGATCACCACCGCGAGTGGCAATTCCGGCGCAAGAACGGCTCGTTCTTTCCGGCGGAAGTAATCGCGACCATGATGCCCGACGGCAATCTTCTGGGGATGATTCGGGACATCACGGAACGCAAAGAGGCTGAGTCCGAACGCGAGAAACGCCACCAAGCGGAAGCGGCCGATCGCATCAAGTCGGCCTTTCTCGCAACCATGTCGCACGAATTACGCACTCCGCTCAATTCAATCATCGGCTTCACCGGCATCATCATCCAGGGGCTGGCGGGACCGCTGAACGAGGAGCAGAGCAAGCAACTGAATATGGTGCGTACGAGCGCTCGGCATCTGTTGGCTCTGGTCAACGATGTCCTCGATATATCCAAGATTGAAGCCGGTCAGCTCGAAGTCGCGAACGTGCGGTTCGATCTCAAACGGTCCATCGCCAAGGTCGTCGCGCTCGTGGCGCCGATGGCCGAAAAGAAAGGGCTGAAGTTGCGTGTTCAGATCGCCCCCCAGTTGGGCGAGTGCGTGAGCGACGAACGCCGCTTCGAACAAATTTTGCTGAACCTCCTGAGCAACGCCATCAAGTTCAGCGATCGAGGTGAAATCGCCCTGACGGCGGACCAGCTCGATAGGTGCCCGTTGCCCGGAGTGCCGTCGGGCCAATCGGCCGTTCGGCTGCGCGTTTCCGACACCGGTATTGGCATCAAGCTGAATGACCTGCTAAACTTGTTCCAACCCTTTCGTCAAATTGATTCCGGGTTATCCCGAAACCACGATGGCACCGGGCTGGGGTTAGCCATCTGTCGCCGTCTGGCCGACTTGATGGGGGGCGAAATCATCGCCGAGAGCGAATGGGGAAAAGGAAGCACCTTCAGCGTTACGTTGCCGCTGCAGGGATCGGTGAAATCATGAGAGCGAGAATCTTGCTGATCGAAGACAATCCGCAAAACCGCTACCTCACCACGTTTCTGTTGGAGCAGCGCGGCCACGAGGTCCTTCAGGCGGAAACCGGCCCGCAAGGCCTGGAGATGGCCGCCCAGATTCGGCCGGACTTGATCTTGCTCGACATCCAGTTGCCCGGCATGGATGGACATGCCGTGGCTCGCGCTCTCAAGAGCGAACCGAATTTGCAAACAATTCCGATTGTCGCGGTCACCTCCTACGCCATGGCCGGGGACCGGGAGAAATGCCTGGCTGCCGGAGCGGAAGGTTACATCGAGAAGCCGATCAACCCGGAATCATTCGTGGCCGAAGTTGAACGGTTTCTCTCGACTGCGGAAAGGATCGCGCCTGATGTCTCAAGTGCTGATCGTTGATGACAATTTGGACAACCTCTACTTGCTTCACACACTGCTGAAGGGCCACGGTTACGTCGTCGGTGAAGCTCGCAATGGCGCCGAGGCATTGGCCATGGCGCGGAAGGACCCGCCCGACCTGGTCATCTCCGACCTGCTCATGCCCATAATGGACGGTTACACTCTTCTACGACATTGGAAAGCGGACGAACGGCTGAAGTCCATTCCTTTTATTGTCTATACCGCAACATATACCGAGCCGCGCGACGAGCGATTGGCCTTGGCCCTGGGGGCGGACAAATTCATGATCAAGCCCGCGGAACCGGAACCGCTTATGGAGTGTGTTCTCGAAGTTCTGGCAAGAAAAACCGACAAGAACGCGCATCCGGCACCCGAGCGCCCTCATGATGAGGCCGTCTTGCTCAATGAATATAACGAGATCCTTGTTCGCAAACTGGAGAAGAAAGCCCATCAGTTGGAACAGGTAAATCGCGAACTTCTTGAGGAGATCGCGGAACGCAAGCGAATGGAGGCCGAACTCCGGCTTCAGGACCGGGCAATTCAAGCCGTTTCGCAAGGCATCCTCATCACGGACCCGAATCAAAAGGACAATCCCATTATTTTTGTCAATTCCGGATTCGAACGGATGACCGGGTACGGACTGGCAGAGTCTCTTGGAAAGAACTGCCGTTTCTTGCAAGGCAAGGAAACGGACCACGAGACCGTGGGAGAATTGCGAACGGCGATTGCCGAGGGTCGAAGTTGTTCCGTGGAGATCTTGAACAATCGCAAGGACGGCACTTCATTCTGGAACCAGTTGACGGTGTCACCCGTGCTGGGACCGACGGGAAAGTTGGCCCACTTCGTCGGTGTGCAGACTGACGTGTCGCAACGGCGGCGGCTCGAAGAGCAGTATCATCAAGCGCAGAAAATGGAAGCCATCGGCCAACTGGCGGGCGGCGTCGCCCACGACTTTAACAACTTGCTCACCGTCATCAACGGCTATTGCGACCTGATCCTTAACCAATTTGACCTGAGCGACTCCATGCGCGAGTTGCTCATGGAGATTCACAAGGCGGGCGAACGGGCGGGAACGCTGACCCGGCAACTCCTGGCGTTCAGCCGCCAACAAGTGCTGGCGCCCAAAGTGTTGAATCTCAACGACATCGTGAACGACACCGAGAAGATGTTGCGCCGACTGATCGGCGAGGACGTGGTCCTGGCAACGAAACTAAGCCCGAACCTGGGTCGGGTCAAAGCGGATCCGGGCCAGATCGAACAGGTCTTGATGAATTTGGCCGTGAATGCCCGGGATGCCATGACCCATGGCGGCAGCTTGACCATTGAAACCCAGTCGGTCACTCTTGATCAATCCTACTGCAAGCCGTTTGCCGATCTGGAACCAGGCAAATATGTTCTGCTCGCCGTCAGCGATACGGGTTGCGGTATGGATGAGGCGATTAAGTCGAGAATCTTCGAGCCGTTCTTCACCACCAAGAGACAAGGCAAAGGAACCGGACTCGGATTGGCGACGGTCCACGGCATCGTGAAACAATCGCGTGGCCACGTCGCCGTCTATAGCGAGGTGGGATTGGGAACGACGTTCAAGGTTTATTTGCCGCAAGTTTCCGGCCCCCTAACGAACATTCGAGCCGATGTACCGTCCGTCGCGATGCCCACAGGAACGGCAACCATCCTGCTTGTGGAAGACGAAGACGCCGTCCGGGCGCTGGCCATGAACATCCTTAGTAGCTGTGGTTACCGCATGATCGAGGCGACCAACGGCAAGGACGCACTCCTCTTGGCCGAGAAGGAGCCGGGACCGATCCACCTGCTCATTTCGGACGTCGTGATGCCCCATCTGGGCGGACGAGCCTTGGCGGAACAAGTCATCTCGAAACGCCCTGAGTGCCGAACGCTCTTCTTGTCGGGCTACACCGACGACGCGATCATCCGTCACGGAGTGCTCGGGGCCGAGTTCGCATTCCTGCAGAAGCCATTTTCGCCTTCGACGCTCGCTCAGAAAGTGCGGAGCGTGCTCGATGGATCCAAACCAGCGCAACTGTAAGTAGGCCATTGCCATGTCGCTCTTCCTCATGCATTTGATGCTTCTGGCGACGGCGGAGCCGTTGCCGGAGGGCGTGATCGCCCGGTTGGGCTCGAACCGCCTGCGACACTTCGACGCTGTTCGCCTCACGTTCAACGCGGCCGGCACGCGGATGATCACCGTTGGCGGCGACGGCCACGTGCGCCGTTGGGACCCCGCTACCGGCAAACTGCTCGACACCTTCACGCTGCCCTACCAAATGGCGAAAGAAGATTGCTGGGTCGCCGACGATGGCCGCTTGGCGGCGGTGCTTCTGCCAGAACAGATTGAAGTCTGGGATCTTGAAAAAGGAAAACGGCAGCAAGTCTTGTCGCTTTCGAACGCTCCCGCCATCTCGGCCGCGGCGTTCTCGGCTGATGGCAAGTATCTCGCGGTGGCGGACAACACGCCGCGCGAACACCGCATCCGCCACTGGGATCTGGCAGCAGGCAAGCAGCGCGTCATCGGTACTCACGATGAAGTGATTCAGCAACTGATCTTCAGCCCGGATGGAGGAAGAATCTATTCGCGGCTCCAAGACATCTGCTGCGCTTGGGACGTGGCCAAGGAGCAAGAGCTGTACCGCTACACCGATGACTCTCTTCGTAGCGTTCATCTCTGCACCGACGGCTCTCGGCTTCTATTGCAAAGCGATAAAGCTGTAGGCGGTTACGGTCTCGTGGTCACAGCCGACGGATTGCGCAACACCTCCAAGCGTCTGCCGGCTGACCACGGCTTCTCAGGCTCGGCTATCTCCCGAGATGGCCGAACGGTTGCGCTGGAGCAATCGGAGACGACAGTCGTTTTCGATGTCGAAACCGGGCACCCGAAGATCGAGTTGCCGCGCGACGTTCGTGCGATGCGTTTTCATCCTAACGACGAAACGCTTCATGTGATTCATCGGAATTACACGCTGCAGGCGTACGATCTCAAGACGGGTAAGACTCTCTATCCTGATGCCGCCGCGCTGGGGCATGACGGCCCGGTTCGCCTCCTGAAATGGTCACCTGATAGCTCCCGTCTCGCCACTGCGGGGTCGTTTCGCGATTCGTTCATTCCCGTTTGGGATCCCGCGACGGGCGCCATCGTTCAGCGATTCCCCGTGGTTCGGGGGCGGGTTGTCGGACTTGATTTCTTTCTCGACGGCAAACGCTTGTTGATTGCCGAGAACGGGCATCCAATCCGGCTTGGAAATGTCGAGACGGGAAATGACATTCAATCTTGGAAGCTGACGCCGCCCGATGACAACACCGCGATATTCAGTCAAACGCTAGCCATGAAACGATGCCGCGACGAGCGCCATGTTCGGCTCATCCTGGTCAGACCGGAGGAAACGAGGGAGACCGAGCATCTCGCGACTCTCGATCTGGAGACGGGGAAGTTGGATCATGTCGTGCAGACCACTCTTCCCTATTACTTCGCGGAACGGATAACACTCAGCGAACACTTCGTCATGGTTGGGAGCACGATTCTCGATGCCCGTACGGGTGACTCATTGCCTTGGATGAAAGTCGAAGAAAAGGATTTTCATGGCCCCATGATTCCCTCGCGAGATGAACGACTCGTCGCCGTGGCGGACTGGAAGCCAACGGTGCGTCGGGAATTGATGGTGGCCCGAGATGTCGTCATTCATGAACGGGCCACGGCTCAAGCTTTCTTCGAGGTGCCGCGCGGTCCTGCCGGCCAGTTTGACTTCTCGCCCGATGGCCGACGGTTGGCCGTCGCCACTCCGGATGAATTGGCCATCTGGGATCTCGCCACGGGGAAGAAAGTCTTCCGCCGCCCGGCCCCGAATCCGGCGGGTGCGCTCAATCTTAGTTCGTTTGCGACGGCGCTCGCCTACTCTCCAGACGGCAAGAGGCTCGCCACCGGCCATGTCGACAGCACGATCCTGATCTGGAATGTCGAATTACCGGCGAATCCGCCCGCGCCGCCCTTCAGTCATGAAAAACTCGATCAGGCCTGGCGCGATCTGGCCGACTTCGACGCGAAGAAGGGAATGGCCGCCGTCTGGGCTCTGCAAGATCGCCCCGAACAGGCGCTCGCACTCTTCCAGGAACGGCTTAAGCCTGTTCAGCCGCCGGATGCCGCTCACTTCAAGGCGCTGCTCACCGATCTTGATGACAGCAACTATCGGAAACGCGAAGAGGCTTCGAAGCAGCTCGCGGATCTGGGTGAAGCCGTCGTTCCCGCTCTGCGGCTGGCGTTGAAGAATTGGCTGAGTATCGAGCAGCAAACTCGCATCGAGAAACTGCTGGATGGTTATGTTCCGAGCAAACCGCCCCAGGGGAACGACCTGCGCTGCTTGCGTGCCCTGACAGTGTTGGAAGCGATCCGCACCCCTGTGAGCGAGAAGCTGACCCGGTTGCTGGCGGCCGGACTGGAGAGCGCGAAAACAACAATCGAGGCGAAACAGACGCTGGAACGGCAATTAACGGTTCCGAAGTGAGTGTTCGAGCGTCGTGAACTTGCCGGCACCCGAGTGCGGCACTGGGCGGGGCGGAATCTTGAACTCGGCGGCGTTCGCCCCGACGTCGGGGACTGGTTGTCCGGGTGTCGTGAGCGTCTTGGCGGTGACCGCTTGCTTGGCCGAGTCGGTTTCTCCACGCGGCGGCGTCATCGCCATGTCATAAACATTCTTGATCCCTTCCCATGTGCCGCCTTCCAGGCAAGTCGCGCTGCTTCCCTCGAGCACGCTTTCCTTCAGGATCACCTTGCCGGCGTTTTCCCAACTTGGCCCCACGGATGTCAGACGGCGGGCCTCGAATGTCGAGCCCGCCACGTTCAGAACTTTCTGGCCCTTCGGTGAAGAGATCTGCACGTTGTCGAACTTGGTGCGAGTGTCCTGGGAATTGGCGACGTTGATTGGCTGCGTGCCCGGCGTCGCGATGATGATCGCGTTGGTCAGTTCCGTCACCGGCGCATGACCGGTCATGAATTGATGGGCGAGATTGTTTTCAAGGCGAACGTTGCTGGCCTTCGTCGAAACTCTAAAGAAATCGCACCACTCATCTTTTCAAAGGATTCTACTTGCGTCGCGCGATTGATCTACTCCGTTGCCGCTTGATCGCCCTATCATGAGTCGATACCATGGCAAAGGCCGTTGAACAAGAAACACCGTCAAGTGCTGCAAGCAATCTTCGCGGATCCAGTCAGGTCGCAGATCGCCGGGAGAGACATTGAGGCAATGCTTAAATCGGTCGGTGCGGAAATAAACCAAGGCGATGGCTCGCGTGTTCGCATTGCTCTGAACGGCGTGCGAGCTGTCTTCCACGGACCCCACCCGCGGAAAGAGACAGACAAGGGGGCCGTTCGCTCGATGCGGCGGTTTCTAACCGAAGCAGGAGTAAAACGATGATGGAATACCGCGGATATATTGGAAAGGTTGAATTCGATGACGAGGCCGGGATCTTTCAAGGTGAAGTAGTTAACACGCGTGATGTCATCACATTCCAAGGTGAGAGTGTTGCGGAGCTCAAGGCTGCCTTCAAAGAATCAGTCGAAGATTACTTGGCGTTTTGCGCGTCTCGTGGGGAGGACCCCGACAAGCCCTTTTCCGGCCATTTCGTGACACGAATTTCGCCAGAGCTTCATCGGCAAGTCAGTCTGGCCTCGACGCATTCGGGAAAGAGTTTGAATGCCTGAGTTTTCGAGCAGCTTCAGTCCGCGATAGCCATCGTGAATCCGCCAAGTCGAAGAAGACCAAGAATACGAGTCGAATCGCCTCGAAAAAGCCGCGCCACCGACGTTCCCAATCCGCGTAGCATTTTGCCTACGCTAGAATCACTCAAGCACAAACTTGGATCGGAGTAGCGGCATGATCAGAATCGGCATGGTCGGGATCGGCTTCATGGGTTGGATCCACTTTCTCGCGGCCCGGGGGTTGCAGAAGGCGAAGCTTACGGCGGTTTGTAGTCGGGATCAGAAGAAGCTGGCGGGCGACTGGACCTCGATCCGCGGCAACTTTGGCCCTCCGGGCGAGATGGTTGACCTGTCGGCGTTGAAGAAATTTGAAACGCTCGACGCGCTACTCGCCGATCCCGAGATCGATTTAATCGACATCTGCAATCCGACGCACTTGCACCCGGAGACGGCAATCGCGGCTCTCCAGGCCGGCAAACATGTCCTGGTTGAAAAGGCGATCGCCCTGACGCCTGATCAAGCCGATGCGATGCTGGCGGCGGCGAAGAAGGCCAACCGGTTGCTCATGGTCGCCCATGTGCTGCCGTTCTTTCCCGAGTTCGCCTTCGCGGCCCAGGTGACGCGCGAGCAACGCTTTGGCAAGCTCCTCGGCGGCCATTTCAAGCGCGTGATTTCACGGCCCGACTGGTCAGCCGACATCGGTGATGCCTCCAAGACCGGCGGACCGGCCATCGATTTGCACATCCACGATACCCACTTCATCGGCCTGCTGGCGGGCGTGCCCAATGCAGTCGTCTCGACGGGCATGGTAGAAAACGACACGGTGCAGCATCTGACGACGCAATACATCTACGGAACCGGCGGCCCCAGCATCACTTGCTCGAGCGGCGCCATCGCCATGTCGGGGCGGCCGTTCGTCCATGGGTACGAAATCTATTTCGAAAAGGCGACGCTCACTTACGAGTCTGGCACGTGCCCGCTGACCATTTACGGGAATGACGGCAAATCGTCGCAGCCGACGCTTCCCGGAGGCGGCGATGCTACCAGCGCCTTCACCATGGAACTTCAGGCGGCCGTCGATGGCGTGATCGCGGGTAAGATGCCCGATCTGCTGAGCGGTCAACTGGCACGCGATGCTTTGGTGATGTGCTACAAAGAGTGCGATTCGGTGAAGACAGGCAAGATCGTCTCGCTGAACAGATGATTGCCCACCTTGCCGGCTTTGACTGACCGGAACACCCCGCCGGGGCGCGATCGACACATGAAGAGTGCGAACGAACGGATTGCAGCGAGTCTGCCGCCTTTGACGACAAAACAGTCGTCGACGGAGTTTCCGTCGCGATCGTCTCGGCGGGGGTTCAGGTCATGCGTCGTTCGATCTCACGATCCGTGGCAATGGTCGGTCTGTTGCTCTTGAGCACACCCGGCTGCCTGAGTTATTTGAATCCCATTAAACCGCCGACTTGCGAATTGCGACAGAACTGTGAACAGATTCCCACCCCGTCGCGGCAGCGCGTGTACGTGGTGCTCATCAACGGGTCCGACCCGCTATGCTGCGGAAACCTCACGGGCGTTCGCGAGTATCTGAACTCGCTCGGGTTTGTGAAGTCGTATTTCGCCCAACTTTATCACGAGAAATGCCTGCTCGATGAACTGCGTGAGGTGCGTCTGTCCGATCCGGACGCGCGGTTCGCGATCGTCGGCTTCGAGCATGGCGCGGGGCCGGCGCGGAAACTCGCGAACAAAGCCACCGAGGAGGGAATGCCGATTGACCTGCTCGTCTACTTGCAACCCAAGTTGCTCCTCAAGTCGACACCGGAGGCGGTTGTTCCCGTCCGTCGGTTGATTACGATCCAGACGGAGCAGGCATCGGCCAAGACCGCGACGGAACTGGAGAAGGGCGAGATCATCTCCGTGCCGTGTTGGAGCCGTTATGGCGTTCCCACGCACCCGGCCGCACTGGAATTATTGGCGACAGAGCTGTCACATCTCGCGATGACTGTCACGCACACTAGCTACAACGCGAATCCAAAGTCGACGTTGCTTGATGATCCGGCCCCGAGCCCGCGTGCGGTGACGGCGAAACGCTCCGTAACCCCTGACCAATGGGATTTTCTGCTGCCCGTGTCACGCTGGAAGGCGCAAGATTCGCAGGGGATTTCACCGACGTCACCTCCCATTCTGCCCTCCGGGCCGATTCGAAAAGACGATTCAGGCGGGAGCAGAGATTTATCGAGTTCAAAAAAATAAGAATTTTTAGTCGCCAGCCCCCTTGTCCTGGCGCACTTGCATGTAAAGAATGTGTGTGGGTGAGGGAAACCTCATCTACTACTGATGGACCGAGAGATCCGTGGGTTCGGAACTGAGTGGGCGACGGTTTCGGATTCTGTTCTCTCGGTCCTTTTTTTACGTGCCGAGCAATCATCTCTCTTTTTTCCTATCTTGATCACTATGAAGCTCAAACAAATCCCCGAAGACTTTCGGGTAGATGAAGTCACCGATATTGCACCGAGCACCGAGGGGCCGTTCGTCCTCTATCGGCTGGAAAAGAAAAACTGGACGACACCCGATGCACTCCAGGTGATTCGTCAACGCTGGAAAGTACCTTCCCAGCGACTATCTTTTGGCGGTCTCAAGGATCGTCACGCCCATACCATTCAGTATTTCACCATCCTGAATGGCCCAGAACGGCAATTGAACCAACCAGGCATCGCGGTCACGCCGCTCGGCCGTGCCGTTCAGCCGTTCCAATCGTCGGACATCCGCGTCAATCGCTTCACGCTCACGCTGCGGTCGATGTCGGCCAAGGCGATCGAAGCGGGCCGCTCTTCCGTCGCCGATCTCGAACGGTCCGGTGTTCCGAATTACTTTGATGAACAACGATTCGGCTCCGTCGGTTACGACGGCCGTTTCGTCGCCAAAGAGATGGTGCTCGGCCGCTACGATCAAGCTCTGAAGACCGCCTTGAGTGCTCCCTACGAGCACGATCGCGCCGCGATGAAGCAAGAAAAAGCACTCCTGCGCGAGGCGTGGGGTGACTGGCCGCGACTCAAAGAACAGTTGCCGCGCGGCCAAGCCCGCAACATCATCAACTATCTTGCGCATCATCCCGATGATTTCCGCGGCGCCATCGAACGCATCAAACCCGAATTGCGCAGCCTGTATCTGGCCGCGTGGCAGAGCCAACTCTGGAATCAGATGCTGGGCCGGTGGATGATCGATACCTTCTCCCATTCGCGATTGATGGGGATGCGCTTTCGCATGGGCGACCTGCCCGTACCGAAGAATGTCCCGGCCGACAAATTGGAAATGTGGCGAACGCTGATGCTGCCGCTTCCCTCCGCACGGATCAAGATCGATCCCGCCGCGCCGTGGGCCAAAAGCCTGGAAGCGGTGATGGAGCAGGAAGAAGTAAGGCTCGATCAAGTAAAATTGAAAGACTTCCGCAAGCCGTTCTTTTCGAAGGGCGATCGGCCGGCCGCGGTCATTCCGCAGGGGCTTAATGTTCGCGAGGAACGCGATGATCTGAATTCGGGGAAATGGAAGTGGGTGCTCCGCTTCGATCTGCCGCGGGGTTGCTACGCCACGATGATCGTCAAACGCCTGACACAGATGCGCGACGACTGATTCATTTCGCTTTGAACAGGTCGGCAAACGCCTGGCAAATGATCGGGGCAGCCTCCGGCCCCGTGCTGTTGACCTCGCCATATTGCGTCTTCTTCAAGCCGTAACAGAACGGGGACTTCTCATCCCATTGACGTTTCGGGATCAGGTAGCCAATCTCGTCATTCCCCAGGCCAATGAGCATCCGGTGCTTGCCCTTCAACGCCGGATAGACGGCCGGTTCGATGGCCGCATCGGGATAGTCCGCGGCGGGATCGGCTGGATCTTGCACCTTGCCCAGGACCAGTTCCGGATAGATCTCGCCCGGGACGACGACGATGTCGAGTTCTCCACACTTCAGATGACCGATCTCCGTCCGTATCGCCGCCCGCTTGGGCAGCGTCTTCGCTTCACGCGGCTTTTCGGGGAAGGGCGTACCTTCCCACTCGTACATGCTCCGTTTTAAGACACCGAGTTGCCAGCCGAACGCGTAGAGCGTGTTGTCGACCGGGACAAAAATCGTGCGCGTGCGGACTTCGATCGGCGTCAACGTCGTGGGCTTGGCGGCCTTCAGCGCTTTCTCGGCTTCCTTCGCCAGCAGACGGCCGTATTCGTTGGTTTTCTCGAAGGTGCCATCCTCCAGTTCCTTGCCGTTCGTGTCTAAGACTTTCACTTTGAGCGAACTCATCAGCCCGCCGACCGTGCCGGTGAAATAAACGACCGGGCACTCCTGGCTTTTCTTCAGCGTTTGCACGGTCGCCGCCGTGAAGTCGGCACTGATCTGAGTGTTCTTGGAATCGAGTGTCTCGGGGTGGCAATTCCATTGAACGACAACGCCATGTCGTTTCTTCCCGGCAATCGTGGTGAATTCGAGGACGCTCAGTTCATCGTGAAGAATAATCGGCAACCGGTCATCGTGCAGCAAGTGCGGGGCCGCGATCGACCCGGCTCGCGCGGTCACCGGTTGCAGATTCTTTTCCGCATCTTGAACCGCTTTGACGATCCCCGCTTCCAGCCGTTCACTGTAGTCGGGATCAATACCGCTGGCGAAGGGGCTCGGTCCCCAGAGCCCAAGCGTGTCGGGCCCTTCGTGATTGTGCGTGCTCGATACAAGAACGTACGCGAAGCCCGGCAACTTCGCCCGCACCACCTCGGCCGTCGCGAAAAAGAGGCCGATGACGTCAACGGAAACCAGGGCGATCTTCTTTTCACCCTGGGCGAGCACCACCGCCCGCGCCATGATCGGATCGTGTAGTGCGGTCGCTTTTCGGTTGTGCCCGAAGCCGGCCATATAGACCGTCTTCTTCCCACCGACAACGGGACTGACATCGACTTCACCGAAGCCGGCACACAAGGGGGCCTCGTCGGCCCGCGAACCGTTGGCATGAACCAATAGAACGACGATCACGAGAGTTCGCATCATGGGATGATTTCTTTCGGAGCGTTGGCAGTCATTCTCGTTCCGCGAACGCGAAGATATTCTCACTCTTTCCGCAAAGATAGCCGAGCCACGAACGAGCGAGTGCCGCGGGCTTGAAGGCCAGCAGGCGAGAGAAGAACCCTGCCGTATCCGCCTGCCGAGCCCGCTTTAACGATTTCCGCGACCACGATGGTTGTGATACTTGCCGAATCGTTTGCACCTGGAAACCCGCACGGCCGAGGATGTCGTTCAGGGTTCTGGGGCAGAAGAACGTGAGATGCCGTGGGACATCCCAAGAGAATGAGTTTTCGCCGAATAAACGGCACTCCCAACCTTCGGAATTGGGAACCTGAACGTACACGCGGCCGCCCGGGGCAAGGATGCGGTGAACCCCTCGAAGCGTTTCGAGCGGTTGATGCACATGCTCGAGCGATGCCCACATGGTGACGACATCGAATGATGCGGGCTTCAGTTCCGGGTGCGGCAACGTGCCAACGTATCCCTTGATGCCGAAGCCCGCCTGCAAGTTTTGGATGACATTCTCGGAAACGTCGAGGGCTGTGGTCTTCCAGCCCTGGTTTTGCATG
>Ga0105047_10002542_pt1 | contig 32488 bp, 25 predicted proteins | sample MAT04_FD_78384 | JGI IMG/M metagenome (GOLD analysis project Ga0105047, IMG submission 78384) | Freshwater microbial communities from Lake Fryxell liftoff mats and glacier meltwater in Antarctica - MAT-04 (megahit assembly) | ecosystem: Environmental > Aquatic > Freshwater > Ice > Liftoff... | reverse complement strand
GAATTGTTCGAACACGTCGAGCAATTGCACGCCCGTGGCTGCGCCACCATTGGCGTCGAGATAGAAGCGTTCGCCGACTATTGAGAGGTGCGCTGACCGGTCGCGGTGGGCGCGCCCGCCATATCGACCCTGTGCACCAACGTCGCCAACGCAGCCTCAACCCGACGGCGCTCGCCATCGAGCCCGCGCGCCAACACCTCAAGCTCGGCCGGCAACATCCCGGCAATCTCAGCTATGGATGGCACTTGCGAACTCATGTCCGAAGTATCCCAAAGGGGTGTCACACAGTAACGGCGAGCACGATCTTGCCGATGTGTTGCTTGGCGAGGAACTGCTCCTGAGCCGCGACAATCTCGGGCAGTGGCAAGACCGCTGCAATCAGCGGTTTCACCGATCCTTGCTCAATGCGCTGCACGAGCGTCGCGAACACACCATCGTCCAGAACCGTGCAGCCGAGCAGTGTCAGATCCTTGAGGTAGAGCGTGCGCAGGTCGAGGGCTACGTTCGGGTCGGCGATTGCGCCAGCCGTCGCGTAGCGACCGCCGGGACGCAGCACCGACAGCAGCGATGGCCAGCTTGCTCCCCCGACAACGTCGATGACGGTGTCGAAAGCGTCGTCTCCGAAGGCGGCGACCAAATCGGCGTCGCGATCGACGACCTCGCTGGCGCCGATCGCGCGCAGCGCGGCGTGTTTGGCGGCGGCGGCCACGGCTGAGACCTCCGCGCTGCGGGCAATCGCGAGCTGGATTGCGGCTGACCCAACACCTCCAGAAGCGCCGGTGACGAGAACCCGTTCACCAGCACTGACCCCTGCTCGAGTCAGCATGTTCTCGGCGGTTGAGTACGAGCACGGGAACGACGCCAACTCGATGTCGCTGAGCGAGCTTTCCACCGCGTGCGCGTGGCGGGCAGGCACGACAGCAAACTCGGCAAACGCACCGTCGACCTCCGAGCCAAAGAATCGGACGCTGGCCAGTGGCCCGTCGGCGGCGCGCCAGCACGGCTCGACCAAGACCCGCTCACCGACGCGGCTTTCGGCGACTCGGCTACCGACCGCAACGATGTGACCACAGGCGTCGATTCCCTGAATACGCGGGAACTGGAAGGTGCCCGTCCATCCTCCGCCGGAGTACCACCCAACGCGGGTGTTGATGTCGGTGTTGTTGACAGCCGCCGCTGACACGCGGATCAGTACGTCATCGACACCAGGCGCCGGGGTTGGCACGTCGTTGCGAATGGACAAACACTCGTAGCCGCCATGGCCTGTCAGCACAACTGCTCGCATCGTCTTCACTTCGCCGTCTTCACTTCACGTAGTACGGCACGTGCTCTGGCTCAAGCGGAGTGTTGCCCAGTATCAGGTCGGCTGCCTTTTCGGCCATCATCATCACCGGCGCGTAAATGTTTCCGTTCGTGACGTAGCGCATGGCCGAAGCGTCGACAACACGAAGGCCCTCGGTGCCGTGCACGCGCATTGAGAGCGGATCGACCACGCTGTCGTCGTCGGCCGCGCCCATGCGACAGGTGCACGACGGATGCAGTGCCGTTTCGCTATCGCGGCGCACCCAGTCGAGAATCTGCTCGTCGGTGACGGCCTCAGGGCCGGGAGAGATCTCGCCCCCGTTGAACTCGTCCATCGCGGGCTGGCTGAGAATATTGCGGGCAGTGCGGATCGCCTCGACCCACTCGCGACGGTCCTGATCGGTGGACACGTAATTGAAGCGCAACGCGGGATGCACTTTTGGATCGGTGGAAACAATCTTCACCGAGCCACGAGAATCGGAGTACATCGGTCCGACGTGCACTTGGTAGCCGTGGCCGCCAGTGGGAGCGGAACCGTCGTAACGAACCGCGATCGGCAGGAAGTGAAACATCAGATTTGGGTAGGCGACATCGTCGTTGCTACGCGCGAAGCCACCCGATTCGAAGTGATTGCTGACGCCGGGACCCTTGCGGAACAGCCATTGCAAACCGATGAACGGTCGCCGCCACAACTGCAGATTTGGTTGCAGCGACACCGGCTGCGTGCACGAGTGCTGCACATACACCTCGAGATGATCCTGCATGTGTTGGCCAACAGCCGGAAGGTCGTGTACGACCGGTATCCCAAGCGCGCTCAGCTCGTCGGCGTTGCCCACCCCGCTGAGTTGCAGAAGCTGCGGACTGTTAAAGGCGCCGCCGCAAAGGATCACTTCGCGCGCAGCAACAGATCGCACTCTGCCGTGCACCTGGTATTGCACGCCCGTCGCCCGCGTTCCCTCAAAATTCACGCGGTGCACCAACGCTCGTGTCACAACCTTCAGGTTTGGTCGCTTCATCACTGGGTGCAGGTAGGCGCGCGCGGCGCTCAGCCGGCGACCGTTGTGTACGTTGCGATCAAAGCGGGCGAAGCCTTCCTGCTGATAACCGTTGACGTCGTCAGTCACTGGGTAACCCGCCTGCTGGCACGCCTCGAGAAATGACCCGATCAGCGGGTTCTGCGATGGCCCACGCTCGACGACTAGCGGGCCACGATCGCCGCGGTACTCGTCGCCTCCAGCCAAGCAGTCCTCCATCTTCTTGAAGTACGGCAGGCAATGCGCGTAGTCCCAGGTGGCCATGCCCTTGTCGGCGGCCCAGCGTTCGTAATCCAGGGGATTGCCACGTTGGAAGATCATTCCGTTGATGCTGCTGCTGCCGCCCAAGACCTTCCCGCGCGCGTGGTATACGCGGCGGCCGTTCATGAATGGCTCGGGTTCGCTTTCGTACTTCCAGTCGTAGAACCGATTGCCCGATGGAAACATCAACGCCGCGGGCATGTGAATGAAGACGTCCCACTTGTAGTCGGGGCGACCCGCCTCCAGCACCAACACCTTGTGACTGGGATCGGCACTCAGTCGGTTGGCGAGCGCAGAACCTGCGGAGCCTCCACCCACGATGATGTAGTCGTACAAGCCGTTGTCCTTCATGGTGTTGTTCACGAGCTAGTCGATCCTGATGTTGTCGGCGGCGGTCTTCATCAGTGATCCCAACGTTGCCTGGTCGTGTTCCCCGGGGAAGCGTGACGCAGGGCCGTAGACGTGCAGTACTGCCAGCACCCTGCCGTCGGTCGCGCGGACGGCCGCCGCGACGGAGTTCATCTCCGGGGCGAACTCGCGCAGTGCCCACGCATATCCGGTACTACGAACGCTCGCCAGTCGTTTGCGCAGCGCAGCCACGGTCGTGATCGTATGCGGTGTGAACGACTGCAACGGCGAGGCCATCACCTGCTCGGCAACTGCGTCGTCGAATGCGAGCACGATCTGTCCGGACGGCACGGCATGCATCGGAATGCGGTGACCGGTCCAGTCGCGTACTTGCAACTCGCTGTCGGGCGTCAGTTGATCGAGGTACAGCATGTCGGTTCCGTCGGGAATCGAAATGCCTGCGGCCTCACCGGTGAGGCGGCTGAGCTCGGCGAGGTGCGGTCGAGCGAGTGATATCAGCGACCGTCCGGGCCGGGCAGCGGCTGACAACTCGATCATTGTCCAACCGATGCGATAATCACCGCCAGCGGTGACCTGCTCGACGGCGCCGATCGCCTCGAGTGTGGAGAGCAATCGCGACACGGTGCTCTTGGGCAGCGTGACGCGCTCGGCGATTTCGCTGACGCCAGCGGGACCCGATGCCAGCGAGCGCAGCACAGCGAAAGCGCGATCGATCGATTGCACGGTGGACATCAGTCACGCGCCTGCATCGGTCGGATCGGGGTCGGCGGTCGCGCCGGCGAGCCGTGCTCGGCGTAGTGGTTGAGGGTTGCCATCAAGTCGTCGGGAACGTCGACGCCGGCCAATTGCGCACGGGTGCGCTCGTCGATGCGGCGATCGCCGGGCAGCCGCACACCAGGCTCGGCGGCGAGAGCAATGAACTCGCTCTCCAATCGATCGATGTAGCCGTCGCCCATTGTGCACGTTGGGTCGATCGCCAACACCACTTGACCGACATCTGGCGGACCACCGGTGGTACCGCCAAAACTGCCAGCCTCGTTCGAAAAGTTCGAGGCCGCGACGCCGCCCGACATGATGTCGACCAGCAATGCAAGCGCCGAGCCCTTGTGTCCGGCGGCCGGTGTCATCGAACCAGCCAAAGCCGCGGCCGCATCCGTGGTCGGCTCGCCGTTGCTGTCGAATGCCCAGCCGAGCGGAATCGCTTCGCCCGCTTGCGCCGCCGCGTTGACCTTTACCCACGCGACGGTCGACGAAGACAGGTCGGCGACTACCGGTGGACCTGATCGGCGGGGTGCAGCCCACGCGATTGGGTTGGTGCCGAAGAACGCTCGCTTGCCGCCGTGTGGCGCCATCAACGAGGACGAATTCGCGAACATGATCGCGACCAGACCTTCGCGGGCGAGACGATCGACGAACCAACCGAGCACCCCTGCCGAGTACGAATGGATCAACGCGAGCATGGCGACGCCGTGAGAGCGCGCGGCGGCGATGAGGGGCTCCTCGCCGGCTTCGTAAGCGGGATGACAGAAGCCGAGACCGGCATCAACCACAACTGTGCCCGGCCGCGGTGAGCTGACGCTGGGAACCGCGTTGCCATTCACCTTGCCGCAGGCGACGTGATCGCAGTACGTGGGCAGATAGCTCAGCCCGACCGTGCGAATCCCCTCTGCCTCTGCGTCGGCGATACTGCGGGCCGTTGCATCGGCTTGCAACGGCGACGCGCCGCTCGCGATCAGCATTCGCCGGCTGAGCGTCTCCACTTCGGTGAGCGTCAGCGTTGTCGTCATCTCGTTTGCCGTATTCTGCTGTCATCAAAAGGCCGGGAACGCCCCGAGCATGCGAGCAGCGGTCAGCGTGTTCTCAAGCAGGCAGGCGATGGTCATCGGTCCGGTGCCACCGGGCATCGGTGTGATCGCCCCGGCAATTGCTTGTACGGCATCGAAGTCGACATCCCCAACAATCTTGGCTTCGCTACGCGAGACCCCAACGTCGAGGACTGCGGCGCCGGGCTTGACGTGCGCTGCCGTCACCATGCGTGCCGACCCAGCGGCAGCGACAATGATGTCGGCCTCGCGGCAGACTTCGATCATGTTGCTCGTGCGCGAGTGGGCGAGCGTCACCGTGCAGTCGACACCCTTGCGGCCCAGTAGCAACACCTGTGGCAAGCCGACCAGCGTGCTGCGCCCAATGACGACGGCGCGCTTGCCAGCAGTGGCGACGCCGTAGCGCTCCATCAGTCGGATGACACCGAGTGGAGTACACGGAACATGACCTGGCAAGCCGCGCACGAGTCGACCCATCGAACGCTCAGTGAGACCATCGACGTCCTTCTCGGGCGTCAGTAAGGCAAGAACGGGCTCCGGATCAAGGCCATCAGGCAACGGCAGCTGGCAGAGAATGCCATGCACCGCCGGATCGGCGACCAAAGCCCCGACAGCATCTTCGACTTGCGCCTGGCTGGCATCGGCTGGCAAGCCGACGTGACGCGACGTCATGCCAGCTTCGGCTGCCTTCTTCTGCTTGCTCGCGACGTAGAGCTGGCTCGGTCGGTCGTCGCCGACCAGCACGGTTGCAAGGCACACCGGGGGAGAGCCAGCCGCGTCAATCGTGCGTCGCAGCGCAGCGACGGTCTCGTCGCGCAGCCGGTTGCCGTCCATCAAGATGGCCCCGCCCGGCGTGCGCTCGAACGCACCTACTGGGGTAATGCTCATGACGTGACCTTCATGACAGGCCGATGATCTCGCCGTGTTCGTCGAAGTCGATGATGCTGGCGGCCGGTGCCGAACCAAGGCCGGGCATCGTCGTCATGTCGCCGCAGATCGGGTACACGAACCCGGCGCCAACGCTGGCACGAACTTCGCGCACATTCAACGTGTGGCCAGTCGGCGCACCCTTCAGCGTCGGATCGCCGCTGATCGATAGGTGTGTCTTGGCGATGCACACCGGGAGGTGGCCGAAGCCGTTCTTCTCGTAGCGATCGAGCTGCGTGTTCGCCGCCGCCGAGTACGTGACGTTCGCCGCTCCGTAGATCTTGGTGGCGACAGTCTCGATCTTCTGCTTCAGCGTGTCGCTGTCGGCGTACAAGAACTTGAACGTGCTCGGCTCGTCGCACGCTTCCACCACGGCGCGTGCAAGATCGGTCGCACCTTTGCCGCCATCGCTGAAGTGTGTGCACACCGCAACGCGGGCGCCGACAGACTCGGCGATTTCGCGAATCGCATCGTGCTCGGACGCGAAGTCGCCCGGGAATGCGTTGATGGCGACAACAGGCGAGACACCGTGGATCTTTACGTTTTCGATCTGCTTGATCAGGTTCGCCGCGCCAGCGCGCACATCGTCGGGGTTCTCCGCCAACAAAGCGGGCGGCAGCGGCTTGCCGGCGACGATCTTGAACTTGCCACTGTGCGCCTTGAGCGCGCGCACCGTCGCCACCAGAACCGCCGCGTCGGGAACCATGCCAGACGCGCGGCACTTGATGTTGAAGAAGCGCTCGCCACCCATGTCCGCACCGAAGCCAGCTTCGGTGATCAGGTAGTCGCCACTGTGCATACCGATCAGGTCGCCGACGATCGAGCTGTTGCCGTGTGCGATGTTGCCGAACGGACCGGCATGCACAATGACCGGCGTCTGCTCGAGTGTTTGCAAGAGGTTCGGCTTGATTGCTTCGCGCATGATGACGGCCATCGAGCCGGCACCCTTCAGCTGCTCGGCGGTGACCGGTGTGCCGTCCTTGGTGTAGCCAACAACGATGCGGCCGAGACGAGCGCGCATGTCGGCGACGGAAGTGGAGAGAGCGAGGATCGCCATCACTTCTGACGCTGCCGTGATGTCGAAGCCGGTTTGGCGGGTGACGCCATCCATCTTGCTGCCAAGACCGACGATGATGTTGCGCAGCGAGCGGTCGTTGACATCGAGCACACGGCGCCAGGTGATGTTGTGCATGTCGAGCTCGAGCTCGTTGCCCTGGTGTAGGTGATTGTCGACCATCGCCGACAGCAGGTTGTGCGCGGCGGTCACGGCGTGGAAGTCGCCTGTCAGGTGCAGGTTGAGTAGTTCCATCGGGATCACCTGGCTGTAGCCACCGCCAGCGGCGCCGCCCTTGATGCCGAAGGTTGGTCCCATGCTCGGCTGGCGCAGGCTGATGACCGCGTTCTTCCCGATGTGTGCCATGGCTTGGCCGAGGCCGACTGTGGTCGTGGTTTTGCCTTCGCCGAGTGGCGTCGGGGTGATGGCCGTCACGACGACGTACTTTGCCTTCGGCCGATCCTTGAGTTCGTCGATCGCTTCCAAGCGGATCTTGGCCAGCTCGTCGCCGTGCTGTTCGAGCAGATGTGGCCCAATGCCCATCTTGGCGGCGATCTCGGTCAGGGGAGCGAGCTTGCCAGCGCGGGCAATTTCAAGGTCGGATGGAAACGGCATGGCAGCAAACGTAGCACCGCTCTCTCTACTACGAATCCACCATACGGAATGGTCCCACAATACGGAACGCAAGCGATCGACCTGGATAGGTGTGTTCTCCGACTAGAACTCGAAGAGATCGCTGAGGAATCCGCCCTTCTTGCGTTTCGTTGCAACTGGTCGGCCCTCGCTGGTCTGGCCAGTGAGGACCCGTCGACGGTCGTCGTCGTCATCATCGTCATCATCATCATCGTCTCGATCGCGCCGGATTGATCGTGAGTCGGTCGGGATGGGGTCGTTGGCGTAGGAGTGTGTCGGTGCGGGTTGCGCGGGTTGTGGAGCCAGATCGCGGGTCGTTCGCTCGATGATCTTGTCGAGTTCGCCGCGGTCGAGCCAGACGCCACGGCAGTCGGGGCAATAGTCGATCTCGATGCCGGATCGGTCGGTCATGACGAGTGCGGTGGTTGGGCAGGCCGGACACTTCATTTGTTGGTCTCCTTAGTGGCTGTGTCACCAGGATATACCGCTGTTGAGAACATGGCAACTGTCGCATGTCACGTATAGCGGTGGTATCGTGGCCGCTCAGAAGGGGAGTATCCCAACACGGAACTGCCGTCATCACGGATCGCGATCGGTCTCGGCAATCCGGCTCCAAACGAGTGGGAGAGACCTTCGATCAAACGCTCAGGCGTTCATCGAAAGGGAATCCACGTTATGAACAAAGCATTGCTCACCGAACTTCAGCGCCAGCGCAGCTACCCGAGCATCACGCTGCTGCTCAACACCACGCCCGGAACTGAACTCACCGCCAACGAAGTCGACACGGCGTTCCGCTTGGCGTGCGAGGCGGACACTCGCCTTGAAGGCGACGTTAGTGACCGTCTCAGGACTGCACTGATCTCGCGTCTCGCCGACCTGATCCGGGAGCAGACTGATCAGCGATCTGCTCGCGCTCTGGCCCTTTGTGTGTCACTGGAATACACGGCAGCGGTTCGTCTCGGGCGAACTGTCGAGCAACGCCTGATTATCGATGAAACATTCGCAACCCGCGACCTCGTCGCCGATCTCAACCGCACCGCTCACTACCGCGTCGTCACTGTCAGCGAAAGAACCACCCGGCTCCTCATCGGCGACCGCCAACGACTGGTCGAACAGCGCGAACACCCCTGGCCACTGACCCGCGGCGACGACGAGAACGCGAGTGCCTGGACCCGTACTGTCGCCAGGCACCTCCGCCACGAACAGCGCCGTTATCCTCTGCCCACCGTCGTGGCCGGGGTGCAGCACTCGGTGCGACAGATCGTCACGCCGGACCTGTTCGAAACCATCGGAGTCATCCCCGGCAACCACGACCGCAGCAGCTGGATGGCACTCCACACGGCTGCTTGGCCCTTGGTCACAGACTGGCTCCGCCACGACCAGCGCCACGCCATGACACGACTCGACCAAGCCGTGTCGACCAGTCGCTACGCCGGCGGCATCAACGAGATCTGGCCGCTCGCCAACGAAGGTCGAGTCGACACACTTATTGTCGAAGAGGACTACGCCATGTCAGCGCGCATCGACCACAACAGCCAGTTGCATCCAGCCGACGACGCGGATCACCCCGACGTCAATGACGACATCATTGATGACACCATTGAAGCCGTTCTCCGCAACGGCGGCAGCGCAGTGATCACCGCCCCTGCAGCTCTCAAACAACACCAACGCATCGCCGCCATCCTCCGCTACTGAACCGATGTGGAGCGCCGTGGCGGTGCGCAACTACTAAGGTGCGAGCGACACCGCGGTAGCAACCATCTAGAAAACGACAGGGAGAGCACATGCCTGGGAAGACCCCACAAAAGGCCGGCGCCAAAAAGGTCGGTAAGTCATTGAAAGAAAAGCGAGCAGTGAAGCAGGCCAAGAAGTCCGGCAAGTCGGGCATCTAACTAGTCCTTCGGGATCAAAGGTCTTTGCACAACCTCAGCGCGTCGTAGATAGCTGCGTGAATGTTGCGCCCGGCTACAGCGTCGCCGATGCGGAATAACTGAAACGAGCCTGCTGGATTGGTGCGCACGCCTTGCGGCGTGCCACCCGTCAGCGCTGGGTGATCGACTTCGCCCAGATTGAATGATCGCGGCACGAGCGCGTGGTACAACTCGTCGTTGGCCAGCACGCCGTGATCGCCGACCACTGCGTCAACAACGCGCTCGTGGCGGACGGGCGAATGATCGCTGCCGATTTCCGCGCGTAGGCGACCGTCCTCAGCACGACTTATCGACAACACACGCTGGTTGAGCGTGACGCGCGTGTCGGTCTCGTTCAGCGCCCGTGCGTACGGCACCATGTTCAAGCCGCCGACGTCAACACCAACGGTGCGTTCCGGTGTTACGACTTCCACACGTGCGCCACTGCGCGCAAGGATCTCGGCAGCTGTCATCGACGAGTGGGTGCCGTCGTCGTCGAACAGAATCACATCACCCGTCGGGCTGGCATCGCCGCCTACGACGTCCCACGCGCTGATCATCAACTCGCCGCCGGATTCGACCTCAGGGTTCTGGGGTAAACCGCCCGTGGCAACGATGACTACATCGGGTTGCAGCGCGGCAACCGCATCCGCGTCGGCGAACGTGTCGTAGCGCACGTCGACACCTAGGCGAGCCAACTCGGCCACGCGCCACTCGACGATACCCATCAGATCGCGGCGCCGTGGGTTACGCGCGGCCAGGCGCAGCTGACCTCCGGCCCATGGCATCGCCTCGAGCAGTGTGACTGTGTGTCCGCGCTCGGCGCTGACGCGAGCAGCCTCAAGACCTCCAGGACCGGCACCGATGACCACGACTCGGCGAGCGACGTCGGCTTTGGGAATCACGTGGGGCATCGTCAGCTCACGACCGGTTGCCGCGTTGTGAATACACAGCGCCTCGCCGGCCATATAGATGCGATCCAGGCAGTACGTCGCGCCGACGCACGGGCGGATTGTTGCTTCCTGGCCCAGCTGAATCTTGCGCACGAGATGCGGGTCCGCGAGATGGGCGCGGGTCATTCCGATCATGTCGACTTTGCCCTCGCGTATCGCATGGCGCGCGGTCGCGACATCGTCGATCTTGGCTGCGTGGAAGACAGCGAGCTTGCTCTGCGCACGCACGCTGCCGGCGAATTCAAGGTGTGGGGCCGATGCCATTCCGTGGATCGGAATGACATCGCTGAGCACGGCGTCGGTCACGATGCTGCCGCGGATGACGTTGACGAAGTCGATCAACCCGTCGTCGGTCAATCGCTCCAAGATGCGTAGTCCGGTCGGCGCGTCGATTCCGTCAGAGCGCGTCTCGTCGACCGCCATGCGGACCCCAAGCAGAAAGTCGTGACCGACCCGAGCACGAATCGCGCCGAGCACATCCAGGGGAAAACGCAGCCGATTCTCGAAGCTTCCGCCGTATTCGTCGGTGCGCCTGTTGGTTGCGGGCGACCAAAACTGATCGAGGAGATGCCCGTAGGCCTCGACCTCGACGCCGTCCATCCCACCGACCTTCATCCGCTCGGCAGCGTCGGCGTAATGGCCGACGATGCGTCGGATGTCCCACAACTCGGCTTCCTTGGGGTGCGTGCGGTGTGCTGGCTCGCGTAGTCGCGATGGCGCAACGACCGGCAGCCAATCGTCCTGGCCCCAGCCGGTGCGGCGACCGAGGTGGCTGATCTGAATCATCGCCGCACAATCCTGCGCGTGAATCTCGTCGGTCATCCGCCGAATCCACGGCACGATCGCATCGTCGTAGGCGTGCAGGTTGCCGAACGCTGGGGGACTGTCGGGGCTGACGATCGATGTGCCGGCGGTCATGGTGAGTGCCAAGCCACCCTTGGCTTTCTCGACGTGATACGCCCGATAGCGATCCTTGGGCATGCCGTCTTCGCTGTACGCCGGCTCGTGCGACGTACTCATCACTCGGTTCTTCAGCCGCAGGTGTTTCAGCTGGAACGGCTGGAGCAGTGGATCGTCGTTCATCGGCACTGGCATCGACCACTCAGTACCACTGATCGGTCATCTCCGTCTTACGCCGGGCCATGAAGTCGAGCAGCGCTTGGTCGATGGCATCGTCCATCGGCGGCATCTCGTAGCTCGCCAGCGTGTCGCGTACGAGCACCGCCGCCCGTTGCTCGCTGGTTGTCTCGCCGGCGTCACGCCACTGCTCGAACGAGCTGCTGTCGCTGAGCGGTGGTTCGTAGAACGCGGTCTCATAATGGCGCAGCGTGTGCTGCGAACCGAAGAAGTGTTTACCCGGACCTACTTCGTTGAACGCGTCGAGCGCGAACTGATCCTTGTCGAGCGACACGCCCTTGAGGTAGGTGTGCGCCGCGCCACACAGGTCGAGATCCATCATGAACTTCTCGTAGCCCATCGTCAGCCCACCCTCCAGCCATCCGGCGGAGTGCAGGATGAAGTTGGCACCGCACAGCAGCGCCGACATCATGCTGACTGTCGACTCGCTCATCGCTTGCCCGTCTGGAACTTTCGACGAGGTGAACGCTCCCGAACAACGCAATGGCAAGCCGACACGTCGAGCCAACTGCCCCACGATCAACGAGCCGAGTGCGGGTTCCGGCACGCCGAATGTCGGACTGCCACTACGCAATGCCATCGAGGAGAGGAAGTTGCCGTAGATCACCGGCGCGCCCCGACGAACCAGCTGCGTCAACGCGACGCCGACCATTGTTTCGGCGTGGGCCTGCGCGACAGCACCGGCTGTCGTAACCGGCCCCATCGCGCCGCCGAGAATGAAAGGCACGACCACTGCCGCCTGGTTCGCCGCTGCGTAGGTCTTTAGGGCTCCGGTCATTGTTGCGTCCCACACCAGCGGTGAGTTGACATTGACGTTGCCGAGAATGACGCAGTTGGCGTCGACGAAGTCCGCCCCGAACGCGATGCGCGCCATTTCAACGCTGTCTGCGGCGCGCTCCGGTGCCGTCACCGAGCCCATGAAGCCCTTATCGCCGTAACGCAGATGCGCGTAGACCATGTCGAGATGGCGCTTGTTGACAGCGACATCGGTCGGCTCGCAAACGGTGCCACCCGAGTGGTGCAGCCACGGCGTTGCGTACGACAGCTTCACGAAGTTTTGAAAGTCGGCGATGGTGCCGTACCGGCGGCCGCCGGGTAGATCGCGAACGAAGGGAGAGCCGTACGTTGGTGCGAGGACGACGTTGTTGCCGCCGATCTGCACCGACCGCGATGGGTTGCGGGCGTGCTGTGTGAACTCGCGCGGAGCGGTGGCGCAAAGTTCGCGCACCTGCCCAGCCTGAAAGCGGACATTGAGCCCATCGACCTTGGCCCCAGCAGCGCGAAAGAGCTGCAGCGCTTCCTCGTCACCGCGAATCTCCATGCCGACCTCGGCGAGGATCTGATCCGCTTTCGATTCCACCAGCGTCACCGCGTCGGCGTCGAGCAACTCGTACGGAGCAATGGCGCGTTGGATGTACGCAGGCCCTTGCGCATGCGCACTAGCGGCCCGGGTTGCGGCTCGCCCAGCGCGCCCACCAGTCCGCAGTCGCGGTGGGGCGGCCTCCGCCTGTGTCATTTCGTCGGCTTGCGCTGCAGTTCGATGAGTTCCTCAATCGGGATGTGGCAGCGCATTGAATGCCCTGGCGCCACCTCGAGCAACGGCGGCTCAGTCAGCTCACAGACACCGGGGATCACGCGCGGGCATCGCGGATGGAACACGCAACCCGATGGCGGGTTGGCTGGCGAAGGAATCTCGCCTTCCAGCCGAATGCGCGAGACGGCCTCACCGTCGACGCTTGGAATCGCCGACAACAACGCCTCGGTGTAGGGGTGGTTCGGTCCGTTGAAGACGTCGTCGGTTGGCCCGATCTCTTGGATGCGACCGAGGTACATCACGGCGATCCGGTCGGCGAGGTAACGCACAACACCCATGTCGTGAGTGATGAATACGTAACTCGTCTTCTGTTCGGTTTGCAGATCTGCAAGCAGATTGAGAATTGCCGCCTGCACCGACACGTCAAGAGCGCTGGTCGGCTCGTCGCACACCACGATTCGAGGGTCGCCGGCAAAGGCGCGGGCAATCGCCACGCGTTGCTTGAGCCCACCCGAGAGCTGGCGCGGCTTGAGGTCGAGATGCCGCGGCGTGAGTCGCAGATGCTCCGCAAGTTGCTCGACCCGTTCGTTGGCGGCGGCACCCTTGATATTCGTGAGCTTCTCGACGCTGCGCATGAGAATCCGTCGAACAGACCACGACCGATTGAGCGCCGAGTCTGGGTTCTGAAAGATCATCTGCATCGAGCGCTTGTCGTTGGCCGATCGACCAACGGTTGAGCCCATCATCACGCGACCGTCGAGCGACACCGAGCCACCCGCGTCGGCGGCTTCGATTCCGAGGATTGCCTTGGCAAGCGTCGACTTACCCGAACCCGACTCGCCGACGATGCCGAGCGTCTCGCCAAGTGCGAGGTCGAGTTCGACATCGACGAGCGCAGGAATCGAGTGATTGCGCTGCTTGAACGTCTTGGAGACGTGGCTGAGTTCGAGTACTCCTGGATTCTCAGCGGAGGGTGCCAGCACACTGATGTTGACACTTGCTACCGACTCTTCTATTGCCACGACCTGATCTGGGTAATGGCAGCGGGTGAAGCGGTCGCCGTTGTTCCCGATCGGAACGATCGGTGGTACCTCGGTGCGACACAACTCAGTCGCCAGCGGGCAGCGATCGACGTACACACAGGTCGGCAGATCGGAACCGATCAGAGGCAGGGTGCCGGGGATGGTGGCAAGCGCGCGCTCGGTCTTGCGTACGCCGTGACGTGGCAGCGAACGCAACAGGCCGACGGTGTACGGATGCCGCGGGTCGTCGAACACTTGCGCACTCGGGCCTTCCTCAACGATGCGTCCGGCATACATGACACCGACGCGATCGCACAGACCACGAATGATGCCGAGGTTGTGCGCGATGAGCAGAACCGCAGCGTCGGTCTCTTGCCGTAACATCCGCACCAAGTCGAGCACCTCCGCCTCGACGGTGGCATCGAGTCCGGTGGTTGGTTCGTCGAGCACCAAGAGTTTTGGGTTGCAGGCGAGTGCCATCGCGATGACCACTCGTTGCTGCATGCCGCCCGACAACTGAAACGGGTACCGATCCATCACGCGGCTGGGATCAGCGATACGCACCCGCTTCAACGCGTCGATGGCCAGCGACGCTGCTTCCTTCTTGTCGTGACCAAGCAGCGTGAAACTCTCAATGATCTGGCGACCAACGCGCAGCGTTGGGTTGAGCGCTTGGGAAGGATCTTGGTAGACCATCGATGCCTCATGGGCACGAAACTGCTGCAGTTCGTCGTCTGTCATGGTGGTGAGTTCACGCCCACCGACACGAACGTGGCCGCCGATGATCTTGCCGTTCATGGGCAGATAGCGCAACGCGGCGTATGCGGTCGTCGACTTGCCGCAGCCTGACTCACCGACCAAGCCGTACGCCTCGCCAGATGCAACCGCGAACGACACTCCGCGAAGCACTACGCGATCGACACCACGGACCGTGTAGACGACCTCAAGATCCTCGACTGACAGAGCCACTGGTTTCCCAGACGGTGTTGTGTCGATGGTTGTCGTTGCATCTGAGGTTGCAATTTGCTTGGTCATGAGCCCTCCATAACCGACTGCACTGAGTCGGCGATCAGGCTGACGGCGATCACCAGGCTGGCAATCGCCATCGCAGGGAAGAACGTGGGCCACCAGAAGTCGGCGATGAGGTTGTTATAGGTGTCGCTCACCTGAGTCCCCCAGTCGGGTGAAGGTGGAGGCGGTCCGGCGCCGAGAAACGAGAGTGTCGCGACGGTAAACACCGCGTAGCCCATGCGCACGGTCAGCTCGACAACGATCGGCCCGGAAACGTTGGGCAGAATTTCTCGGAACATGATGAATGCTTTCGACTCGCCGCGCAGTTTTGCAGAGGTGACATAGTCGAGGTCGCGTTCGGCTAACACCGCCGCGCGGACGGTGCGGGCCACAATCGGCGTGAACAAGGTTGCCACGACGCCGATGACGACCAGATTCGAACGCCCCAAAGTGGTGATTGACAACAGCGCCACGAACACAACCGGCAACGAAAGGAACGCTTCAACGATGCGACTGGCGATCAGGTCGACCCAACCGCCGAGGTAGCCCTGCATCAGACCAAGGATGACGCCAAAGAACACGCCGAGTACAGCTGCAATTGGCGCAATTTTCAACACGTCGCGAGCGCCAGCAATTACCCGTGAAAGAACGTCGCGACCCGTGGAGTCGGTGCCGAAGATGTGACCCCATCCGGGCGAAAGATGCTTGCCAGTGCGGTAGTTAAGTGGATGGTGGGGAGCAATCAGATCGGGGAACAAAGCACACGCAACCCATACCAAGACGATTACGACACCGACAATGAAGCTGGGGCGGCGGAAGATCAGCCGCCATTGTTCGCGGCGGGCTTGTTTGCGTTCGCTGAGCACACTGGTCGTCGTTTGTGCCGTGCTCATTGCGCACGCTCCAGTCGGATCCGTGGGTTGAGGTAAGCGATCAGGAGATCGGCAAGCAGTGTCGACACCATGTACACGATTCCAACCAACAACACTGCGCCCTGCAGCACCGGGATGTCGCTGCTGTTGACTGCCGTGAGCATGGTCTTCCCGAGACCGGCGTAGTTGAACACGGTCTCGACACCGATGATGCCGCCGATCAGGTAGCCCACCGAAGTACTGATCACGACGATGGTTGGAGCCAACGCGTTACGCAACACGTGACGCCGCATGACTTGTCGTTCGGAAAGTCCTTTCATCACGGCGGTGCGAGTGAAGTCGGCGTGTAGCGCGCCAATCACTCCGGCGCGGGTCATGCGCGCGATGTAGCCAAAATATGCGATCGACATGGCGAGAGCGGGCAATAAGAGGTATTCCAACTCGCCCAACAGACTCGTGCCTTTAGGCGGGTTCGCGTAAGCCTTGCCGATATCCAACTTAACGGCGAAGACGACGAGCAGAACGGTGGCAGTAACGAACTCGGGAATCGCGGAAGTCGAGAGACCGGTCGTGACAATCACTCTGTCGATCGGCTTGTCCTGTCGACGCGCCGCGTAGATACCGGCCGCGATCGAAAGTGGCACCGTGATGACAAAGGCGAGCAGTGCGAGCTTGGCCGAGCGACCAAGCGCCGGAAAGATGATGTCGGAAACAGGGACCTGGCTCTTGTACGAGTCGCCGAAGTTGAGCGTGAAGACGCGTTTGATCGACACCCAATATTGGGTAAGCAGCGGCCTATCGGTGCCAAGACGGGCGTTAAGCCGCACGACATCTTCCTCAAGCGCCTGCCCACCCAGGACTTTGCGCGCAACGTTGCCGGGAAGCACGTTGACGACCATGAAGACAATCGTCGACAGCAGCCACAGCGTCACGACCATTGAGGCAACACGTTTGAGAATGAAACGCTTCATCTGTGTTCCTTGTGGGGTTCCGTGATGGGGTGCTGGTGGTCTGAAACGGTGCAGGTGTGGCACCGCCGCAAATACTACGACGGTGCCACACCTGCTGAATTCCGTTTGGTCTGGCTCGAATGAGCCAGCGTGTTATGAGGTGAAGCCAGCCGTGCCCAGGTAGAAGTGGCCAAGGCCCGTTGCCCGGATACCGGACACGTTCTTCTTGTAGGCGGTCAGCGAGTTGTAGAAGTACGGGATCACGTACGGGATGTCCGCATAAGCGATCGCCTGGATCTTCTTGACTGCAGCCTTGCGGGAATCGAGGTCGAGTGCAGCCTGGTACTCGGCGACAGCCGCGTTGAACTCCTCGGAGTTGTAGTGCGCCGAGTTCCATTCTCCGGTGGAGTACGCCTTGACCAGGTAGACGTCGGGCGTGCCACGGTTGCCGTAGTCGACAATGCCGAACTCGGCGCCGCCGTCGCAACCTGCTGGAGCGTTCTCCGAGTCGTAGACGGCACACCACTTTTGGTAAAAGGTGCTGGTCGGCTCGACGTTCAACGTGACGTCCATTCCGATTTCGCTGAGCTGGCTCTTGACGAGCTCGGCCAACTGCGGAATCTCCTGCAGGTCGGGGGCGTTCAACGTGATCGCGAGGCCGGCCTTGCCAGCTTCCTCGAGCAACGCCTTTGCCTTGTCGACGTCGCGCTCGCGCTGGGGAAGGCTGGAGTCGAAGCCTTCGTAGGACGGTGCGATGGGGTGATCGTTACCGATGTCGCCGCGGCCGCTGAGCACGGTGTCGACGAGTGCCTGGCGATCGATGCCCAAAGCAACGGCCTCGCGCACCTTGACATCGGTGAACGTGCCCTCGCGCACATTCATCCAGATCTGCCGGTGAGCTGCACCGCGGATCGACTCGACGGTGATGTCGCCGTTGTTGAGCAACGCATCGCCGCCGAGGACCGAGAACTGCACGATCGCGTCGACTTCGCCAGCCGCCATGCCGGTGACTTGCGTCGGCAGGTCTTCGCTGAAGACGTACTCGACCTTGTCGAGGAACGGCACGCCGCCCCACCAATCATCGTTGCGCACATAGGTCGCACCGACTGCCGGGTCGAATGTGTCGAGTTTGAAGGCACCAGTTCCGGTCTTCGCCGCGTCGAGCGTCGAACCGAGCACGAACGACTCGGGCGTGATGACCGACTGCGGGTTGTAGATCGACACTTGATACGGGAATTGCCCGTCGGGTGCGTTCAATGCAATCTCGACCGTCAGCGCGTCGACGGCGGTTGTTGCGCCCTCGACGATGTAGGCGGTGAGGTTAGAGCCAGCGAGGCGATCCATGGTTGCGACTACGTCGGCAGACGTGAAGTCACTTCCATCGTGCCACTTGACGCCGGAGCGCAACTTGAAGGTCCATACGCTGCCGTCGTTGTTAGGACTCCACGACTCGGCGAGCATCGGCGCAACTGCGGCACCTTCGCCGGGACCGGCGAGGTATTCGAACGCGGTAGCGATCTGCGTGTAGGTGCCGAGCTCGGCCATCGCAACGGGATCAAGCGCAGCGCCAGGTGTCTGGGCGGCGATACGAAGGGTGCCGCCCTTCTTGATGTCTCCGCCGCCGGTTGACGAATCTTTCTCGTCGTCGCCGCAGGCGGCGAGAACCGACCCGAGGAACGTGGCGCTGAGGCCCATCACACTGCCGCGAACGAGGAACGAGCGGCGTGAGACCGCACCCTCGACGTAGGAGTTGATCAGGCCCTTCTCGAGCTTGCCCAAGTCGCGGCCAGCCCCTTCATACATTTCTTCGTACACATTTCCTCCCCAGGTAGACGTCAGCGCGAAACATAGCCTGATTCGATCGCTGGGGTCAACCGATGGACAAGATTCCTGGTACAAGTGCACCGTGAATTTCGGGTTCACGCACGCATTCGTAGGCCCTCGGGGTCGAGGACGGGCTCGTGTTGCAGCTTGGCCGGACGACGGCGGCCGATGATCTCAATTTCAAAACCGGCATCAGCGTCGGCTAACTCGATAGGTATATAGCCGAGTGCCAGGGAGACGCCGCTGTAGTGGGCGTAACCGCCGGAAGTGATCCAACCGACGACCGAGCTGTTGCCAGCTGCGTCGGTGTGCCATACCGGCTCGTCGCCGAGAACATCGGCTGGCTGATCGGGATCGACATCGACCGCGAACATCACCAGCTTGCGCTTCGGGCCACCACTCGCGATCTCGGCTTCGACGGCTTCGCGACCGATGAATGGGTGATCGAACTTCAGCACGCGATCCATGCCAGCTTCAAGCGGCGTGTAGATCGGCCGGTACTCCCGGAACCAGGTGCCAAAGTTCTTCTCCAAACGCATGGTGATCAACGCGCGAAATCCGAACAGACGCATGTCGAATTCCAGGCCAGCTTCCCAGACTTTGTCGAACAGCATTCGCTGGTACTCGGGAGCCATCCAGATTTCGTAGCCGAGGTCGCCCGAGTAGGTCATGCGCGACAACCACACCGGCGCCATCGCCAGGTCGACCTTGCGGAACGACATGAAAGGAAAGTCCTTCGTTGCCAGCGATGTGTTGGTCAGCTTCTGCAAGACGTCACGCGCGCGCGGGCCAGCGACCGTGAGGCCGACCATCGACAATGCGAGCACCTCGAACCGAATCGGGCTTCCCTCGGGCAGGTGTGCGAGAAACCAACGCGGATGGTGCACTTCGGCTGCTTGCGAACCAAAGAGAAAGAATTCGTCGGGGCCGACACGCGAGACGGAGAATTCGCCTTCGATGCGACCTTGCGGGTTCAGCATCGCAGTGAGGTTGGTGCGGCCAATCTTGGGCAACGTGTTGGTGAACAGTCCCTGCAGCCAGGCGGCTGCCCCTTGGCCGCTGACCTTGTACTTGGCGAAGTTCGACGCCTCGCTGAAACCGACGCGCTCACGCACTGCGCGCGATTCTTCGGCGACGACGTCGAAGGCGTTCGAGCGATAGAAGGTGACGTTTTCCTTGGGCTCCTCGCCGGGGCGTTGGAACCACAGCGGATGCTCAAGACCAAAGCCCGCGCCCCATACCGCGTTGTGGTCGGTGAGTCGGTCGTAGATCGGGGTGGTGTGCAGCGGGCGAGCGGCGGCGAGTTCCTCGTTGGGGAACGTGATGCGAAAGCGGCGCGAGTAGTTCTCGCGCACCTTCGCGTTTGTGTAGGCCAGCGTGGCGTAGTCGCCGTAGCGAGCCACGTCCATGCCCCAGATGTCGGCGCCGGGGTCGCCGTTGACCATCCAGTTGGCGAGGGACAGCCCCACGCCTCCGCCTTGGGAGAGACCGGCCATCACGGCACACGCGCTCCACATGCCGCGCATGCCCTTGATCGGCCCGATCAACGGGTTGCCGTCGGGACTGAACGTGAACGGGCCGTTGACGAACTTCTTGATGCCAGCGCGGCCGACGGCTGGGAAGTGAGCGAAACCACGTTCCAGTTCCGGCGCGATGCGATCGAGGTCGTGGGGGAGCAGTTGGAACACGAAGTCCCACGGTGTTTCCTGCGGCGACCACGGGCGGTTGTTCTGCTCGTAGGTGCCGAGGAGAATGCTCTGGCCTTCCTGGCGGGCGTAGATCTCTCCCGCAAAGTCGATCATGTGCGGCAACTCGCGACCGCGTGTTTCGTTGTACTCGATGACTTCCGGCATCGGCTCGGTCATCAGGTAGTGGTGTTCCATCGCGAGCACTGGCAATTCGATGCCGGCCATGCGACCAACTTCACGCGCCCACAGCCCACCGGCGTTGACGACATGCTCGGCGTGGATTGTGTGGTCCCGATCGGTGATGACGTCCCATGTGCCATCGGCGCGTTGCGACAGGCCGGTGACCCAAGTGTCGGTGTAGACCTCGGCGCCGCGGTTGCGGGCACAGATCGCATACGCGTGTGTGACGCCGTACGGGTCGACGCTGCCTTCGTCCTCGTCGAAGAGCGCGCCGACGAAGTACTTCTCTTCCAACAGAGGGTTGATTTCCTTGGCTTCCTTCATAGAGATGATCTCCATGTGCATGCCCAGGTAGCGGCCACGCGCTTGCGCCATGCGCAACCAATCGAGCCGTTCGGGCGTGTCGGCGAGTTGCAAGCCACCGGGTAGGTGAATGCCACAGTCCTGGCCGCTCTCGGCTTCAATCTCCTTGTACAAGTTGACCGTGTACTGCTGCAGGCGCGCCACGTTCGGGTCGCCGTTCAGGGTGTGCATCCCGCCGGCGGCATGCCACGTACTACCGGCCGTGAGTTGCTTGCGTTCTAGCAACACGACATCGGTCCAGCCAGCCTTGGTGAGGTGATAGAGCACGCTGGCGCCAACGACGCCGCCGCCAACCACCACGACTTGTGCCGATGTCTTCATTGCAATCCTGCTTCCTTCACAAGTCAGTAGTCGGTTGCGACGCCGCCCTCGGCAACGCGCCGAGCGACGAAAGCGTCGAGTTCTTCGCGCACGGTACTGTCCATCACTGGCGGCTCGTACGCCTGCAGAAATTGGGTGACCAGCTGGTGGGCCTTGTCGGGCACCTGCGGGCTACCGGCTTCTTGCCACGCCTCGTAGTTGCGCCAGTCAGAGAGCATTGGCTTGTAGAACGCATTGCGGAAGCGATCTTGCGTGTGTTGCGTCCCGAAGAAGTGACCGCCGGGGCCGACGCTCTCGATGGTGTCGATCGCAAACGTCTCGTCGTTGACAACGACTGGCTCGAGGATCGTCGTGACCATCTGCAGTAGATCGGCGTCGAGCACCATCTTCTCCAGGCTGGCATGCAACCCGCCCTCCATCCAGCCGGCACCGTGCATCATCATGTTGACGCCGCCCATCACGCAGCCCCAAAGCGCGAACACGCTCTCGTAGGCAGCCTGCGCGTCGAGCGCGTTCGCGGCGCAGACGTTCGAGCTGCGGTACGGAACGTTGTAGCGACGGGCGAGCTGTCCGCCGATCATCGCCGTGCGCACATATTCGGGAGTACCGAAGGCGGGTGCTCCGGATTGCATGTCGACGTTGGAAGTGAAGCCGCCGTACACGGCCGGTGTGCCGGGGTTGATGCACTGCAGCATCGTGATGCCTGCGAGTGCCTCCGCGTTTTGTTGCGCAAGCGCGCCTGCAAGCGTGATCGGGGCCATCGCTCCGGCGAGCGTGAACGGCGTCATGATGATCGGCTGGTTGTGGCGCGCAAATTCGATCATGCCCTGCGACATCGGGGTGTCGAGGCGCAGTGGTGAGTTCGAGTTGACAACTGAGAACACCGATGGCTCGCGCAGGAGCGTCGCTTCATCGATGCCACGTGCAATCCGTACCATTTCCAACAGGTCGCGGTTGCGCTGGCGTCCGAGGCTGTAGCAGTGCAGTTGCTTGTCGGTGAGTGTCAGCACGTCGTGTGCCGCGTGCAGATGGCGCACGGAGTGGTGGATGTCGACTGGCTCGACGGGATACCCGCCGATGAAGTGGATGGTGTTGAGCGACTGCGCCAGTTTGAGCAGTTCGCGAAACCCCTCGCGGTCGCCAGTTCGACGAACGCCGTTGCGATCCATGTAGTGCGGCGCGCTGCCGACTGTGCCGTAGGCGATCCAGCGCCCGCCGATGCGTAAATGCCTGTCGGGGTTCCAGCTGTGCAGCGTGAACTCTGAAGGCACGGTCTTCATGCGCTCGAGTACAAGCTCGCGGGGGAATCGCACGCGCATCGTGCTCTCGTCAACATTTGCTCCGGCTTCGCGCATGATGCTGCGTGCTTCCGGGCAGAAGAACTCCATGCCGATGCGTTCCAGAATGGTGAGTGACGCTTCATGGATCGATTCCACTTCGTCGGCCGAAATCACCTCGGTGTGGTTGAGCCGCATCGTTGGTTGCTTCCGCGGGAGCTGCTCGGGCAGGCGCGGGCCGCGCTCGGAGCGCGAGCGGCCGCCGCGTCGTTCGCCGGTTCGTGGTCGTTCATCGGTTCGTGGTCGTTCATCGGCCGGTGGCCGCGCGCCCTCTGGTCCGACATCTGGTCCGACATCTGGTCCGACATCTGGTCCTGCGTCAGTCACGGTCGTGAACGTTACACGGCAACCGGAATTCCTTGTACAGTCGTTCCCAGAATGAGCCAGCCAAATGAGTGAAATAGTTGCGATCAACATCACGCATCACCAGCTGGCGCTTGACCCTGCATTCCCGGCGTCGTGGGATCCGCAACCGCGTACGAAGTTTCCGGCGACCATCGTGCGAGTGCGCGACAGCGAAGGTCGCGAAGGCGTCGGTTCCGGCGATGTGATGTACGGCTTCAGCGACTACGCCCGCTACTTCCTCGGCGAAGATCCGCTTGACCTCGCGCAGCACGCGGCGCGTCTCGCCAATATCGAGTTTCATGCTGGTCGCCCCTGGCCGCTCGATGTCGCACTGTGGGACCTTGCCGGCAAGATCAAGGCCCAGCCGATTTGGCGCATGCTTGGCGGAACGTCGCCGCGCCTGCGGCTGTACGCATCGTCGGCCGTGCATCGTCCGGTGGCGGCGATGGTGCAGACCGCGCAGCGCATGATCGACGCCGGTTTCGAAGCGATGAAGGTCCGTTTCGGCCGCCCGTCAATCGACGACGACCTGGCGGTCATCACGGCGGTACGCGACGCCGTTGGCGATCGGCTGACCTTGATGGTCGATTGCAACCAGGGTTGGCGGATGCCTTGGGATGGTGCGCAGCCGTGGGACATCAAGACGGCGTGGGGTGTTGCGCAGCGTTTGATCGCTGAGGACGTGTATTGGATGGAAGAGCCGCTGCACCGTGGTGACTATGACGGCATGACACAACTGCGCGATCGCGTGCGAGCGGTCAGCACTATGCGCATCGCCGGCGGCGAGTTGACGCGCGAGCCGTACGAGTTCCGCGAGTTGCTCACTCGCGATTGTCTCGACGTCTTCCAACCCGACGTGGTGTGCAGCCAGGGTTTCAGCGGGCTCGCTCCCTTTGGGCGCGAAGTCGCCGCCGCGGGCAAGTTGTTCACGCCGCACACGTGGGGCAACGGCATTGGCGTGTTAGCGAACCTGCACCTGATCGCTGGCACGGTCGGCCACGAAGGCTCGCAGTGGGTGGAGTGGCCGTTCGACCCGCCGGAATGGACGCTTGAGCGTCGTGACTACCCGCTGGTCACGCCGCTGGAGGCAGACGGTGGCTGGTCGACGCTGACCGAGGAACCGGGTCTTGGTGCCGCGCTGGACGAGGAAGCACTGCTGGCCACCGCCAGCAGCCAAGCCACGTTCCAGTAGCCGATCCGGCCTCTGGGGGTCTCATTCCGGTAACGTTCGTAAAAGGAACGGGCACGCGTTCCTATTTGGCAGGTAGGCAGGCAATGGCAAGTGCAGCGGTGCCGGTGAACGACCGGTCAAAGATTCATCCGAACAACATTCTCGTCAGCAAGATTGAGTGGCCCACGGTGGCCCTGTTGATCGCGTTCTTTGCGGCGTTTGCATCCGTGATCGCGTGGCAAGACTCAATTCCCTGGCCGCTTGAGATTCTGGCGTATATCTACCTCGGCGGACTGTGGATGTCGTTGGGACACGAGTTGCTGCACGGTCACCCGACACCGTGGACAACTGTCAACACCGCGATCGGCATCATCCCACTTTCGTTCTGGGTGCCATTCCTGCGCTACAAGACGATGCACATCAAGCATCACCAGTCCGATCTGACCTTCCCGGAGGATGACCCCGAGTCGTTCTACGTCGCGCCCGAGCTGTGGCAGGACGCGGGCACGATCCGCCGCGTCTATCTGCTGTTTCTCCGCACGATCCCCGGTCGGCTGACGGTGGGAGTCGTGCGCGGCATTGTTCGCTTTTGGCGACGCGAAGTCCGCCTCGCCAGCGATGGTCGAGTGGCCAAGCCATGGGCAGGGCACCTCGTTGCTTCGCTCGCACTCGGCTGGTTGCTGTTCGGAGTTCTCAACGTGTCGCCTTGGACATACGTCATCGGCTTCTGCCTTGGTGGTTCGGCGTGCACACAGTTGCGCTCGTTCCTGGAGCACGCGGCGGTACCCGAGGGCACGCGTTCGGCGGTGGTCAACGCCGGACCTGTGATGTCGTTGCTGTACCTCAACAACAACTTGCACCACACACACCACGGCTCGCCCGACTTGGCGTGGTATCGCATCCCGGCGTTGCACCGCGCGTGGGGAAGTGATGCCAAAGCCGAGCAGGGTGCCGGGCTGTATCGCGGTGGGTATTTGCAAGTGTGCCGCATGTACTTCTTCCGTCCGTTCTGTCAGCCGGATCACCCGCTGTCGGCAGGCGCACGTCCATTGGGAGCGCGTGGTTTGCGGTGATCGCATCGCTTGCGATGTATCCGCTGCCGCAGGTGCGTGACGCAACAAACGAACTCTGGGCCGCGATTCGGACGAATCTCGGACGGGGACCCGATCAACTTGGGTGGCCTGATCAACTTGAGTGGACCGTGTTCACGCCGCACGTGTGGCGCGAGCCGAACCTGCTGCTCGCGCAGTGTTGTGGTTGGCCGCTTGTTGCCGAGTTGCCCGACACGGTTGCCGTCGTCGGGACGTTCGACTACGCGGTACCCGACTCGCACGATGGGACCTATCGCTCGCGAATCGTCACCGGCACCGATCGTTCGTTGGACGAACTGCGCGCGGACGCAAATACGTTGGCCGCAGTCAATGACCACGTGAGCCTGTCTGGGTGGATCAGCCTCCAGCACGCGTGGCGTGGCCAGCCCAAGAACTTCGTCACCGGCGCTCACATCGAAAGCTGTCGCGCGCTCCTTGCCGCTCGTGCACAAGTCGCGTCTATCGACGCGGTGACGTGGAACCTGTTCGAAGAGTTCGAGCCGGCTGCCGTCGCTGGCCTGCGAATCATCGGACAAGGCCCTCGTGTTCTGTGTCTGCCCATCTTCGTGCCTGCTCAGTTCAAGGCGTACGTGCCCGAGCTGCGCTCTGCGATCGCGGCAGCCGTCGCCGATCCAACGCTGGCAGCAGCCCGAGCGGCGTTGCGCATCCGGGGCTTCGTCCCGCGCGACCGCTCCGACTATCTGCCGTTGCTCAACCTTCTCGACTGACACCGGTTGGGCGCGAAGGCCGCCGCCGGGATTGATACGAAACCGCGCCCAACGCTGCGATATGGCAGGCTCATAGCGCATGGCGCAGTCTTCTGAATCTGGTTCTGGGGGCGGACGTCGGGCCGCGCCCGCTGCCGCCTCGGCCGTAGAACTCGGGCGCGACGGCGTCACTCTGGCGCAGGTCGTTGGCGTTGCTCGCAGCGGAGTCAACGTTTACCTCGGGGTGAAGGCTCGCGCGGCGATGCAAGCATCGGCGGCGTTGGTCGATGGCTTCGTGGCGGGCGACGTGGCTGTGTACGGGGTCAACACCGGCTTCGGTTCGCTGGCGGACAAGGCGATCCCGGCGCAGCGCACGGCCGAGTTGCAGGTCGCGCTGGTGCGGTCGCATGCGACAGGCATGGGCGAACCGATTGAGGTGGAAGTTGTGCGCGCAATGTTGTTGCTACGCGCCCGGAGCCTGGCGATGGCGTTCTCCGGCGTGCGGCCCGAGCTCGTCGAGCGCCAAACAGCGCTGTTGAACGCAGCAATCACGCCTGTCGTCTATGAGCACGGGTCGTTGGGCGCGAGCGGCGACCTCGCACCGCTGAGCCATTGCGCGTTGGCGTTGATTGGCGAGGGCGAGGTGTGGGCGCGCGACGGCGAACGACAGCCGACGGCGCGTGCACTGGCCGATGCCGGACTGCAACCGGTCGCCCTGCGCGCGAAGGAAGGCCTCGCGCTGATCAACGGCACCGACGGCATTCTCGGGATGCTGTGTTTGGCCGTGCACGACCTCAGCGTGTTGTTGCGCATCGCCGATGTGACTGCCGCGATGACGGTGGAAGGCTTGCTCGGCACCGACCGGGCCTTCGCCGCCGACCTGCAAGCACTGCGTCCGCAGGTGGGCCAGGCCGTGAGCGCGCGCAACCTCACCCGCTTGCTCGCCGACTCCGCGATTGTTGCCAGCCATCGCGAGGGCGACACGCGCGTGCAGGATGCGTATTCGCTGCGTTGTACTCCGCAAGTACACGGCGCCGCACTCGACACAGTTGATTACGCGCGCACGATCGCTGAACGCGAACTGCGCGCGGCCATCGATAACCCGATGATCTTGCCCGACGGCCGCGTCGAGAGCTGCGGCAACTTCCATGGCGCGCCGTTGGCAATGGTGTGCGACTTCTTGGCTATCGCAGCGAGCGAAGTCTCGGCCATCGCAGAACGGCGCACCGACCGGATGCTCGATGTCGCTCGCTCGCAGGGCTTGCCACCGTTCTTGTCGCCCGACGCGGGTGTCAACAGCGGCATGATGATCGCGCACTACACGCAAGTGGCGATGGCGCTCGAAAATCAGCGTTTGGCGGTGCCTGCCAGCGTGCAAAGCATGCCGACCAGTGCAATGCAGGAAGACCACGTCTCCAATGGGTGGGCCGCGGCGCGCAAGTTGCGGCGTTCGATCGACAACCTGCGGCGCGTGCTCGCCGTCGAGTTGGTGTGCGCCGCCGCGGCGATCGATTTGCGTGGTCCGCTGTCACCAGCCCCCGCCACATCCGCGGCGGTTCATGCGCTGCGCTCTCGAGTCGCTGGCCCGAGCGCCGATCGTTGGCTGTCGCCCGATCTACGCGCCGCCGAACATCTGCTCGCCGATGGCGCCGTGCTCGAAGCGGTCGAAGCAGCAATTGGTCCTCTGGAGGTTCTCTGATGCTGGGTGCTCGCCCCGTTCGTGCCGCTCGCGGGACGGACCTGAACTGTCTCGGCTGGCCGCAAGAGGCCGCCTATCGCATGATGCACAACAACCTCGACCCGGAAGTGGCCGAGCGTCCAGACGACCTGGTGGTCTACGGCGGCACAGGACGCGCCGCGCGCAGTTGGGACGCGTTCGATGCAATGGCACGCACGCTGACCACGTTGAAGGCCGATGAGACCATGTTGGTGCAGTCGGGCAAACCGGTCGGCGTGTTCCGCACGCACGAGTGGGCGCCGCGCGTGTTACTGGCCAACAGCAACCTGGTGCCCGAGTGGGGGAACTGGGAGGAATTCCGTCGCCTCGAGGCAATGGGCCTGACGATGTATGGCCAGATGACTGCTGGCTCGTGGATCTACATCGGGACGCAAGGAATTCTGCAGGGCACGTACGAATGCTTCGCCGAGATTGGGCGGCGCAAGTTCAACAAGCCCGGCTACAACGGCACGCTTGCGGGCACGATCACGCTGACCGCCGGCCTGGGTGGCATGGGTGGTGCGCAACCGTTGTCGGTGACGATGAACGACGGAGTAGCGCTCTGCATCGACGTCGATGCGACGCGCGTGCAGCGGCGGGTGGAGACGCGCTACCTCGACGAAATCGCCGACTCGCTCGACGACGCAGTCGCGCGCTGCATCAGGGCGCGCGACGAGAAGCGGCCGCTGTCGGTGGGCTTGGTCGGTAACGCCGCCGTCTTGGTTCCGCGCTTGTTGGAGATGGATTTCCCAGCCGACATCGTCACTGACCAGACGAGCGCACACGATCCGCTCAGTTATGTGCCCGTAGATCTGACGCCGGAAGCGACGGCTGCGATGGCACGCGAGAACCCGCAAGAGTTGATTCGCCGCAGTCGCGAGAGCATGGCCACGCATTGCCGGGCGATGGTCGGCTTCCTCGACAAGGGCAGCGAGGTCTTCGACTATGGCAACAGTTTGCGCACCGAAGCCAAGCTCGGCGGCTTCGAGCGCGCCTTCGATTATCCCGGCTTCCTACCCGCCTATATCCGCCCATTGTTTTGCGAGGGCAAGGGGCCGTTCCGCTGGGTGGCACTCAGTGGCGACCCGGCAGATATCGCGGCGACGGATCGCGCCGTGCTGGAGGAGTTTCCCGATGATGCGCCGCTGCACCGCTGGATCAAGATGGCGAGCGAGCGGGTTGCGTTCCAGGGCTTGCCAGCGCGTATCTGCTGGCTCGGGTACGGCGAACGCCATCGCCTCGGTTTGCGTTTTAACGAGATGGTGCGGCGCGGCGAGTTGAAGGCACCGATCGTGATTGGTCGCGATCACCTCGACAGCGGCTCTGTCGCTTCTCCGTATCGCGAAACGGAGTCGATGCTCGACGGTTCGGATGCGATCGCCGATTGGCCGTTACTCAACGCGCTAGTCAACACGTCGAGTGGCGCGACCTGGGTGAGCATTCACCACGGTGGCGGCGTCGGTATCGGCCGCAGCATTCACGCAGGCATGGTGGCGCTCGCCGATGGCACCGACCTGGCCGCACAGAAGCTCGAGCGCGTGCTGATCACCGATCCGGGCATGGGCGTGATTCGTCACGCGGACGCTGGCTACCAGCGGGCGATCGACGTCGCCGATGAACGAGACGTGCGCCTGCCCATGCGCGAGAGTTGAGCCGTGGCTGTTCGAGAGATTCTGCACGTCGGCAATCCGTTGCTGCGTGAACGGTCGCGCGAGATCACCCGTGACGAACTGGCGTCAGCTGAGATGCAGCAATTGATCGACGACTTGGTCGACACAATGCACGCAGCCAGCGGCGCGGGCATTGCTGCTCCACAGGTCGGCGAGCTGGTGCGGATCGCGACGATCGAGGTCACGAACAACCCGCGCTACCCGTACAAGCCGGCGATTCCGCTGACAGTTGTGGTCAACCCTGTGATCGAGCCGGTCGATGAAGAGCTCGTGGAAATCAACGAGGGCTGCCTGTCGGTGCCGAACATGCGCGGCAACGTGATGCGCTTCGTCAACGTACGCGTGCGTTTCTGGGAGCGCGACGGGTCCGAGCGCGACGAAATCTGGCGTGGCCTGAAGGCGGGAACGTTTCAACACGAGTGCGATCACCTCGACGGTCTGCTGTTCCTAGATCGCGTGCACGACACAACGAGCCTCACCACGTGGGAACAGTTCGAGCGCTTTCATCGGGCGGCTTTCGTGGAACGGATCACCGCCTTCGTTGAGCGGGTCGGTTCGTAGGTGTCGCGCTACTGGTGTGAACTTGCGTGGGTCAGCGGCGACCAGGCGACGGCCGCCGTTCTGATCGAGGTGGCGGGCGACCGAATCACCGCAATCACTTCCGGGATTGAATGCCCGAGCGACGCTACGCGCTTGCACGGTCTCACCTTGCCCGGACTTGCTAACGCGCACAGCCACGCGTTTCATCGGGCGCTGCGCGGTCGCACGCAGGTGGGCAGTGGCTCGTTCTGGACGTGGCGCGAGGTGGTGTACTCCGCATCAAGCAAGTTGCAGCCGGACAGCTATTTCCGGCTGGCGCGCGCGGTGTACGGCGAGATGGCGCTGGCAGGCATCACGTCGGTCGGTGAATTCCATTACCTACATCACGATGTGGGCGGTGCTGCGTACGCCGACCCGAACGCGATGAGTGCCGCGCTCGCGGCAGCAGCCGCCGAGGCTGGCATTCGCATCACGTTGCTCGACTGCTGCTATCTGCACGGCGGCTTGGGCGCAGCTGGCCACACGCAGTTGAACCCGGCACAACAACGATTCAGCGACGGCAACGTCGAGTCGTGGGCGCAACGAGCGGATGCAGCCGGTTCGCTGCGATCCGCGACATGCCGGCCGGGTGCTGCGGTGCATTCCGTTCGCGCTGTCGACGCGGCAAGTATCGAGCAAGTGGCCGCGTGGGCACGCGAGCGCGATCTGCCGCTGCACGCGCACGTCTCCGAGCAGCAGGCCGAGAACGAGCAGTGCATCGCGGCCTATGGCCTGACTCCGACGGCACTCCTCGGCGATCACGGCGCGATTGGCAAGTCGTTCACCGCGGTGCACGCCACACACTTGGCTGGCGCCGACTTTGGTCAACTTGGTCGTGCGGAGTGCACGGTGTGCCTGTGCCCAACGACTGAGCGCGACCTCGCCGACGGCATCGGCTCCGCGCTGGCCTTGCGCAACGAAGGTGCGCGGCTGGCGGTTGGCAGCGATTCGCAAGCTGTCATCGACCTGTTCGTCGAGGCGCGCGGCATCGAACTGCACGAACGACTCGCGACGCAGGTTCGCGGTAGTCACAACGCGCCGTCGCTGCTGACGGCGACCTGCGCCAACGGCCAGCGCGCGCTGGGTTGGGACGAGGCGGGTGAATTGGCGGTCGATCGGCTGGCCGACTTCATCACGCTCCGCCTCGACACCGTGCGCACCGCCGGTAGCCCGGCGTCGTCCGCGTTAGAGACGGCTGTCTTCGCCGGCGCCGCGGCCGATGTGCATCACTCAGTCGTCGGCGGCCAGGTAATAGTGGCCGATGGTCACCACGTGCGGCTTGACGTCGCTCACGAACTGCATACAACGATCACAGGGTTGATGGACGGCGCATGAGTGTCGTCGTCGACAACATCGGGCTGTTGGTCACCAACGATCCAGCGTTGGGGGAGGGGCCACTCGGCATCATCCGCGGTGCTTCGGTGGTTTTCGACAGGGGCCTCATCGTCTCCGTCGGCCCCGGCGGTCAGATCGCCGACGTGCACATCGATGCTGGCGGCATGTGTGTCATTCCGGGCTTTGTCGACAGCCATACGCATCTCGTCTTCGCTGGTGATCGCGGTGACGAGTTCGCAGCGCGCATGGCTGGCCAGCCATATTCGGCGGGCGGAATTCAGACATCGGTTGCCGCAACGCGCGCCGCATCAACCTCGGAGTTGGCGAGCCTGACCAACGGTCGCCGCGAAGAAGCGCGCCGCGCGGGCATCACCACTGTCGAGATCAAGTCGGGCTACGGGTTGGATGCGGCCAACGAGACTCGTTGCCTGCAAGTCGCCGAGCAATTCAGCAACGACACGACGTTTCTCGGCGCGCATGTGGTGCCGCCCGAGTTTGGCGATCGCACCGACGATTACGTGCACCACGTGTGCACCGACATGCTTGCCGCTGCCGCACCGCACGCGCGCTGGATCGACGCGTTCTGCGAGATCGGTGCGTTCGATGCTGATCAGTGCCGCGCGGTGTTGACCGCGGGCAAGGCCGCCGGGCTGGGCGGCCGATTGCATGCCAACCAGCTCAGCCCCGGCCCGGGTGTGCAACTGGCGGTCGAGATGGGTTGTGCCTCGGCCGATCACTGCACCTTCCTCACCGACGCCGACATCGCCGCGCTCGCTGCCAGTGACACCATCGCCACCTTCCTGCCGGCGACCGACTTCAGTACTCGCCAGCCGTACCCGAACGCTCGCCGGGCGATCGACGCGGGCGTCAAGGTCGCGCTGGCGACGAACTGCAACCCGGGAAGTAGCTACACCACCTCAATGTCGTTCTGCATTGCACTCGCCGTGCGCGACCTGCGGATGACGGCGGACGAGGCATTGCAGTCAGCAACCCTCGGGGGTGCACGCGCCTTGCAACGCAACGACGTCGGTGTCGTGGCGCCGGGCAAGCGTGCCGACATGGTTCTGTTGTCCGCGCCCTCGTACACGCACCTCATTTACCGACCTGGTGTGCCATTGATTCATCAGGTCATTGAGGCAGGCCAGCTGGTGGTTACACCTATCACCTAGCGGGTACGGGGGCGTCAGGCCGCCGCCGCCGTTCTTCGTGGTCGTTGTTGTTGTTGTTGTTGTGGAACGGGGCAGTGGATGGTGGTGCCGTTGGGGAGTTGTATTCGCAGGTTGTGGGTGTTGCCTAACACTTTTACGCCTGGTCGATGTTTTTCGTGGTGGTGGTGGCAGCACCAGAGGGCGGCGTTGTTGAGGTCGG
>Ga0105047_10002541_pt1 | contig 32498 bp, 29 predicted proteins | sample MAT04_FD_78384 | JGI IMG/M metagenome (GOLD analysis project Ga0105047, IMG submission 78384) | Freshwater microbial communities from Lake Fryxell liftoff mats and glacier meltwater in Antarctica - MAT-04 (megahit assembly) | ecosystem: Environmental > Aquatic > Freshwater > Ice > Liftoff... | reverse complement strand
GTGCCGTTGTGACTACCGGTGCCGTTGTGAAAGCAACGGTCAGCCCGACGCCGAGCGGCGACGAACTCGCCGCCATCGTCGCTGCGGTCGAAGTGTTGTGGCCGCGACCGGTGATTACCGCCGCGTCGCAAAACCCGTTGCGAACACCGACGTGGCGCTTCAGCGGTCGTTGGTGGGCAACGCCACTGGCCGTAAGGCGCGATCGCCCGTTTCGTTAAGGCTACGCTCGCCGCCATGAGCACAATGCCTCCTCCCCCTCCGCCGTCTTCCGTCCCGCCCGGCTATCAGCCGTACGCCGCTGGCGGCGCTGCGATGTCGTATGCCAGTTGGGGCGCCCGCGTCGGCGGCGCGATCCTGAACAGCCTCTCCAGTTGGCTGTTCTATTTGCCCGCAATGATTGCCTTCTTCGCGGGACCCCGTGAGTACACGGAGTGCACGATTAACGACGAGCCGGGGCTCTGCAAGTTGCCGACCTCGCAAGGCTGGGTGATCATCGCCGTACTCGGCGCGGTGGGCCTCGTCGCCTTCTTCGTGATGTACTCCAAGGCAGTCGGCAAGACCGGGCAGTTTTGGGGTCACCGCGGCGCAGGGGTGCGGATTGTCGATGCAACCACCGGTGGACCGATTGGTGCTGGCAGGGCGTTCGGTCGCTACTTTGCCCACATCCTCGACGCAATCCCGTGCTACCTCGGGTTCCTGTGGCCACTTTGGGATCAGAAGAAGCAGACCTTCGCCGACAAGATCACCGGCACGGTTTCAGTTCGCGCCTGACCCCCGTCTCACAGCCCCGGTGGACATCACGACGGTCGCCGACGACTTGATCGTGCGCCAAGACGGCGACGTTGTCGTTCGTCTCGAGAACCTGGGCGCGCTGGAGGATCGATGCTGCAACATCCCGCTGCGGTAAGAGACGCATTTGAACACGGTGCCGACACGTTTCTCGATGTACTACGCGGCGTGTCCACCGAACAATGGGACGCTCCGGAGGCGCTCGGCGACCTGACAACCCGCGAGCTTGCCGCGCACACGCTGCGCGCGTTCATCACGATCGAGGGCTATCTGGTCGCTGAACCGCAGACCGAGCGTGTGCTCGCCGACGCTGGCGAGTACTACACAGCCGCGCTCAGCGACCCAAGCGTGCACGAGGGCGTTGCAACGCGGGCACGCCAAGCTGGTCGGCAATTGATTGATCCGGTCGGCGAGGCGGAGGTCACGGTGGCGCGCGTGCTCGCATTGGTTGCGTCAACAGCGAACGACGAGCCCGTCAACACGTTCGTGGGGCAAATGACGCTCAGCGAGTACCTTGCGACGCGCGTCGTCGAATTGGGCGTCCACACGCTCGACCTCGCCCGTGCGACAGGTCAGCCTGCCGAGTTGCACCGCGACACAAGCGCGGTGGTGCTTTCAGTACTCACGCAACTGGCGTCGCCAACGCACCTCATTCTCGCGCTGACTGGTCGGCAGTCGCTGCCCGATGATTACAACCTGCTGCGCTGAACGCTATGACGCTTCCGCTGAGCGACCTGCGGGTCATCGATCTCTCGACGGTGCTCGCCGGGCCGAACTGCGCCCGCTATCTGGCCGACTTCGGTGCACAGGTGATCAAGGTCGAGCACCCCGACGGCGGCGACAGCTTGCGCAACATGGCGTGGCGCGACCCGCGCGATGGCGAGGGCATGTGGTGGAAGTTGGTAAACCGCAACAAGCGCACCATTGCTCTCGACCTGAAGGCTGCGGCCGACCTGGCGGTGTTGCGCGCGTTGGTCGCCGATGCGGATGTGTTAGTCGAGAACTTCCGTCCGGGCACGTTGGAGCGACTAGGGCTCGGGCCGGACGCGCTGCACGAGATCAATCCAAAGTTGATCATCACGCGCGTGACCGGTTTCGGGCAGACCGGTCCTTACGCAAGTCGCCCAGGCTTCGCGACGATCGCCGAGGTGATGAGCGGGCTATCAGCGATCAGTGGCCTGCCCGAGGGGCAACCACTGCTGCCACCGATCGCACTCACCGATGAGGTCACCGGAGTGGTCGCTGCGTTCGCCACGATGGTTGCGTTGCACAGCGGCGTGGGTCAAGTTGTCGATGTCAGTTTGCTGGAGAGCATGTTCCAGCTGATGGGTCCGTTGATTACCCGCTACCGCCTCACCGGCGAGCAACAGGAACGTCTCGGTGCTGGCCTTCCATACAGCGTGCCGCGCGGCACCTACGAATGCAGCGACGGCAAGTGGGTCGGGCTGAGCGCGTCGAGCGATTCGGTCGCGGCGCGTGTGCTGCGCGTGCTTGGTGTTGACGACGACGCGCGCTTCGATACGTTCACGGCGCGCATGGAACATCGCGAAGAGTTGGAGTCGGTGATGGCCGACTGGTGCCGTCGCCATCCACAAGCCGAAGTGTTGGCGACGTTCAGCGCCGCCGAGGCGGCGATCGGCCCGGTGATGGACATGGCTGACATCAGCGTCGATCCGCACTATGCCGTGCGCGAAGCAATCGTCGAGGTGGAAGGCACGCCGATGCAAGGGCTGCTCGCCAAGTTGAGCGCGACGCCAGGTGCGTTGCGCTGGCAGGGTCGCGGCCTTGACGCCGACGGCGACGAGATCAGAGAGAAAGGTTGGACGCAATGAACACGAAGAAGCGTGCGTACATCGCGGGGCCGCTGTTTGATGAGGGCGAGCGCTGGTGGATTGAGAGCGTCGAGAAGTTGGTCGCTGAGGCCGGCTTCGAGACTTTCTTGCCACATCGCGACAACCCGCCGAAGGACCAGTTCAACGTGCGAACGATCTTCGAGAACGACAAGCGCGGTATCGACCAGTGCGATTTGGTTGTCGCCAGCCTAAACGGTGTCATCACCGACGACGGCACCGCTTGGGAGTTGGGCTATGCGTACGCTCGCGGCAAATACCTGATCGGGTTGCACACGGACTGGCGGCGGCGCTTCCCCGACGAGGTCGTCAATCTGATGCTCGAGTGTTCGCTGCACCGACTGGTGCAGTCGCTCGACGATCTGCGGCTTGCGCTGGCGGAGTACAGCTCAGCTGGTGCGTAGGCCGATCGGGCAACTGACGCCCGTGCCACCGATGCCGCAATAGCCGTTCGGATTCTTGGCGAGATACTGCTGGTGATACGCCTCGGCGTAAAAGAAATCGGCGAGTGGCTTCACCTCGGTAGTGATTTCGCCGAACCCGGCGGCGGTGAGCTGTTCTTGGAACATCGCACGACTCGCTTCGACCGTGACCGCCTGAGCTGCATCGGTGGTGTAGATCGCGCTGCGGTACTGCGTGCCCATGTCGTTGCCTTGGCGCATGCCCTGCGTCGGATCGTGATTTTCCCAGAACACCTTGAGCAGCTTCTCGTAGCTCAACTTGGCCGGATCGAACACCACCAGCACGGCTTCGGTGTGGCCAGTTCGGCCACTGCACGTTTCTTCGTAGGTCGCGTTCGACGTGAAGCCGCCGGCGTAGCCAACGGCAGTGGTGTACACACCGTCGGTCTGCCAAAACTTACGCTCGGCGCCCCAAAAGCATCCGAGTCCGAAGACCGCGGTCTGCAAGCCTGCGGGCCACGGGCCAGTCAGCGGTGCGTCAAGCACGAAGTGTTTGGCGGGAACGGGAATCGGATCGGCACGACCGGGCAGCGCAGTGTCGGCGGTGACCATCTCAGACTTTTGGCGGAACATGTGTCCAGGCTACGAGGCACGCGCTCAATGTTCCAGTCGTTGGATGTCGATGGTTAGTTGTCAGAAACCTGCCAGCTACATTGCGGATTTCATGTTGCATCCCGCCGTGACCATCCGATCGTTCGCCGCCCACGACGTGCTGGCGGCGATGGATCTCAACAACGCCAACACCCCAGAGCTCAACGAGCTCGACGAAGCAGAAGTGGTCCGGCTGGCCGGGCTCTCCGTGTCGGCGCTGGTGGCTGAGGTGACGGGTGACGACGGGCGCACTCGGTTCGCCGGCTTCTGCTGGGTACTTGGTCCCGGCATGCCGTACGCCAGCCTCAACTACGGCTGGTTCAGTCGCCAGTACAGCGAGTTCGTTTACCTCGACCGCATAGCGGTGCACGCCGACTTCCGCCGGTTCGGCATCGGACGCGGCTTCTACGACGCATTGGTCGAGCAGTTCACCAACAGTCATCCCGTGCTGTTGTGCGAGGTCAATGTGCGCCCGCGCAACGAGACCTCATTGAAGTTTCATCACTCGATCGGTTTTCGCGAGGTTGGCCAGCAAGACACCGACGGAGGCACGAAAACCGTCAGCCTGTTGGAGCTAGCGCTGAACAAGTCGTAGGTGAAGGTGCTAGGTACGATTGCGCGATGCGTATCGCTGCCGTGCAACACGACACCGTTTGGAACGATTGCGACGCGAACTTCGCACGCTTGGCTCCAATGGTCGCCGCGGCGGCCGCTGGTGGTGCTCGATTGGTGCTACTCACCGAGATGTTCTCGACCGGTTTCGCCGTCGACGGCTCGATGCACGTCGAACCCGAGGGTGGGCCGTCGGCGCAATTTCTCGCCGCACAAGCTGCCGAGCACGGCGTGTGGGTATGCGGCAGTTGCCCCGAGATTCCTGCGGGCAGCGACCCGAACGACAAACGACCGGCGAACAGTTTTGTGCTGGCCGGGCCTGACGGAACCGTGCACCGCTATCACAAGATTCATCCGTTCACCTATGGCGGTGAGGCCGATCACTTCCGCGCGGGCAGCAAGTTGGTGCAACTCGAGATCGAAGGCGTCCGCGTCAGCCCCTTGGTCTGTTACGACCTGCGTTTCGCGGACGAGTTCTGGCAACTCGCGCTGACAACCGACGTGTACCTCGTGCCTGCCAACTGGCCCGAGGGTCGGCGCAATCATTGGATGTCGCTGCTGCAAGCGCGGGCCATCGAGAACCAGGCATATGTCGTCGGCTGCAATCGCGTCGGTGAAGGCGGCGGGTTGACGTACGTCGGCGACAGTCGCATCGTCGATCCGCTCGGCGAATTGCTCGCGACCGGCTCGCAGCACGAGACCATCCTGTTCGCCGATATCGAGCCAGCCACGGTCGCGGCAACCCGCGACCGCTTCCGCTTCCTACAAGACCGCCGCTAAGTGCGGGGGTTTGCTGCACTTTCGTGTGTGACGGGGGGTTTCGTGCACGCCTGCGGGCACGAAACCCCCGCACGCACGAAACCCCCGCACCTTTATGCCAGAGTTTGGAGGCGGGTGACGGCTTCGTCGAGCACTTCGAAGCGCTTGCAGAACGCGAAGCGGACGAGGTGTCGTCCTTCGTGCTTGTTCGCGTAGAACACTTCGTTGGGAATAGCGACGACACCGCACCGCTTCGGCAGCTCGCGACAGAACGCAAGGCCATCGCCGTCGGCGCGCAGTGGACGAATGTCGACAGTCACGAAGTAGGTGCCCTGCGTCGGATACACGGTGAAGCCTGCCCTGTGTAACCCGGGCAGCAGACGATCACGTTTCGCTTGCAAGTCGGCGCCGAAATCGCGGAAGTACGACTCGGGAAGCCCGAGTCCAACGGCAATCGCCGGCTGGAACGGAGCACCGTTCACGTACGTAAGGAACTGTTTCGCCGTACGTGCGGCAGCGACCAACGGTGCCGGGCCACACAGCCAACCGATCTTCCAACCTGTTGTGTTAAACGTTTTGCCGCCACTCGAGATGCTCAACACGCGATCGCGCATGCCAGGTAGCGTCGCCATCGGAATGTGTTGCGTGCCGTCGAACGTGAGATGTTCGTAGACCTCGTCGGTCAGGACAATCAGATCGTGTTCGATCGCTAGGCCAGCGATGATCAACAACTCGTCGCGACTCAGCACCTTGCCGGTCGGGTTGTGTGGCGTGTTGATCAGCAGCAGCTTCGTCTTCGGCGTGATCGCGGCGCGCAACTCGGCAACATCGAAGCCGTAGTCCGGCGGACGCAGAGTCACTGGCTTGGCCACGGCTCCTGCAAGCGCGATGCACGCCTGATAGCTGTCGTACATCGGCTCGAACAGCACAACTTCATCACCGGTGTCGAGCAGTGCCAGCAGCGCGCCTGCAAGCGCTTCCGTCGCACCGGCCGTCACCAACACTTCCGTGTCGGGGTTGTACGTCAGCCCGTAGAAGCGTTGCTGGTGCTCGGCGATCGCGTTGCGCAGCACCGGCATGCCCGGCCCCGGCGGATACTGATTGAGCCCGCCGTTGATCGCCGCGATCGCAGCATCGAGTACTTCACGCGGCCCATCGGTGTCGGGGAAGCCTTGGCCGAGGTTGACGCTGTCGGTCGCCACCGCGAGCGCCGACATCTCGGCGAAGATCGTCGTGCCGAAGCCCTGCAACTTGGCCGTGAGATGTGGCATTCGCGTCATGGCAGATTTTCGGGGCCAAAGCTGAACGGCAACAACTCCTCGAGCGTGAAGCTGCGCCGAAGTCCTTCCGGCCCGCACGAGTGAATCGGAACGGTCACATCGGCGAACTCGCGAATTTTCTGCCGGCAACCGCCGCAGCACGTGCCCATGATCGGACCACTACTGAGTGTGAGTACGGTGGTGATGCGCCGCTCACCAGCTGAAACCATCGCCGCGATCGCGCTCGCCTCGGCGCACCAACCCTGCGGATAGGCAGCGTTCTCGACGTTGCAGCCGGCGTAGATTTTTCCGCTGGCGCTGCGCACCGCGGCTCCAACGGGGTAATGGCTGTACGGGGCATGTGCGTTGGCATGCGCGGCGAGCGCGGCATCGAATAGCTCTTGCAGTTCTGGAGTCATGACTCGACCCTACTGTCGTCAAGAAATCGGAGTGACGGAAACTCCGCCGACAAGTACCGCGATGCGCCAGCCATCACTGTCGACGAACTCTCCAGGCTGCAGCAGATCGATGAACGGCGCTGTGCCGACCAGCGGAACGATCGTTTGCACCGCGCCCTCGGCTAACAGCACACGATGCACCGTCACACCACCAGTGGGCAGGTGCGCATTGAAGCCATCGGCGCTCAACACTTCGACGGTCAGGTAGTTGCCGTCTGCGAGTGCGATCAGCGCGAGTCGCGTTCCGGTGGCACCGGTGGAGGGTTGCAACTGCACAGTCCCGCCGGCGGCCGGAGCCACCCACACATCCGACTCCGGCAACCAACCGGCGAACAAGCGGTTGATCGCCAACGTGTCGGGACCGTCGCGGCGCGCCGCATCTACGTCGCGCGGTGCCGCGCTGTTGCTCATCAAGTCGATTGCACTTTGATACGGCTGTGCGGCACCACTCACAAAGCCACTGTGCGTCCAGCCCAACGTGTGACCGAGTTCGTGCTCGACCAGATCCATCGGCGGCTGATCCGCCCAGTCCGGATGAAAGTCACTGGCCCCGATGTACGCCGAACGGCGCGAATCAAGAACAGAGCACGGCGGTTCGGCGGGACACGGAACGCCGCCGCTTCCGAAACCTCCCGGCTGCTCGGGGCGATGCTCGGCATCGGCGACCACCAAGACAGCATCGGTTGTGTCGTCGGCGCCGACGATTGCCTGATCGACGCAGATCTCCGGACCTTGATCGATGGCGAGCGTGGCCTCGCCCCCGGCGCGAAACTGCGGTTGGTACTGACCGTGCGAGATCGTCGCGAAGTAGGGAGTGACGCGCGTGTTGAGAATCGCCACGACCCCCGAGGCCGTCAGCGGCAACCGCAGCGGCAAGCCGAAATACAGCGCAACTGTCGAGTCGGCAGGAACATGGCAGATCCACACCTCAATGTCGTCGACACCCTCGGCGCGCCATGACCCGGCATCACGAATCGCCAGCAACGGGCGCGCCGCATCCAGAGGCGCACTTGGCGATGTCGCCGTAACCGTGGCCAGCGTTGATGAACTCGTTGACGACGTGTCGCCCCCGGCGCTGTCGCGCCCGCATGCCGTAAGCGGAAGCACAGCAAGCAGCAGCAAAGCTGGCAGCAGCACGACTCGCCAAGCAAGAACTCGGGTCCACGCAATCTGCTGCACGCACGAGAATACGTTCCAAGGCACCCATCGTTCGCGTCGCGTGGCACCATGGAGGTATGCCGGTTTCCACACTTCGCAGGCGACTACTCGGAAATCCCTTCTCACGCACGGTTCTCTCGGTCTGGGCTTGGCTGATGCTGGGGGTCATCGTCGTGATCTGGTTGCCGTTGGTGTTCGTCGTCTGGGTTGTCACGGTGCCGTTCGACCGCGGTCGCTACGGGCCGGGATGGTTGTTTCGCAAATTGTGCGTGGTGCACACCTGGGTGAACCCGCTGTGGCGGTTCAGTACAAGCGGAGTAAAGATCGATGACCCGCGGCGACCGTACGTCGTGGTCGCCAACCACGAGAGTTTCGCCGACATGTTCTTGATCTCGCATCTTCCGTGGGAGATGAAGTGGCTGTCGAAGGAAGACTTCTTCAAGTATCCGCTCGTTGGCTGGCTGATGCGCATGTCGGGCGACATCAAGCTGATCCGCGGCGATAAGCAGAGCATTGTGTCGGCGATGCGTGGCGCGGCAGACCGACTCGAAAAGAGAGTCAGCGTGATGCTGTTCCCGGAAGGAACACGGACGATGGATGGCGAGTTCGGCGTTTTCAAAGACGGCGCCTTTCGATTGGCCATCGAGACTGGCCACCCGATCCTGCCGTTGGCCGTTGCGGGGACTCGGCAAGCAATCCCGAAAGGCGATTGGCGCTTCGACGTCACCACTGCCGAGGTGCGCGTGTTGGCGCCGATCGACACCACCGGTATGACGCAAGACGACGTGCCAGCGCTGCGCGATCGAGTGCGCGAACTCATCCGGGCCGAAGTCGCGCTGATGAAGGGCTGACGCCCCGCATGCCTCGCCTGTTTGCCAGCGACGATGACCGCGATCTAGTCCGCGCCGAGCGCGACGTGCGCTCCGCGTTTACTGGGCTCGACCTCGATCTCACTTCGTTGGCTGCGGTGTCGAACATCTTCCGCGCCGCGACGGCAGTACGCAATCACATGGAAGGTGGCGTACTCGCGCAACACGAACTCAGCTGGAGCGCCTTCACCAGTTTGTTCGTGCTTCGCGTGTGGGGCGAGATGGATGCGCGCACGCTGGCTGCGGAAGCGGGAGTGACCGCAGCGACGTTGACCGGCGTGATGAAGACGCTGGAAGCTCGGCAGTTACTGCGCCGCAAAACCGACCGCGCCGATGGCAGACGAGTGCTCGTCGCGTTGACGACTACCGGCCGCAAAACGGTCGACGAGATCATGCCCGCGTTCAATCGTCACGAAGGGCTGGTCACGCAGGCACTCACCGAGGAAGAACAGATTGACCTTGCCCACGTCTTGCGCACGATCCTGCGCACCGTCGAAGCCATCGACCTCTAAAGGCCGGCGATCTCTAACGGCCAGTCGCTTCGTTCACTAGCCAAGCGAAGGCGGGGTCGACGGTGTCGCTGAGCATTTCCGGGTGCCATTGCACGGCGAACACTTCCGGGCGGCCACTGATCTCGAAGGCTTCGACCACACCATCCTCGGCGGTGCCGGTGACGACGACGCCCTCACCGACGCGACCAACTGCTTGGTGATGCAGACTGTTCGTCGGCACATCACCGCCGTAGATCTTCTCCGCCATGCTGCCCGGCGAGACGCGCACGGTGTGGCAACGATCTAGACGCGGATGATCGACGCGTTGGTGCGCTTCAGCGTCTTCGAGATGCTGTATCAGCGATCCACCGAGTGCGATGTTCAACAACTGCGCCCCGCGGCAAACGCACAACATCGGCAGGCGAGCAGCGAGTGCTGCACGAATCAACGCCAATTCCCAATCGTCGCGACCACGTTCGATCGGGCCAAGTTGCGGATGCGGTGACTCGCCATACAACTCGGGGTCGGGGTCGGCGCCGCCGGTCATCACCAGCCCATCAAGTCGCTGCATGATCTGCGATGGGTCGGTGTTGCGCGTCAGCTGCACAGGCACCGCGCCAGCCTTCTGCAACGCCTTCGGGTACTCACTGAGGTGCACGTCGACTTCTTCACCGCGCAGCGCGATGTAGTCAAACAGCGGAATCGACTCTGCCGGAACACGGCGACCCGACAAACCAATCAATGGCTTCAGGTCCATGAGACACGAATCGGTAGTCGCTTGATGCCACAGATGAAATTGCTGCGCAGTCGTTCGGTTGGCCCATCGAGTTCCACCGCACTGAGCCGCGGCAGCAATTCCTCGAGCAGCACCTTGATCTCCATGCGGGCCAATTGTGCACCCAGGCACAGATGTGGGCTCATCCGACCGAACGCGACGTGGTCGTTGGGTGTGCGATGGATGTCGAAACGGAACGGCTCGGGGAACTGGCGCTCGTCGAAATCGGCTGACGTGAACCAGATCACGACTTTGTCGCCGCGCTTGATCTTCTGTCCGTTGAGCTCCGTGTCCTGCGTGGCCGTCCGACGGAAGTGCATCGTGACCGTGCCCCAACGCAACACCTCTTCGACCGCGCTCTCTACCAACGCAGAGTTGCCGGCGATACACGCATCGCGCAGTTCAGCGAGTTGAGCGGGGTACTCGGCCAACGCTTTCAAGCCCGCCGTCATCGTGTAACGCGACGTGTCGTTGCCCGCGCTGACCATCAGCACAAAGAAGTTCTTGAACTCCAACTCGGTCAGCGACTCACCATCGATGGTGGGCGCGAGCAGCCGTGAGATGACGTCGTCGGTTGGGTGCTGTCGCCGTAACTCCGCCTGCTGTTCCGCGTAGCGATAGAGCTCGAGTGCTGCCGGCGAGCGGAAAGGAATGTGCTTGAACTCGTCGGTGTCGGTCAGGCCCAACGGGTGCGCCGTCATCTCCGGATCGAAGTTGCCGAGTAGCGCGTCGCCGCGCTCGACCAGCCAGTCGCCGTCTTCGTCGGGCACGCCCAACAAGCGGCCGAGCATACGCATAGGTAGTTGCTTGGCGACGCGATCGACGTAGTCGAATCGATCACCAAGATCGCGAGCCTCTTCCACCACCTCGCGTGCGAGCAGTCGAATGCCGTTCTCGTACGCGTACACCTCACGGCGACTAAAGGGCTTGCTGACCAATCGGCGATAGCGCGTATGTTCTGGCGGGTCGTACTCCAACATGTTGCGCCGCGCCGCGAAGTCGTCGGGGTCCATCTCTTCCAGAGTGATGCCCTGGGCGCTCGAGAAGACCTCGACGTTGCGGCTGACGTTCAGCAAATCGTCGTAGCGGGTAACCGCCCAGAAGCCTTTTCCACCGTCGTGTTCTTCGTGCCAACTCACTGGCTCGGCATCGCGCAACCTGCGAAACGTCGCGTGCGGAAATCCGTTGACAAACGAGTCGGGATCGACAATGTCGACGCTCGCATCGCTGTCATGAAAGTCAACGCCCTTACCGTTGACAGAAGCGTCGGGGCCGGCGCTCATCGCTAGACGCCTTCCGCCAACGTTGTTCCGCCAGCGAATGTGGTGCCGACACTGCGCCAGTAGCCACCGATGATTTCGCGCACCTCGAGGCGAGCAATCTCTTCGACCGGGCTGGGCAGCAGCTCGAGCTCGGCATCGCCACTCCACGCTTGACCAAGCTCGACATCAATGCCGCTCATCGTCACCAACTCGCTGTAGCTATCGCTGCCACCCTCGATGCGCGGCATGAACCGCGAATGGACCATCGGGTGCCCGTTCACAAAGCCGTTGTCTTTGCTCTGCTCGCGCAACGTGACGCGGGCATTGACGATACGGCGGTCGTAGTACGCCACCGTTCCTGAGAAGCGACCACCAGGGGCGACACGCGGGCCGGCCTTGCCAATGGTGACCGGGCGCGTTTGCCAGATGCTGCCCAGCTTCTTCGGGTAACCCTGGAAGTGACCGCGCACCATCGCGAAGTCGGTATCGACCCAGATGTACACACAGCGGCTGTAGATCTTGCCGCTGTACATGCAGCGCACGACGACGAACGCTTCCTTGTACTGTGCGCGAATCGGGTCGTCGAGTTCGGCAAAGTCGTCGCCACAACTTTGCCAATCGGCGAAGATCATGGCGACAGCACCAGGGTCGTCGTCGTCAGGAACCAGCGTGAGCGGCGCGGGCAACAGTTCGGCGACGCGCGCGGGATCGGTGCGAAACTCGACCGATAACAGATCGCCGCTGTAGTGCCACGGCATCGGCGGCAAGATGGAAGCCGTGCCACCGGCCGTGCGTGGGAACATAAAGCCGTTCATGGTTCGAAACTATAGTTTGGGTCCAAAGGAGTTAGTTCATGGCCGACATCAGAAGGGTCTTGCTCGACGGTTACCCAACCGTGATGGTGCGCGATCACGATGTGTTGGTCGCGGCGGACGGCCGATCAGTCTCCGTGACCGAAGCCGTGCACCTGTCTCCGGTCGAACCAACCAAGATCATTTGCTGTCACCTCAACCACATTTCGCGGGTCCACGAGTTTGGCGTGTCGCTGCCGCCGGCGCCGACCTATTTCCATAAGCCAATCAGCGCGCTCAACGCGCACCGTGCTGCGGTCGTGCGCCCGAGCAACTGCAAGTGGTTGAACTACGAGGGCGAAGTTGCGATCGTGATCGGCCGCACGTGTCGCAACGTCTCGTACGCACAGGCCGGCGAGTACATCGCGGGGTACACCATCGCCAACGACTACGGACTGCACGACTTCCGCGACACCGACAGTGGCTCGATGCTGCGCGTGAAGGGTGCCGACACCTTGTGCCCGTTGGGGCCTGGGCTCATCACCGACTGGGATTTTCACGGCAAGCGCATTCGCACGCTCGTCAACGGTGAGGTCAAGCAGGACGGCAGCACCGACGAGATGGCGTGGGATATGCACTACCTCGTCGCCGATATTGCTCGCCTGATCACACTCGTCCCGGGCGACGTGATCCTCTCGGGCACGCCCGCCGTGAGCCGCAGCGTGCAGCCCGGCGACGAAGTCACGGTGGAGGTCGAGGGACTCGGCGCGCTGACCAATCACATCGTTGAGGGCCCAGTGCCGGTCAGTGATGAAGTGGGCGCGCAACCGACCGAGACCGAGGAAGTGCTGAGCACGGCGATGGGTGGCGATTGGCCATTGCGCGGTCAACGGCGACCGCTTGCAACAGAGCGCGATCAATTGCCGTTCCCGCGCATTCGCCCGAAGTTGCCCGAAGGCACGACCGAGTGAGCAGTCCCTTCACCGGCGGCACTCGGGTCGACGTTGGCGGCGTGTCGGTGTCGACCGACCACTACATCGGCGGCAAGCGAGTCTCATCGCCCACCACGTTCGAAGATCGCTCGCCCCTCGACTGGTCGCTGAAGTTGGCCGACGTGGCGCGCGGCGATGCGACAACTGCTGCCATGGCGATCGGCGCTGCTGTCGATGCTTTCCCCGAATGGGCAGCGCTGGGTCCTGCGGGACGCGCCGGAATCCTGCGCCGACTTGCCGATCTGATTGACGCCAACATCGAATCTCTCGCCGCCGTCGAGTGCCTCGACATGGCGATGCTGCACGAGAGCCTGAGCCTGCGTGTGCTCTCGCGAGGTGCACGCAACTTCCGGGCGTACGCCGATCTCGCCGCGGAGTACAAGGAACGGGTGTGGGAATCCAACGGCACCGCTAACCGCGTGATCCGCATGCCAGCGGGGCCGACAGTGGTGATCACGCCGTGGAACGCGCCGTTCATGCTGAGCACGTGGAAGTGTGCGCCTGCGCTCGCCGCCGGCAACACCGTCGTGTTGAAGCCCGCCGAGTGGAGTCCGTTGTCGTGCAGCCTGCTCGCCGACTTGGCGCACGCGGCCGGTGTGCCGCCCGGGGTGTTCAACGTCGTGCAAGGCATCGGTGCCGAAGTCGGCGCGGCACTGGTTGCCGACCAGCGTGTGCGTCGCATCAGCTTCACCGGTTCGCCCGAGACTGCGCGCCACATCGGTCGCGCGGCAGCAACCAACGTCGTGCCATTCACCGCCGAACTCGGCGGCAAGGGACCGTTCGTCGTGTTCGCCGATGCCGACCTCGCGGTTGCGGCGCAGAAGGCAGCTGGCCAGTACGACGACTCCGGGCAGGTGTGCCTCGCGGGTACGCGCCTACTAGTGGAGGCGAGCGTGCGCGACGAGTTCCTGCAGCTGTTCAACACGTTCGCCGATCAGCACGTGCTTGGCGATTCACACGACCCAGCGACGACCATCAGCCCGATGATTCATCCAACACACTTGGCACGCGTTGCCGGCTTCGTCGATCGCGCGCGGGCGAACGGCGACACGATTCTGCGGGGTGGTAAACGCAGCGAACTCGGTGGCGACGACGGCTTGTGGTACGAACCGACATTGGTCGAGCCGAAGTCGAACGATAGCGAGATCGTGCAGAACGAAGTGTTCGGCCCTGTACTCACCTTCCAAACGTTCACCGACGAAGCCGATGCAGTGCGGTTGGCAAACTCAACGCTGTATGGCCTATCGGCGATCGTCTACACGTCGTCGCAGGAACGCGCCGAGCGCATGGGTCGCGCTATCCGCGCCGGAACGATCTGGACCAACTGCTTTCTCGTACGCGATCTCACTGCGCCGTTCGGCGGCATAGGGATCAGCGGCATGGGTCGCGAAGGCGGCGACTACGCACTTGATTTCTGCAGCGACCTAAAGACCTTGCAAGTCAAAGAAGGCACAACCACCTAGAGCCCCGACTCACGCTCGTGGCCGAGTGCAACTTGGCGGCTCAGCGTGAGAGAATGGTGAATGCTCCTCCTGACACGGCGAGCGGGCGCCGCATTGATCCTGACAAGTTGTCTGGTGGTTGGCGCGGTTCCTACCCTGCAACCAGACATTGCCGCTGCTGCGGATTGCGTGGCACCGCCTGTTGGAACGTCGGCTGCGGTTCCAGGAAACAACGCCGGGTTCCTGGCCGTCGCACCAGTGCGCCTGGTTGACACTCGCTCTGGCGTCGGCGCGCCGCAGGCGCCGGTCGGTGCGCGCTGTGTGTTGCGCGTGGAACTCAACGATGCATCGGTGCCCGTCGGCGCGACGGCGGCAGTGTTGACGGTCACCACCACGGGGGCGCCGCGTCCGACGTTCCTCACGGTGTATGCGTGCGGCAGTGCACGACCCTTCGTCTCGCACCTCAACCCGCGCCCGAGCGACCCCATACCCGGCCTTGCCATCGTGCCCCTCGACGCCACTCGCGCAGCATGCATCTACGTCGACGACACCACCGACGTACTTGTCGACCTGACGGGCTGGTATGCACCCGCTGGCTCACCGCTGCACGAACTCACGCCGTTACGAGTACTGGACACACGCAGCGCGCCCCGCACCCCCGGCCTTGCGCCAGGACGACCGCGCGACGCCACCACCATTCGAATTCCCCTTGCCGGTCGTGCGCTTCCGGCGAACGCGCGAGCGGTCGCCGCCGTGGTCACACTCACCAATGCATCGCAGCCGACATTCGCGACCGCTGCACCCTGCGGCTCGTTGCCCGGCACCTCAACCGTCAATACGTTGCCCGGGCTTGATCGGGGAGCGCCGGCGATGGTCGGCCTGGATGCAACTGGCTACCTCTGCGTGTACGTCGACCGGAGTGCCGATGTCATCGTCGATATCACCGGTTGGTACGGCGATGACCCGCCGACCACCGGCGTCCCCCTTGTCGTTCCCCTTGTCGTCCCCCTTGTCGTCCCCGGTAGCCCATTGCGTGAGCTACAGGCACGCCGACTTGCCGACAGTCGAGACGGTACCGGCGGCTGGTCGACGCGCTTCGCCTCGGGCGAGGTCCGCTCGCTGCGCCTACTGGACGCAGTGTCAGTGGGTGCGACCGTGGTGCAGCTAGAGGTCATCGCTGTCGACGCGACGAGCGCTGGCTACCTCACTGCGTATCCGTGTGGCACGGCTCCGCCCACCACGTCGGTCGTCAACTTTCGCGCCGGTGCCACATCCGCCGAGTCGTCGATGGTGACGGTGGGGTTGGGCGTCGGCGGCGCGGTCTGTCTGTCGTCATTCGGTAGCACTCACGTGGTGGTCGACCTGATCGCCGTGCACGGCACCGCATCCGCACTGCGCACACTCGGCGCCTCGCCGGGCTTGGACCGCGCGGCAGTCTCCGGCCAGCCGGACCACACCGTGCACTGCCCAGTCGGTGGTGGACCAATTCGTATCGCCGCTCTCGCCGCGCCCGGTGCAACCGTCTCCATCGCGGGCGGTCCCGCGGCCGCGTCGGTCGATGTGACGCGCACGATGGCGATCGACAGCGTCGTCGCGATCGACACCATCGGCCCCGCCGGCACCGAGCGCGCCTTCCTGCGCTGCCTGCCACCCGACTTCCCCGCTCTGGCCGCCACGGGCGTGTCACCAACTCCGGGCTGGTATCGGGCAACGGCGCTCTCGCCAGCGTCGTTTGCGTTCATCCTCGACGAGTACGGCGTGCCCGTCTGGTACAAACGAACCCCGTATCAAGTGATCGGTCTGTTCGCGGATGGCCCCAACGGGCTGGCATGGCGGAACTATACGGGTGGCGGCTTTCCCACCGAGTCAGCCAACTTGGGAATGGAGCGCCGAGCGCTCGATGGCAGTCTGGTCGGCACGATCACGTTGCCAACGGAACCCGTCGACTGGCACGAGTTCCTCCGGCTGCCCAATGGCAACGCGCTTTTCGTGGTGTACGCCCGCGAGACCCTGCCGGTGCCGACAACCGTCGCCTGTGCAGACCCCTTCGGTGTCCCACGGAACGCAACCGTGATCGTCAATGGTGACATCGTTGAGGTAGATCCATCGGGACTGGAGATCTGGCGATGGCGCAGCAACGAGCACGTCAACATCAGTGAGAACACCTACCCGCTGTGCTTCGACATCGACCCTGGGATCGGTGAGGTGTGGGGCTTTGACCTGCTGCACATCAATGCCGTCGACGTGTTCCCCAACGGAGACCTGTTGGTGACCGCCCGCCACCTCGATGCCGTGATGCGCGTGGATAAGGCCACCGGAACGGTGGAGTGGAAGCTCGGCGGTACGCCCCCGATGCAGGGCGTCGATCTTGCAGTCGAGAACGATCCTCATTTCGGTCCGGTCACGCCGCATGACGGGCGAGTGCTCCCCAACGGCAATGTCACTATTCATGACAACCGGTTTCGTTCAGGTCAGCCAACTTCGAGAGCGGTCGAGTACTCAATTCAGCCGACCACCGCAACGCTGGTATGGAGCCATTCGGCGACGTTCATCTCGGGAACACTGGGAAGCGTTCGACGACTTGGTGACGGCTCGACTGTCATCGGATGGGGAACGGGAACTGCGCCGTGGTTCGAGCAGATTCTTGCCGACAGCACTCAGGGCCTGACCATCTCGGTACCGGGAGGCCTCAATATCTATCGCGCCGAACCCTCACCTGCTGCGGACTTCAACCGGGCTGAATTGCGGGCTGCTGGCGGCGGCACGGCACTGCCGGTCCCCTGATTACAGCCGAGCGCATTCGTAGGTGGTTTGGTCGGGCAACGTTCCAGACGATGTGAATCCCGGCTTGAACGGTGTTGCCGTGTTTCACTGAGTGCATGACGTTGATGGCGGGCCAGCGATGAGCGGTCTCGGCGCGCGTGTCGCGCTCGTCGTTGGGTCGCTCGGGGCCGCGGGTGCTGGTTGGTTCGCTGCCGGGCGATTGCACGATGGGACTTCGGGCACAGCCCTTGGCGAGGTTTCCATCTATGACTGCCCCACGCCGGGGGGCGCCGCCATTGGTGTCGTCAGCGCCGGCGACACATTGCAGTTGGTCGGAGTGACCGATGATCGATGGGCAGTGATTCAACGGCCCGACAATCCCGACCGGCTGGCTTGGATGTCGCTGGCGTTCGTCGACACCGATGCCGACGCTGGCGACCTTCCACAGCTGACGTGCGGGGCAGCCGCGACTGGGACCCCAACGGCAACCGCTACGACGATCGTGGAGGCCACCGCAACAACGCAACCGGCGTCGACGACAACCAGTAGTTCAACGACTACCACGACCAGTAGTTCAACGACTACATCAACGACAACCGCGATCGCAACATCGTCGACGGTGTCGAGCGACGTGACGGCGCCGACTGTCACGCTCACCGCGAATCGCGCCTTCTTCTATGTGTCACCAGTCAACGCGGCGTGCAGTGGGCAAGACCAACTCGACGTCACGGTCGTCATCGCCGACCCAACGTTTCCACTATCCGTGCGCTCGATACAGGCAACGTGGAACAGCCCGTCCGGTGCGCAGACCGCAGACCTGACGCCGATCGGCGGCAATCGCTTTCGACTACAGATCACCTCCAATGGTCCTGCCAGCGGCGAACTGCCCATCACCATCACCGCCACCGGTTCCGACGGTGTCGGCAACGTCGGGTCCGGACAACTGATCGTGCCTCTGCGTCAGCCCGCCAGCTTCGGGTGCAACTGATGAAGCGAGGCCTCTCGAAACCCGTACTCGTTGGTGTTCCGCTCGTCATGTTGCTGGCTGGCGGCGCGGTGGGCTGGTTTACCGACATTGGCGAGAGCGCATACCAGCAAAAGGGAAACGGTGCGGCGCTACCGACAGTGTTCGACGCGGTTGCGCCGATTGCTGCGCTCGACAGCGCTCCGAACCCACTCGACAACGACGAGTCGATGGTGATCGGCGCCAGCAAGTACACGGACGCGGCCGCAGCGATCGAGGTCGCGGCGACTGCTGAGCTGGAGATCCCCGTTCTCGTCGGTGCAACAACGCCCACGGCGGTCGACCCGAAGACATTGAAGCCCGCGCCCGAGATCACGGCCGCGCCGATCGCGCTAGGTGAAGCGACAACCTTCGCGCAAGACGCTGGCGCGCGTTCGCCGACGCCACTCGGTGTTGTTCGTGAAGCACTCAACATCACTGCGGCCGCTACGCCAAGTCCGCTGCGCATCTCGGCGCCATTCACCGCCGCAAGTGGATTCGCTGCCTTGTGCAACGAAGTCGAGGCAGGCAACGTTCCCGACCCCGCACTGCACCCCGCAGTGCGCCCGACCCTCGCGGTACTCGTCAACCAACCATCGACAATGGCGATTAGCGGGACATGGGGAGACGGTGCGCTGCTGGAGAAAACGACGATGGTGACGTCGCCCGCACACGACGACGAGTGGCAACGATCCTTCGACGAGACCGGTGTGCAGCGATCGATCATCGGATGCCTGACGTTGCCCATCGAGGAAGTTCGGGCACACGCGGTCGACGGCGTCGCCCAACTTCGCGCAAGCGTGCTGGCGATCAGCGCGACGGGGCAAGCCGACCTCAATGCCACCATCACCCTCAACGTCCCGCTTGAAACAAACGATCCGTTCTTCGTCGATCAAGTGGTAATCACTGGTCGTGGCGAGCAGCGTCGACCCGATGGACAGCTGTATCCGACAGTGCACGTGCACTACGCGTTCCTGTCGGATGTTGTCGTCCCCCCGGGCTCGACTCTGCAACCAGGACAGGTGCGTCTGCTTGGCGACCATGCCTTCGTTGAGGGCGCCGATTGTGCCGGCTGGTCGGCCAACCAGCAGGGCATCGATCGAACGCACAGCGGTCGCCTGGCAGTAGCAAGCGAGATCCGCAAGGTGGCAGGGCGCGATCGCGCTGTCACGGTTGTCGATGCAGACGTGTACCTCGACCCGACGCTTCCCGGTGGATGGGAGGGTTCCTTCTGTGTCCGCTTACAAGCGACCGATCAAGAAGGTGGCCAGCACGCGACGCTGGCCTTGCGTGGCGCACAAGTGCGCAGCCCGCGCACCGCGACCTACGACGTAGGAGTGTCGGCCGATCAACCGCTGCAGGTGAGTTGGACGTCCGCGAGTGGACACGGCTGCGCCACGGCAACGCTGTCGAACGAAACCGGCACGCAATGCGCGTTCAGCGCACGCTGGGCGCCGGACGGAGTCGACGTTCGGCTCACGGGCGACGACGCCAGTGTCGTGATTCGCGTTCCGATCAATACGGGATACTGCAACCCTGACGACTCACTCGATCCCAGCGACGGCTGCAACACGGGTTTCACGCAGACACATCGGCTCCCGCTCGGCGACTCGACGCAGGTGACGCTACACGTCGTACGAAAAGCAGCGCCGGGAATGCTGTGGGACGACCCGTCCAATGCATGGAGCATCGGACCAATCACATAGCCGTTCGCTGAGCAACCCTAAGCCCTATACCGCGGACTTGATCGATCCAAACTTGGTAAGTCGACGCGCTTCGGGGGCCGGACTGGGGATCGACGGGCTTGGGATCGACGGACTCGCGATCGGGGTGACGGTCGTCGGCGGCGGTACCTCGGCGGCGGCCGCAGTGGTGCTGACATCGGGAGGTACCAAGCCCGTCCCGAAGGCCTCCACCAGATAGCGCAGATGGCTGTCGGGGTGGCTGGTCTGCAAGATCAATAGCGACCGAGATGTGTCGTTGATGTCAATCTGGTTTTGCCACGCCGATTCGGACGCAACCAGTAAGCGACTCACGACGTATCGATGCGTGCCAGCGTCATCGATCAGGTCGATGAAATCACCGGACGTCAAGGTTGGTACGAGGTTGAAGACAGAGCCGTGTGTGGTTCGATGACCGACTAACCACACAGCGCCTGGGCCACCTACAGGACCCGTCGTCAGTGGGGTGTAAACGGCGACGCCGTCGTGTTGATCGATGACTGCTTGTTGCCCCGGCTGCGCAATGACGTTGAGACCAATCGTGGGTACCGAGACCATGATGCAACCCTGGCACGCCGCCGCCGAAGCCGGCGCCGGCGAAATCAACGCAATCGAACCAGCCACAACGGCCAACAGGCCGCTGATGAGGAAGTGCGCAACGCGCTTCGATGGGCGGGCGGATTCAGTCACGACCTTTGATCGGCTGATCACCCATGTCGCCTGATAGACGAAACGTCTTATTGTTCTCAAGCGCTTACCATTCAGGTGGCTGATCACCCGCGCTCCGCGACACCCTCTTGCTGGAGTTGACGAACGGCTTGGTGTGCCGCTTGGCGCCTACACGAGAAGGCGAACGAGACCGAACTTGGAGTACTCGTTCGACGCGGCGGTGAAGTAGCCGGTGACATCGATAATGATGTGTGTCGGAAGCGATGCATACAGGTGCACCAGCTCGCCCGAGCGGGAGGCAATGACTGCGAGGTTGGCTTGCGTCTCACCGCTCGACACGTTCAGGTTCGAAGTCGACGGGGCGGAACCATCCGTGACCGCTACGAAGCCTTGTCCGAGGCTGCCGGTACTCGTCAGGTTGGCAACGAGATTGACAGGCCCGACAACTGCTGCAGGACCGAGAAGATCGAAGTTTCTGGTCGCATCGGGGCGCAGCAGCGTGGCGCTAGCGCGAGTGTCGATCACTCGCCTGGGCGGCAGTGGCACGAACAGACCGATCGCTGAATCAGCCGCGTTGGCGTTTGTGAAGTAGCCCACCACATCAATGATCACATCGAGATCAGTGGAGGCGAACAGTTGCAGCGCACCGTCAGCGCCTAGGGGAACGATCGCCAGGTTGGCACCGGCTTCGCCGACCGCTGAAAGGTTGAGGTTGGATGTCGTCGGCTGTGCCATTCCAGTCGCCCAGGCCGTGACAAATCCGGGGGAAACCCCGTTGAGCGCAGTGAGGTTCACCAGCACGGCCGACGCATGCGTGACAGGAATGGTGCTGGAGCGATCGGCGATGCGGACCGTGGCAATCTCGTTGGTGTGCAGGCGGTGTTGCGACTGATCGGTGCGCGTGTCGAGCAGCCGTTCCGGTGCAACGGCGACGAACCGTCCGGCCTGCGCGGAAGCGCTCGGCTCGTAGTAGCCCGATACATCGACGACGAGATGCGTGGCGACCGAGACGTGCAGGACAATGCGGCCCGACTGCCCGATCGCCACCATCACCAGATTGGCCCTGCTCTGATTGGCCGCATTGAGGTTTACGCTTGATGTGGCGCTCGGATCGGCACCTGCGGGTCCAACCGACACGAAGCCAGGTCCAGCGCTGTCGGTTGCGGTCACCGTCAGTGCTACCGCCGTTGCGGTAGCGCTAATTCCGGCGACGCCCGCAATCTGCACTTCGACATTGCCATCGGCGCACACCGCGCCCTCGGCACCAACCCGCGTGTCGAGCAGTCGCTGCGGAGCGATGCCGACGAATCGGGTGGGTGACGAGGGCTCAGTTGCCCCGCTCATCACAAGCGGTGCCGTGCGGCACGGCTCCGGCGCGGGGGGCGGTCCAGCATCGAACGCTTGGATGAGGTAGCGGAGGTGACGGTCGGGGTGGCTGGTCTGCACGATCAGCATCGAACGCGACATGTCGAAAATGTTGACGTCGTTAGACCAAGCGGACTCGGAGACGACGAGCAAGCGGTTGACGATGTACTGATGCACCCCAGCGTCATCAATCAGGTTGATCGGATCGCCCGCTTGCAGGGACGGCACGCGGTTGAAAACCGAGCCATGCGTTGTGCGGTGACCGACCAACCACACCGTGCCCGTCTCACCGGCGGCGCCGGTGGTGAGCGGCGTGTAGACCGCGACACCATTTTGGCTATCGATGACTGCTTGCTCACCTGGCTGTGCCGTCACGCTCAGACCGATGGTAGGCGCCTGGACGACGAGGCAACCCTGACAAGCCACTGCAGCGGCCTGCGAGTTGGAACTGGCCAAGGCGACGGTGCCGAAGCTGGCCACGAGCACGGCCCCGACCAGTAGCTGGGCAACACGTCTCGAGCAGCGAGCAGAGCGGAGTGATTCAGTCACGCCCTATTCGTCGGCGGCTCACCCAATCGCCGAATAGACGAAGTGTCTTTCGGTCGTCAAATCTTCGTATGCAAGCACGGGTTACTCGCAGACACCCTCTTCGTAGAATTGGCTAATGGCTGTCCGTGCTACTCCCCCTGGCTTGCAGCTCAGTTGGGTCGACGGCGAAGCGGTCGCGTGGCAACCGGGCCGCGGCGTGTACGGCGGCAACTTGCACCATGAAGTCGCACGTGTCGCCCGCCGACCGAGCATGGCGTACAGCACGTCAACCCGTTTGGTGCCGATGGATGTGCCCGATGGCCAGCTCAGCGTCATGTGTCAACGAATCGATGCCGCCACGCTTGCGTCGCTTGGTCAGCTCGACGCATTGCGCAGCGAAGTCAGCGCTTCGGTGGCGTGGTTCGGTGCGGTGCACAGCTACGCCACCGAGTTGGTCACCAACGGACGGGTGCTTCCGCTGCTCACCAACATCGCCGAGACTGCATGGGTCGCCGAGTGGCAACCGCTCGCGGTCGACGTCGCGCTTGCCGCCGACGGCTTGCTGGCGGCGATGCCACCGGCCGTGGCCGCGGCAGGAGCAGTTGATACTGCACACGTCTTGCACGTGCTCGTCGATCGCCTGTGCCGACTCACGCTGGCGGCGCGCGGTTGGCGCGCCGATCTCACCGATACCCGAGCGGTGAATGCGCGTGCGTTGCGCCTGGTCAGTCGCGCCCTGATCGCCGACGATGGTCAATTCGTGGTCGCCGCCGAACTTGCCGACGCAGTCGCCCAGATCGCGACCGAGTTATCGCTCGCCAGTCGACGCGCCGAAGGCGAGCCACTTGTTCGCGTGCGCTTGCGGCTTGGTCTGCCCGATGAGGGAATCGAATCAGCCGCCTGGCCGCTCACTTTGGAGCTGATCGATGCCGACGACCGCGGCATCTGGTGCACGGCCGCGGATCTAGAACACGAAAACCCAACGGCCCTTGCCCTCGCGCACGATGTCCGTTTCCTGCCCAAGCTGCATCGACTCGTCGCCGACACGATGGTCCTCATTGCTGGCGCTGTTCCCGACCTCACCCCATGGGTCGCAGCTCACGACAACATCGACGTCGAGTCGGCGGCGGCGGCACTGGAGGGCATCGATGCACTGGCGGCCGTGGGCATCGAGTTGATCGCACCGGAGACACTCACGCGCCGCAAGCCAACAACACGCGCCACTGCGAAGCCGAGCGACAACGCCTCCAGCGGACGCTTCGCCGCAACGGCGATAGTGCAATGGCAAGTCGTCCTCGACGACACGGCAGTATCCGACGAAGTTTTGCAGCGCGCTGCTGAACAAGGTGCCAATCTGATTCAGGTCGGTGGCCGTTGGGTGCAAATCGATCGCGCCGAGGCACGACGAGCCCTGGCCAACTTGGCCGAGCATCGCGAGCAGCACAGCGAGCTAAGCGCGTTGCAGTTGTTGGCACTCGCCGCCGAGTTGCAGCGCGAACTCGAAGCTGCGGGAATCGAGGTCTCCGAAACCGCGGTGGAGGCAACCGGCTGGGCGCACGAGTTGCTCGCTGGCCTCCCCGATGAAGCGCTCGCCGACGGCAAGGTGCCCAGCGAGTTCACGGCAACTTTGCGGCCCTATCAATTACGCGGGCTCGGTTGGTTGCAATTTTTGCATCGCCTGGGTCTTGGCGGCTGCCTGGCCGACGACATGGGCCTCGGCAAAACACCGACCACGCTCGCTCACCTTGCCGGGTTGCCCGGGCCGCACCTGGTGGTGTGTCCACTCTCGGTCGTGCGCAACTGGGAGGCCGAGACCGACCGGTTCGCTCCGCTGATGCGGGTGATGGTGCATCACGGCACCGGCCGCGCGGATGACGCAACGTTCGCCAACCTGGTAGCAGCACACGACCTCGTGATCACCACGTACCAGGTCGCCGCACGCGACCTCGAAACCTTTCAACAAGTGCCGTGGGCAACGTTTGTGCTCGATGAAGCACAAGCGGTGAAGAACCCCGACACACGCACAGCGCGCGCAATGCGTGCGATCAAGGCCGGCCAGCGCATCGCGCTGACGGGGACACCGATGGAGAATCGACTCAGCGAGTTGTGGTCCATCTTTCAAGTCGTCGCGCCAGGTCTGCTCGGCAACGCCACGCAATTCCGCAAGCAGTTCTCGATTCCAATCGAGCGCGAACACGACGCTGCGGCAACGGCCGAGTTGCGCCGGCTCACCGCCCCGTTCCTATTGCGGCGCACCAAGGCCGACAAGTCACTGGTGCCCGACCTGCCCGACAAAGTCGAGCAAGTTGCGTGGGCGCCACTCACGCGCGAGCAAGCGCACATGTATCAAGCCGTTGTCGATCAGTTGCTCGCCGACGCGCAGGAAGCAACGGGAATGCGCCGACGCGGCTTGGTGCTCGCCGCGCTGACACGCCTGAAGCAAATCTGCAATCACCCCGCGCATGCGCTTGGCGATGGTTCGAAGCTCGCGGGCCGTTCGGGCAAGCTGCACCGCTTCGACGAGTTGGTCACCGACCTGCTCGATGCCGGCGAGCAAGCATTGGTCTTCACGCAGTTCCGCGAGATGGGGCTGCTGCTGCAACAACACCTGCACGAGCGGTTCGGCCAGTCGGCACAGTTCCTGCATGGTGGCGTCAGCCGCGCCAATCGCGATCGGATGGTCGCATCATTCCAAGACGGCACGGCGAAGGCGCCGTTGCTGTTGGTCTCGTTGAAGGCAGGCGGCACAGGGCTCAACCTCACCGCTGCATCACAAGTCGTGCACTACGACCGTTGGTGGAACCCGGCGGTCGAAGATCAGGCAACCGACCGTGCGTGGCGCATCGGACAATCGCGAACGGTCTTCGTGCACAAGTTGGTGTGCGAGGGAACCATCGAGGAAAAGATCGACGCGCTGATCAACGACAAGCGCAAGCTCGCCGATGCGGTTGTCGGTACCACCGGCGAAGCATGGCTCAGCGAATTGAGCACCGACGCCTTGCGCGACCTCGTCGTGCTCGATCACTCGAAGGTGCGCGCCTGATGAGCATCGTGTTGCTCCCCGGTCACTTTCGTGGCGATCCGCATCCAGTCGGACGCCTCGCCAGCACGCTGTTGTCGGTGGCGGTCGCTGGGATGGCCGACCCACCACGATTCCGGCGCGGCAAGCTGTACGTCGCCGAGGGCGCCGTCACGCGGCTGGAACTTTCGCCTGGCCAACTGATCGCCATCGTCGTCGGGAGTCGCGACGAGCCATACCAAGTTGTCGCCGCCGTGGGAATGGTGCCGCGACCGCCAGGGCCAATCGAGTCATTGCGCACGCAGCTGACGCAGTTGACGCCAGAGGGTGGCGAACTGATGGTCAGCTGCACGTGCCCGGATTGGGACGACCCGTGCAAGCACGCCGTCGCTGCCTTGCTCGCGTTCGCTGCCGAATTGGTCGGGCGGCCCGAGTTGTTGCTCGAGTGGCGCTGCCTGGCCGCACCCGATGGGGCGGGCTCGCCCGGTCGCGCCACAGTTGGTTCGCGAGCGGTACGCGGCGGCGAACGCCACTTGCGATTGGCGCACTCGGGGTCACGGCCGCCCGACCCGGTAGCGACTCCGCACGACCCATGGGCCACCGACGACTGGCGGGCGTTTCTCGGAACGTTGCCGTTGCCGCCGTCGCCGCCAGTCGAGCGCACACAGGTGCAAGTGCGCCGCTCGCTGCTAGGCACCATCGACCTCGGCAGCTGGGTGCAATCGGCGCTCGACGAGCTGACAATGTAGGAGTCGTGACACAGCACGGCGTGATACCGGTCATTGATCTTGCCCACGACGGCGTCGTCGTCGACGACTTTCGAACTGCGTACAGCGAAGTCGGGTTTGCATACCTGATTGGCCACGGCATTCCGCAGGGCCTGGTCGCCGACGTGTTCGCGGCAGCGCGGTCGTTCCATGCACTGCCGCTGGCGATGAAGATGGCCGTCGAGCTCAACGAGTTGCATCGCGGTTTCATCCCGATCAATACCTCGACCGATCGCAAGTCGAAGCTTGCCGATGTGCGCAAGCCGAATCAGAGCGAGTCGTTCATGATGATGCGTGAGGCTGGGCCTGATGACCGCGATGTTCTCGCTGGCGCTTTTCTTGCTGGCCCAAACCAATGGCCAGCGTTGCCTGGCTTTCGTGAGACGGTTGTTGCGTACGAAACCGCGATGCTGCAACTCGCACAACGACTGACCGAAATCGTTGCTGTCGTACTCGACGACACCGATCGAGTCGTGCCGCGCTCGTTCGAACGACCAACGACTTGGCTGCGGTTGCTGCACTATCCATCGCAGCCGGCGAGCACACCGGACGACGTCTACGGTTCGGCACCGCATACCGACTTTGGATTCATCACGTTGCTTGCGCAAGACGATGTCGGTGGGCTGCAAGTGCAATCACCCGACGGGCAGTGGCTCGACGCGCCACCCCGACCCGGGACGTTTGTAGTGAACGTCGGGCAGATGCTGCATCAATGGAGCAATGGAGTTCTGCGCGCGACACCACACCGTGTGATCAATCGATCCGGAAGCGAGCGCTACTCGGTGCCGTTCTTCTTCGACCCGAACGTCGCGACCGTCATCGCGCCACTGCCGAGCTGCATCGACGCCGACCATCCGCAACGTTTCGAGCCGGTGGTGTTCGGCGAGTACCTGCGCGCCGAACTGCAAGCGGGCTATCAACGCCACGCCCAGTCGGCGCAGTCGTAATCAGAGCCGGTCAGCCCTTGCGTTGCACTCCGAAGAGGGCAACGTCTTGGTGCAACGGCACAAGGTCGCGGCGCGGGGCACGACGTTCGGCTTCGGCGATCGCAGTTGCTGCGACGTCGCGTAGCTTGTCGTTCTCTGCGCCCAGTCGCTCGACTTCCAGCTCGAGCGCCATCACGCGACGGATGCCCTCGAGGTTCATCCCCTCGGCGGCAAGTTCGCTGATGCGTAGCAGGCGAGCGATGTCGACATCGCTGTAACGACGATTGCCACCTTGCGTGCGCGCTGGCTGCACCAGACCGCGGCGTTCGTAGATGCGCAGTGTTTGTGGGTGCATGCCAGCTAGTTCGGCAGCAACAGAGATGACGTAGACCGCGTGTTCTTGTGATCGCATCGTCAGCCTCTCACTTCAGTATCTGGCGTTCCCCTAGGTGCAACGGTACTCGCCGCGACGAAGGCCTCGAGGGCCGACCGTTGCTCGTCGTTGAGGTGCGACGGAACCTGCACGTCGACGGTCACAATCAGGTCACCAGCGGCCTTTGTGGTCGTCAGACCTTTGCCCTTGACGCGGTGGCGACTGCCCGATTGAGTGCCCGGCCGTAGACGCAGCTTGACAACCGGACCGTCGAGCGTTGGCACGTCGACATCGCCACCCAAGGCTGCCTGCGGGAATGTGACCGGTACATGCACCGTCAGGTGATTGCCGTCGCGACCGAACTGGGGGTGCGGGGTGACATGGCACTCGACGATTAGGTCGCCAGCAGGGCCACCGTTTCGACCGGGTGTGCCGCGACCCTTCAACCGAATGCGCTGGCCGTTGGCGACGCCGGCCGGAATTCGCGCTTGTACTTCTCGCGGGCGTCGCTCGACGCCGGAACCGTTGCAGGTGCTGCAACGGTGCTCGATGATCACGCCGCCTCCACCGCACACGCGACACGGTGACGACAGCGAGAACAGCCCTTGGTTGTCGTTGACGACTCCGCGGCCACCGCACTGCGAACACACCTTGGGTTGCGTACCGGGCTTGGCGCCGCTGCCATTGCACGTCGAACATTGCGTATCGCTGGTGAGGTGCAGTGTGGTGGTGAGTCCCTTGGCCGCGTCGATGAAATCCAAGTTGAGTGTCGCCTCAACGTCGCCACCGCGTTGCGGACCGGCGGCCGCCGATGCGCCGCCACCGCGCCGACGACTGTTGAACACTTGGCCAAAGATGTCGCCGAAGCCATCGTTGCCGACATTGAAGTTGAAACCGCCTGGCGGCGCGCTGCCGCCGGGGCGAGCAAAGTCGGCAGGGCCGAGTCGGCGCACTTCGTCGTACTCCTTGCGCTTGGCATCATCGCCGAGTACGTCGTAGGCCGCGCTGACTTCCTTGAAGCGATCTTCCGCCTTGTCATCACCGGGATGTGTGTCGGGGTGGCTTTCGCGCGCAAGCTTGCGATACGCCTTCGTGATCGACTTAGCGTCGGCATCGTCTTTTACGCCGAGCATCTTGTAGTAATCCTTCTCGTACCACTCGCGCTGAGCGGCCACCGTGATCAGCCGTTCACTTTCAGCCCTTGACCTTCACCATCGCGGCACGCAACACGCGACCGTTCCAGGTGTAACCGCTGCGCAACACTTCGCTGACGATCGGCTCGCCGCCTTCGCCTTCTTCGTGCACAACCGCTTCTGCGAGCGCCGGGTCGAATGGTTGCTCGTGCAGGTTCATCGCCTCCAGGCCCAGCTTGCGCAGTTGCCCGAGCAAGCTGTTGAAGATCGGTTCGATCTCCGCCGGATGCTGCAGGAACGCAGCTTCGCAGGCATCGAGCACCGGCAGCAGCGCTTCCGCGATCCGGCCAGTGGCGCGCTGCACTTCGTCGCTCTGTTGGGTTGCGACGCGCTTGCGGTAGTTGTCGAAGTCGGCTTGCAGCCGCAGCGCGATGTCTTTGAAAGAATCGCGCTCCGTCTGCAACGCGGCGAGATCGTCCTCGACGGATACCGCAGCTTGATCAACGGCAGCTTGATCAACGGCAGCTTGATCAACGGCAGCTTCATCCACGGCAGCTTCTTTCACGGCTGGCTCGTCGAGGGCGCCGTCATCGGGTTCGCGTGTCATGTTGGTCTCAGACCGCTTGCGGCTGATCGTCGTCGACGATCTCGGCGTCGATGATCTCGTCGTCGCCGCCGCCAGTCGTTTCGCTACCGGTGCCAGCGCCTGAGGCTGCCGAAGTTCCGGCTGCGTTATCGGCGGCCGCCTTCTCGTACAGCTTCTGGCTAAATGCCTGGCTGGCCTGCATCAGGCTCTCGTGCGCCTTGCGGATCGCATCGAAGTCGGTGCCGTTGAGCGCCGTCTTCAGCTCGGCGAGCGGCCCCTCGACGGTTGCCTTGTCGGCTTCATCGGCCTTGTCGGCGTTGTCGCGCAGCACTTTGTCCATCTGGTACACCAACGAGTCGGCGTTGTTACGGACTTCGGCTTCCTCGCGACGCTGCTTGTCTTCCTCGGCATGTGCCTCGGCATCGCGCACCATCTGGTCGATGTCTTTCTTGTCGAGCGTGCTCTGACCGGTGATGGTCATGCTCTGCACTTTGTTGGTGGCGCGGTCCTTAGCACTGACGTGCACAATGCCGTTGGCGTCGATGTCGAATGTGACCTCGATCTGCGGCACACCGCGGGGCGCTGGCGGTAAGTCGACAAGCTGGAACTTGCCAAGCGTCTTGTTGTAGGCACCCATCTCGCGCTCGCCCTGCAGCACGTGAATCTCAACACTGGGCTGCATGTCATCGGCGGTGGTGAACACTTCCGTGCGCTTGGTTGGGATCGTGGTGTTGCGCTCGATCAGCTTGGTCATCACGCCACCCTTGGTCTCGATGCCAAGGCTGAGTGGTGTCACGTCGAGCAGCAAAATGTCTTTCACATCGCCGCGCAACACGCCCGCCTGCACGGCCGCGCCGATGGCAACGACTTCGTCGGGATTGACGGTCTTGTTCGGCTCCTTGTTGGTGAGCGCCTGCACAAGATCGGTGACCGCGGGCATGCGGGTCGAGCCGCCAACGAGAATGACGTGATTGAGTTCGCCCTTGCTGATGCCGGCGTCCTTCAGTGCCTGCTCGAAAGGAATGCGGCAACGCTCGATGAGGTCGGCCGTCATCTCCTGGAACTTTGCACGGCTCAGCGACTCGTCGAGGTGCAACGGGCCATCGGCGGTAGCTGTGATGAACGGCAGGTTGATCTGCGTCTGCTGCACTTGACTGAGTTCGATCTTCGCCTTCTCGGCCGATTCCTTCAGTCGCTGCGTTGCCATGCGGTCGGCGCTGAGGTCGACACCATGAGCGGCCTTGAACTGACTGACCAACCAATCGATGATGCGCTGGTCCCAATCGTCACCACCGAGCTTGGTGTCGCCGTGGGTGCTCTTGACTTCGAACACGCCTTCGCCGATCTCGAGCACGCTGACGTCGAACGTGCCGCCGCCAAGGTCGAAGACCAGCACCTTCTCGTCCTCGGCACCCTTCTCCAGGCCGTAGGCGAGAGCCGCTGCTGTCGGTTCGTTGATGATGCGCAGCACCTCCAGGCCAGCAATCTGGCCGGCTTCCTTGGTGGCTGTGCGCTGAGCATCGTCGAAGTAGGCGGGCACCGTGATCACGGCCTGCGTGACCGTGTAGCCCAGGTAAGCCTCGGCGTCGCGCTTGAGCTTCATCAGAATGCGGGCGCTGATTTCTTGCGCGGTGTAGCGCTTGCCATCAATGTCGTCGCTCTTCCAGTTCTCGCCCATGTGGCGCTTGATACTGCGGAAGGTGCGATCGGGGTTAGTGATTGCCTGGCGCTTGGCCACTTCGCCGACCAGCACTTCGCCGGCTTTGCTGAAGGCGACGACCGAGGGGGTTGTGCGAGCGCCTTCTGCGTTAGGGATGACGACGGTGTCGCCCGCCTCGTAGACGGCAACGACGGAGTTAGTGGTGCCGAGGTCGATTCCGACTGCCTTAGCCATGGTGTGAGCTTCCTTTGCTTGGGTGGGGTTTCGCGAATGTTGAGCGAGGTACACGCAAGCCTAAGGGTGAGTGGCCACGATCAACAACGTCGGTAGCAATAAACCTGAGTCACTACGACTCATGTTCGTCGACTGTCGGGCGCGATTGAAGCCGCCCGCCGTTTCTGACACGCTTCCGCGCCCAACGAATCAGAGCTACCAGTCGAGGATTACCTTGCCGCACTCGCCGCGCTCGACGATCGCGAAGGCTTCCTCGTAGCTTTCGGCCGGGAGGCGGTGGGTGACGATGCCCGCCACATCGAGGCCGCTCTGCAGCATCGCCGCCATCTTGTACCAGGTCTCGAAGATGCGCCGACCGTAGATCCCCTGGATCTCGAGGCCCTTGAAGATCACATCGTTGACGTCGAGCGTCATCGGCCCGGCCGGAATGCCCAGCACTGCGATTCGGCCGCCGTGGTTCATCGCATCGAGCATTTGATTGAACGCTGCCTCAGCGCCCGACATTTCCAACCCAACATCGAAGCCTTCGCTCATCCCGAGCTCGGCCATTACCGGGGCAAGTTGCTCGCTACGTACGTCGACCACCCGACTGGCGCCATGTTTCGTCGCCATCCCAAGTCGATAGGGGTTGATATCGGTCACCACGACGTGGCGGGCACCGACGTGGCGCACGATCGCCGCCGCCAGCACCCCGATCGGCCCGGCGCCAGTAATCAGAACGTCCTCGCCGACAACGTCGAAACGCAGCGCCGTGTGCGTCGCGTTGCCGAGCGGATCGAGCACTGCGGCTACGTCGTCGCTGATGTGCGGCGGAACGACAAACACGTTTTGCGCTGGGATGACGACGTAATCCGCGAACGCACCTGGTCGGGTGACGCCGACGCCGGTGTGGTTATGGCAGAACTCGCGCCGGCCGCCCTTGCAGTTGCGGCAATGCCCGCAGGTGATGTGGCCCTCGCCAGCCACGCGCTGGCCGACCTCGAGGCCCTTCACGGCCGAGCCAAGCGCAGCGATCTCGCCCATGAACTCGTGCCCGACGACCATGGGCACCGGGATCGTGGCTTGCGCCCATGCGTCCCAGTGATGGATGTGCAGGTCGGTGCCGCAGATCGATGTCTTGCGTCCTCGAATCAGCACATCGTTCTCGCCCGGCTCGGGTTTCGGAACGTCCTGCATCCACAATCCCGGCTCC